>JADMIO011419581.1_pt1 | contig 16562 bp, 29 predicted proteins | sample 8958161 | NCBI WGS metagenome assembly JADMIO01 (sample SAMN16585339, study PRJNA669376) | soil metagenome | isolation source: Crop rotation soil | place: USA: Cullars Rotation, Alabama | collected 2011
GCCGCGACTTCAAGTCACGTGAATTCCAAGCTTCGGATCCCACTGTGCTGGAAAGAGCATCTGGCGATAGCGATAGATGTTGCGGGCGATCTTCGCCCGATCGCCCTGATAGTTGCCGCCGGCGAAGACGCTGAGCGTAGAACTCTTTACGCCGACAAGCGTGGCGAGTTGGTTCCAGACGAGACCGGAATTGGATTTATGCTGCAGCAGCCAGGCGAGCTGATCGCCGATGAAATCCTCGGTGGCTTCGATGTCGTTGACGTTGTTCATGGGGGCTTCCTTGGGGTGGTCTTTCGTCGGGGGAGGGGATCAGTCGCCAACCAGGCGCAGGGCAGCGATTCCTTTCGACATCGCCGCCTGGAATTCGTCTCTTTGGGTTTTCTGAGAAGGTTCTGAGACGGCCTTCAGCGCTACGGCAGTGTTGCCGCGATGGCGCACCGGCCGAATGACCGAGGGCTCCACCGCCACTGGCTCGGCCGGCGCGCGATCAGTGCGATAGGCGTCTGCGACCTCGGCTGCGGTGAGCAGGTTGGTCCGGCGCTCGACCTCGCGAACCGCCTTGCGCAAATCGCCTTCAAGTTTGGCGCGCGCCTTAGCGCTGGCGATATCGAGGAAGCCCGTATCCTCCCAGATCGGGGCGGAGCAGATATATTCTCCCCCTCGGTCGTAAATGTGGATCGGCAGGGTGAGATCGTCCGGATCGAAGCGGACGGTCAGCAGCTGGCCGGCGAGTTGTGAAAGCTCCGGCGTCCAGTAGCGGTTACCGGCTATCGTGATATGGCCGCTCTTCCGGTCGGGCCTCAGCTGCTCGCCGGTCAGCAGTGCTTGGCGCAGTTCCTCGGCCGTCGCTTTGCCGATCGGCGCCGACGCGTAACTCTCTTCGAATGCGGCATCGAAGCTGCGGCCATGGGCGATCTCCGTATCCCTGCCGATGCGGGCGTTATGCTCGGCAAGGCCGAGATCCAGGACACGCATGAAATCGGCCAGGGGGACGGCGCGCGAGCCGTAATTCTCCGGCTTCGCATCGGGACGGTTGCCTGTATAGGCGCCGGCAAATTCCGGGTCCGTGGCGATATTTTTGCACATATCGCCGAATGCACGTTCGATTGGCTTGGACTGGCCCCGAAACGGTAGCGCCCAGTGGATTTCGATCCCAAGGCCGGTGAGCAGGCCGGTTGGTTCATCTTCGCGGATCTTGAAACGGAAACGGCTGCGCGCGCCGCCGGTAATCCATTTCGACGCGAAGGCGCGGCCATTGTCGAGGACGCAACCCTTTGGGATGCCGAAATCGCGAAACAGATCGGCGAAGCACAGGCGCGTCTGAACCGCGCTCTCGCTCATGCCGACGCGTCGTGCCAGCACCTTGCGGCTGTACACGTCCTGAATCGCCACCATGATCGGCCGCTGGATCGTGCCGTCCGGAAAGCGCACGAATACATCGAATTTGTGACCGTCGATGTTGACCAGTTCCATCGCGTGGAGACCCGCGACGGTGCGACGTTGCGGCGGCAGCGTGCCTCGCAGGGCATCGGCGCCCTTGCGTTTGTAGATGACCAGGCGGGGATCGACGTCGCGCGCAATCTTGCGCTCGAATGTCCGCCAGTGCGGCAGGGAAATGCCTTGCGGCTCGGCGTAGCGTGTAACCAGGCGCCGATAGCAGCTGGCCAGCGTCGGCGGGCCTTCCGGCCTGAGATAGTCTGCCAGGAACAGCTGCCAGGCCATTTCGTCGATATCGGCCTTGGCACCGCCGCCCTGACGCCGTGGCGCCAGGTGCGGCAGGCGGTCCTCCACGCGCACGCCCTCAACCAGCTTGCGCCAGTTGTTCACCGTGGCGACGCTGACATCCTGATCATCGGCCGTTGCGGCGACCGCCGCCGTGGTCGACATGCCGGCCTGGCGGAACAGATCAAAAGCGACGATCGCCTTCAGCCGGCCGCGCGCGACATCCTTCACATCGTCCGACTGCCCGTCGAACCAGCTCCACAGGACTGAGCGGCCGGCCGGCGAAGGATCGGATGCGTCGAGTACTACCCCACGCTTGACCAGCTCGGCCCGCGCCGCTGCCGGCAGGATGCTATGATGATATTCCAGCCCGCCGCCGCGACCCTGGCGCGGGCGGGCGAGCGGTAGGCCGGCCGCATCGACCTTCATCGCCCACAGTTCAGCCTCTGCCCGTTCGTTCACCTTGCGCTTCGCCTTTGGCAGGCCCGGCAACGCGAGATCGGCGATCTCCTGTGCCGTGAACCAGATTTTGCCCCCCGTCAGGATCATTTGTTCAGTGCCTCCCCGGCAGGCTTTGCGATTGCTTGAAGTTTCCGGCGGCGCGCGCGGATTTCCGCTTCCTGCCGGTCGAGATGGCCGAGCTCCGCGAGCAGCAGGCCGTTGCCGTCCATTGCGCTCACCCCGATCGAGCGCAGTTCGCGGTCCAAAATGTCGACGCGGCCGGTGACGGCGATCAACGCCTTCATCCGGTCGAAACTGATGTTGTGATCCTCGCGGCCGGGGCTGGTGTAGGCGTCCAGCATCGCCTTCGAGACTTCCTGCTCCAGCAGGACGGTCATCTCCGCCGCGATCACCTCGCGCGAACGGTTATCGTCTTTCAGGATGTCGGCGACCGCGCGGCACGTCTGGAATCGCGACCCCGCCAGCGACGCCGGACGCGTCGGATCGACCGCCGGCATGGCGCCGAACATGTCGATCTGGCCAGGGTGGGCGCGCGCCTTAGCCATTGCTGGCATCCCAGCGATGGCAGGCCGGCTTGTGGCGTTCGATGTGGCGCCCGAGTTGATAGCCGGCGAGCTTGCAGAACCAATCGCGATAGTCGCTGCCGGTCGGATGGCAGTGGCGGCAGCTTTTGCATGTCTCGCCGATCGGGCCGGCACCGGGCGCGCCCGCGTAGCCAGGCACCGACCGGAATCGCGGAGCGTTACCACCGGGCTTCATCGGCGCGTCGAGCGCGGCTTGTAGGCGGGGGTCAACCGGCATGCGGCACCCTTTCGGGATGCACTTCGGCGATGCGCGCCAGCAAACGCGCAGTGGCGGCCGCGCCGCTCTTTTCCCATGCCGTATAGCGGGCCGGAAAGACCGTCTTCAGCGCCCGCGCGGGGCGTGGCTCCGGCGCAAGCGCCAGCAGGTCGCCGACCAGATCGGACGTGAAGCCGACCGGCGCACCCTTGATATTTGGAGCGGGCATGGGGCGTGGCCTGTCCATCAGTCCCTCATCATCCAGGGTTGATCGGTACCCAGGCGCTCCGACTGCTGGCCGCGCATTCGGCGCATGAAGGCGCGATGGCCGGCTATGCGCTCGCGACGCTTCGCCTCGCGCAGCTGCGGAATCGTCAAGCCGCGCTCCTGCGCTTCCTTGAATTCTGCATTGGCGATGCGGAATCGCTCGGCCTGGGTAAGGTGTGCCTTCGCCATCACGCCACCGCCTTCCGGCGCCGCCGTCGATTGGTCAGCTGCCAGCCGTCAAAGGCGCCGACCTTTTCAATCCGGATTGCCATGACCTGGGCACAATCCCGCAGTTCAGCGCTTTCAGTGGCGCGATGCATATTCGCCATGCATGCCGCCAGGGCGCGCTCCGCCGAGATGCCAAGGCCCAGGCGCAGGTCGGCGTCGGGGTCCTGCCTGACGATTTCTCGCGCAGATGCTGCGATGTCGCCGACGATCGTCATGCCGCCACCTCGACTGGCAGGGGCGGCAAAACACCGACGCGGCGGAAATCCTCTTCGCGATCGAGCCGCTTTTGCTCGCGGGTGCGCGGCTTGATGCTGCGCTCGATCGTCGGCGTGCCGGGCTGGCGCTGATCCCAGACGTACCAGCAATAATCGACCTTGCCGCGCGCCCAGGCGGTCAGTTCGCCCTTGGCATCGCGCTCGCCAAGGGCATCGCCCGGCGGCATCGATGGCCGATCGCAGAACACCCATTTTACGGCGGGCGGGAATTCCTCGAAAAAGTCATAGCGCCTCTCGCTGGCGCGCCATGCGAGCGGCAGCAGCGCGCAGACATGTCCGGCGCGGACGGTCTTCAGCGCTTTGCGCACGAACGCCTCGGCGATCCCCTCCCGATAGGAGAAGGGCGGGTTCATCACGATGTCGAGCGCGCCGTGATGGTCCATGTAATGGCTTTGCGGACCAAGGAAGTCATGCTCGCCGAACCACAGCCGCTCCAGCGTGCCACGGCAGACGATATCGGTGCCCGTCGCCTGAAAGCCGGCGGCGCTGAACACTTCCGGAATCGTGCCGATACCGCAGGCCGGGTCCCACTTCGCATTGTCGGGATCGAACTCGACATGCTGGAGCAGCGCGCGCACCACCCAGGCCTGCTCGACATACCAGTCGAGCGGGTGGCGATCGGCCTTCGGCCCGGTGGCGAAATCGGCGGTCACAGATCGGGGCTCCAAAGGCTGTAGCCCTCGCCGTGGACCGTCTTGATCGTCAGGTCCGGCCGCCGCGCGCGGATGCGGTGCATCAGCGTCTTGATCAGGTCAGGATGGCCATCGCTGCCGATCTCGCGCAGCAGCTCGCGGCGCGACAGGATTTCGCCGCGTGAGCGCACCAGCGCACTGACGATCGTCTGTTCCTGCGGGGTGAGGTCGCCGGTCATGCCGGGCACCTCCTCTGCGCCGCGCGGATCCACGCGGGGATCACGCCACCCTGATAGGTACAGGTGGCGCTCAGGCCGGCAACGCGCAGTTCATAGGCGCCGCTGATGAAGCGGTACCGGGCGCCGTGGGCACGCTCCAGCTCGGCAATCACCTCGGCATGGTTTTCGCCGTCGAGCAGCATGCACTCGATCAGCTCTTTGATGACGGGAATATTGTCGGTGAGACGTGGTTTCACAGCAGTCTCCCATGTCCGAAGGAGACCGGCCAGCCATAGGGGTCGATCGCCGTGACGGTGACGGCCACGGCAGGCGTCGGCGGGACCCGGTCGAGATAGGCGAGCGCCTCGGCGACGACGGCGCCCCAGGCGTTGATCATCTTCGCGGTGGCGGCGGCATCAGACTTGCCGGCCCAGTTGTTCAGCCGGCGCCGCTCGCGCCGCAGCGCCGCCTGCAGCGACGCCGGCAGCGCGTTAAAATGATCGTCGCACAGCAGCGCCTGGCCCGGCTGGACCGCGCCGCGGCACCGCCCAACAGCGCACCGGTCGAGGAGCGCCACGCGGATCATCCCGCCGCCCTCGCCGCGACATAGCCGCACAGCGCCAGGCCGGCCCACAGCGCCGCGACCATCAGACCGATCGCGACGATCCGCCGGCCGATGCTGCGCGAGCGCGTCGGCGCCGCGATCGGCTCCTGCCGCTCCAGCTGGTCGATGGTGCGCAGGCGGTTCACCGCCGACCCGATCGTCGCCACCGCGTCAGGATGCGCGGTCAGCGTCATCGTCTCGGCGAAGCGAACGTCGGCGGGATCGTTGACGACGAACAGCATGCCGTGCTTGTCGAGCAGCATGCACGCGCGGACGTCGGCGCCCTTGAGGATGGTGGAGGCGGGCGCGTCAGCCATTGTGGCCCCTCCACCTGCGAGCAGGAAAGCGCCGGGGCGTCAGGTCGAACAGGACCGACAGGAAATCCTTGTCGATCATGGGCAACAGCGAAGCCGGATACATGAGCAGGGCGCGCCACCGCCCGATTGTCCCGGGATGAACGCCGATGCTCTCAGCCGCTTCACAATCAGCCGCAGACCGCGACCATCCTGAGGCATGCAACGCCTCTGACATCATCAGCGCCCCGAGCCGGCGCGCAGTTTCTATCTTGCTGGCCATATGACGGCTGCGCAGCCATTCGACCTGGGCGCGGTTCAGTCTCATGACCGACGCTCCACCGTATGAAGCGCCGACTGCAGCGCTCCGACCGCATCGGCGAGTTGCTCATCATCGACCGGCTCGCCATCGACCAACTGGACGGCAACATTGAAGGCAGCGCTGACGTCAGCCTTGACGCTGTCAAACGTATCGACGCCCTTGGCGTCCATGCCGAGAAGAACGAAGCCGGCGGGGACAACCTCCATCAGGTGCGCCAGAGCGCCCTTCTTTTCGCTGAGCGACATGCGGCTGAAGGTGCCGAGGAAGGTTGAGAGACGCTTATCCTCATCCGACTGCGGCCCCTTGGGCTTGCCCGTGCCGGCGTCGGCTGCCTTGATGGCGTCGGCCAGTGAAATCGGCGCGTCGCCGCCGCACATGCGCGCGACGATCGTTGCCTGCTGGTCGGCATCGAGCTTCGCCAAGGCGCGGAGCTGGGACGCATTGGAGAGTATGGGGTGGGTCGCAACCCGCAATATTTCGACCACAGAAGGCTGGATGCCTCGGATCAGGACGAGATCGCGCTCGATGGTGCGAGCACTGAAACCTAAGCTATCGGCCACTTCCTTCGACCAGCCATATGCGACCGACATCGTGTCGCTCGCATCGCCAGCCTCGGCTTTGACGCGTTTCCACCGCACGTTCGCGGCAACTGAGGCGGCCGTGGCCCTCTCATCTGCTGCCAGATCAATGCCAGCCTGCAGCTTCTTGGTAACGACAAGCTCGCTGATGAAGGTCGCCCGGTCGATCGGGTCGAGATCCTTGCGATGTAAATTCTCGCTGATTTCGCCCACTCGCCGGCTTAGCCTCTCAGCATCGACGACGATCGCCTTGATCCGGCCCAGTTCGGGGAACAGGCAGAAGGCCGCGTGACGATGACCGCCCGCGACCAGCTTGAAACCGCTCCGGCCGGGGAGCCGGCACACCTCGATAGGCGTCCGCTGCTTGTCGATCGCCATCATCTCGCCCAGGCGCTGGGCCCAGACATCGTCGATCGGCCGTAATCGGTCCTCGGCATCGATATCGGCAGGGTCGATCAGCAGGAAGTCGCCGGCAACCTCAACGGCGGAGGGCTCAGCGCCGATATCGGCGTCGTTCGCTGGGGCAACTTTGGAGGCCATGTCAATTGGCCCCCGAATTTTGAACATGCGCGGATGATTGATCGCTGCTAGTGTCCGAATGTTCGGAATTATTTTCAGGAAGCGGTTGCCTTATGGCCTCCTCAACAGCGCGCTCGACGCGGGCACTTTTGTATCCGCGAAGCAAATCAGTCACCGATTTCTCGGGGAGTGCATGGGCTCGCTCAAACGCAGCTACAGTGCGAAATCGCTTGCGGATTTCGGCCTTAATATCTTCAGGATGCATTGTTGAGAGCGTCATATGACTACCCCGAGAGTTCGTAACGAAACTTCGGATAAATCACGGGATATCGTAGGTCAAGACCGAAATCCCGTTGGCGCGCGAATCGAGCTCAAGCTGGCGGGGCGGAGCATTGCTTGGCTGTCTCAAGCTTCAGGAGTGCCGGAAAATACGTTGAGGGACGCGATAAAGCGGGGAATCTCCCGTACGGATGTCGCTTTGAAGATAGCGAGCGCCCTGAATGTCAGCGTGGATTGGCTGCTAGGCGCCGGCTCCGAAGTGTCGCGGATGGTGAGGCGCTGGGTACACGGTGCGGACGACGTAGATTTTGTCTGGGTCCCTCAATTCGATCTGCGCGAGATCCGGGATGAAGGCAAAAGCGCGCCGATCGATCGCATACCTTTTAGGAAGGACTGGCTGCATTCTACTCTGGGCACATCCGCTGAGCCCTGGATCACAACGATCCTGGCAGATTATCCTGCGCTTGACCTTTTCGAGGGCGATCAGGTCTTTGTACGCGAAGTCGAACCAATCGAATTGATCGACGGACAGACCATCCTCTTTCGCCTGGATCAGGGCCTTGCAGTGGCCAAATACAGGGTTAACGCCATTGCCAGCGGCGATGATATCGTGGCGAGTAGAGACGTCGCGCCGGATAAATTCGTCCCGGTCGCCCGAATTCTCGGGAAATTGGTGAAGCGTTTTTAGGGAGAGCCTGTGTGAAGCGACACCCACATAAAACTCTTTGGCTGGGTACTCTGGCTGTTAATTTGCTGGCAGCGTCGACAGTTGCCGGTGCAGCTGATCCGGTCGGCCCCGTGCCTCTGTGGAAGGGTCTGACCGAGGGCATGTCTGGGCCAGAGGTTGTCGAGGCGTTAAAGCAGGAGCCCGGTATTCAGAGCGTCGAGATCGTCACCAACAAAAAGACTAAGGCCGCCGCCGGCCTCAAGGTGAAATATGCCAAGGATGCATTAGTCCTATTCGATCTCCCTTTCTCGATCGATGCAGAGTTTGACCAAGGCAGGTTGGTGGCCGTCAAACTGCAGTCGGGTGGTCATTGCGCCGAGCTCGCCGGCGGCCAATTCAAGGACTTCTCCGAGGTGCTACGAGCGAAGTACCCAACTCTGGTATCTGGATCTGACGTTTACGATCCGCTGGCCGCGGCGAGCGCTCTATCGAGGAGCTTTGACGCGCAGGCGGATGTTAGTTTGACGACCGTCTATGAGAATGACCTAACCACTGTGTCATTCAAACAGGCGTATTTTTGGACAAAGCCCCCAGCCCCTTCCTTCTCCACCAGCGCGCTTGTTCGCTTAGCCGACACCATGCAGAGGACAGCTTACGAGACCAAACGTGCTGAGTGTGGCGGGCAAGGCGATCGCCGTACCGGCATGCTTATTACTTACCGTTCACGCGCCAGCTTCGAAGCGCAGCAACAGGCTAAACAAGACACCAAATCCGCAAAAACAGCTGCGGCTGCGAACGGCCTATAGAACGCCACTGACGCCCGGCTTGACTCTTTTGTTCTCATTATGTTCTCATGCTGCCAACGCCATCGAGTCGGCAGGAGGAACATATGCGTCACGAAACCAAGGCCCAGTTCGCCACCACTAAACCGCCATTCGGCACCTGGCTGCTTCAGCAGATGAAGCGCGACGACGACATCGGCCGGCTCGCCAAGGCCGCGTTCGCCGATCCGCGATTCCCGCGCGAAGGCGACTTCAACGCCGTGTCCAAGCGGCTGAATGAGCAGCAGGCCGATGGCGAAATCCACGCCGTCCTGGAAGACGCCGAGTTGGACTGGGCGGCGCTCTGACCATGGCGCGGGATCTGGCCCATGATGAGGTTGTCGAGGCCATCTATATCGGCCTGACGACGCTGCCCCGTTACCTGAATACGCACCTCGCCAAGATCTCGGGCGCCGAGCTCAATACGCAGGGCATTGCCAAGATCATCGCCAGGCGGCTGGACAACAACAGCAGCAAGGTCATGGTGACGGAGATGGTCGGCATGGGCGCGTCCTATCGCCATGCGACCTGGGCGGAAGAGGCCGCTGGGCCAGAGGCGACCGCCCATCTCGGCCGGGTGCGGGAATGATGACCCGCCGCCGCGATCCCGCCTTCGCCTTTGGCGTCATGGGCGTCCAGAAGGCGCCCTGGCGTCCGTCGCTTGACCAGGCGCAGGCCGACGCGATCGACGCCGGCGCCGCGGCCTTCGATGATGACAGCGAGACGATCTATATGGATGCCCTGGCCGGGATCTGGGAGACATATGACCTGGTCCCCGTCTTCCCGCGCGACCCGATCCCGGCCCAGAAAAAGGGTCCCACTTCCATGGAAGGCTTGACCCGCATCGAGCGCATCATCGCCCGCCGGGAAGCGCAGAATTAAGCCGTTTTCCGGCGCGCGGCCCCAAAAATGAAACTGGGACCGCGCAGGTCCCACTTCTTTGTGCAAGTTGATGGATGATGCCTCAGCATCGGCGGCCCTTAGAACGCTCTGAGAGCCCCATTTTCCGCCATTAAGAGGCCCTAAGAGGGTCACCCTCTTAAAGCGCCGCCGACGCCGCGTTTCTAACCGGTCCTGTCAAACCGATGTCAATTTCGCCGACCCTTTTAAACAGAGGATCATCGGCCGCCATGCGCCCCGCGATCGGCGCCCACAACGCGAAACCCGCAGAAAACCCGATTTTTTGGGCGGTGCCTCCCCATCCTTCCCCACCATTCCCCGGATATCCCCGTTTCTAATCGGTCCTGTCACCTAACACAGGCGTGGGTCGCGCACCGCCTCGCGGCCGAAGCGGGTGGGTGGCATCCCGGTCTCCTTCAAAAATCGGTCAATCTTGCGCAGCAGTTCGAACATCCGCTTCTCCCTTTTCCAACCAGCCCCATTCCCGAATCGAATAGGAATTTTCCTATTTCTAAGACGATTTCCTACTTGTCTAGGAAAATTCCTGTCTCTATATGATCCATTATGGATGAAAGGCAGAAACTCGCCGATCTGGCGCGCGCGCGGAATGTCTCGCTGGAGGCGTTGTCGCGTCTGCTCGGTCGCAATCCTGCCTATATCCAGCAGTTCATCAAGCGCGGTACCCCGCGCAAGCTGGATGAACAGGATCGCCATATATTGGCGCGATTCTTCGGCATCGCTGATTCCGATCTGGGCGGAGCCAAGCCGCAGAGCCGCGGGCGGTCATTGTCCGACCTCGTCCAGGTTCGCCGCCTGGCCCTCGGCGCGTCGGCGGGCGGGGGCACGCTCGACGTGTCGGAAGAGAGCGCAGGCACGCTGGGCTTCGATCCGCGCTGGATGCGGGATGTCGGCCTCAGCCCTACCAATCTGTCGATCATCCGGGTGGACGGCGAATCGATGGCGCCGACCCTGCTCGACGGCGACGACATCATGGTCGACGGGACCGATGGCGAAGGCCAGTTGCGCGACGGCATATATGTGCTGCGGCTGGATGGGGTGCTGATGGTCAAGCGGGTGGCGCTGGGGCCGCAGCGCGGTCAGCTGTCGATCCTCAGCGACAATCCCCATTTTCCCGATTGGCCGGATATCGACCCGGCGCTGGTGGCGATCGTAGGGCGGGTGGTGTGGACGGGGCGGCGGCTGGGGTGAGGGAACTGCTAAAGCAGAACGGCATCTTATGCTTGATAAATCCGGCAATGTGCCGTATATATCAGGAAAGGATATCGGTCATGCCTAGGTCCGCGAGTAATGTGAAAACTGCCCGCCTTGAGGCTCGCGTTCCCGTTAACGTCTATCAACAGATGCAACGGGCTGCCAGGTTGCGTGGTATGACTCTGACCAGCTACCTTATCGCGACGGCGGGCGAACATGCCCGTCTCACGGTGGAGGAAGCCGACGTGTTGCGTCTGACTGCTGAAGATCAGATGCGCTTTGCCGAAGCCTTGATCGACCCGCCTGCGCCCAGTGCCAGGCTGATGCGGGCGGCGAAGCGTCATGCGGATATGATCGTCCCACGGTGAGTCCTGGCTTCGTGATCGAAGCGCTAAACACGTCCCATCGGCGCGCTGCTTTCTCATGCGGCAATGAGCGCATAGATCGCTACTTTCGCCAGACGGTCACCCAGGACATCAAACGCCGATACGCAACCTGCTTCGTCGCCCGAGATCTGGAGACGGATCGGATTGCCGGTTTCTATACACTTTCATCGAGCAACATCCCTCTGACAGCCGTGCCTGAGCCCTTGGCAACCCGATTGCCTCGCTATCCCACTGTCCCCGCCGTGCTGATCGGTTGGCTTGGTCGAGACGAAGCTTATGCTGGGATCGGCATTGGTGAGGTACTGTTATTCGACGCGGTCAGGACGGTCGCGGCAGCGCCGATCGGCGCACATGCCATTTTTGCCGATGCCATTGATCGAAAGGCTGCGGCCTTTTACGTCGAATTCGGCTTTACGCCGCTGACCGATCGGCCGAATATCCTCTATCTGCCAGTCGCGACGGCGCAGCGTTCATTTTTGCGATGAACCTTGTGCGTATCACATCGACATCGTTGACGATCTCATCGATCCGCAACATCTTCTTCCTGACCTGGTTAGCTAACCGACCCGCTTGCCCGGCGCCAACTTCCTCTCCACATGTTCCCCATGACCACACCCCCGCTCAAGGCCGTCATCGTGCCGGTGACGCCGCTCCAGCAGAATTGCACCCTGTTCTGGTGCACCGAGACCAACAAGGCTGCCTTCGTCGATCCCGGCGGCGACATCGCCCGGCTCAAGGAGGTTGCGCGGGAGCAGGGGGTGGAGCTGGAGAAGATTCTCCTCACTCATGGCCATATCGACCATTGCGGCGAATCGGGCACGTTGGCGAAGGAACTAGGCGTGCCGATCGAAGGGCCGCATGAGGAGGACCGATTCTGGATCTCCCGCCTTGAGGAGGATGGTCGCAGCTATGGCGTCGACGGCAAGGTCTTCGAGCCGGATCGCTGGCTGAAGGACGGCGATACCGTCACCGTCGGCAATCTGACGCTGGACGTCTATCATTGCCCCGGCCACACGCCGGGCCATGTCGTCTTTCACCACGCCCCGTCGAAGCTGGCGATGGTCGGCGACGTCCTGTTCCAGGGCTCGATCGGCCGCACCGACTTTCCGCGCGGCAACCATCAGGATCTGATCGATGCCATCACCGGTAAGCTGTGGCCGCTGGGTGGCGAGACCGCGTTCGTCCCCGGCCATGGGCCGATGAGTACATTCGCGCATGAGCGCGCGAGCAATCCGTTCGTCGGGGACAGGGTGACGGGCGCGCGGTAACGGCCTGATGCTTACTTCCCTGAAGGCATGAGGTCTCGCTTGCCGGCTACCCCCTCCACCCTTCGCTTTGCGAGCAGTCCCCCTCCCCGGGGCGGGGAGGATCAGACGTTGACGCTCATCGGATCGAGCGGGGTTACCGTCCGACCGCTATGATAGGCGGCCAAAACCGCCATGACCGCGAGCACGAGCGTGACCAGCATGGTGAGGCCAGCGCCAAGGCTGCGTGCCCAGATCTTGCCGCCGACATCCATGCCGAACGGATGGGCCAGGCGGCCGATCAGGTAGAGCGCCGCCATGACCCACAGCAGCAGCGAAGGGCCGTGCGCCAGTTCGACCAGGGCGAACAGGATCAGCGCGATCGGCGTGTATTCGATGAAATTGGACTGGGCCCGCATCCGCCGGATCAGCGGCTCGTTGCCGCCGTCGCCGATCCAGATCGTCGCCGCCTTGCGGGCCTGGCCGACCCTGAAGGCGAGCCAGATGTTGATCAGCGCGGCCGCGGCCGCGAGGACCAGAGTGATCGGCAGAACCATGATTTCCTCCCCAAATCGCTATCCGGCCAGTCTGCCCCGTCGTGCGGCCGGATACAAGGAAGGGCCTTGCACAGGCGGGAAAAATCGCTATAGGCCCACCGTCTTGCGATGACCCCGGCTGCGTCCTGGTCGCGGCCTGCTTTGCCAGCCGTTCGATCCTTGATAAGGCTTCAGGGCGTTTCGCGTTTCGTGATTATCAGATTGGAACAGGTGCCGACATGGCTGTCCCGAAGAGAAAAACCTCGCCCTCCCGCCGTGGCATGCGCCGCGCGCACGACGCGCTCAAGGTCGAGGCCTATCAGGAATGCCCGAATTGCGGCGAACTGAAGCGCCCGCACAATCTGTGCCAGCCTTGCGGCCACTATAACGGCCGCGAGATCGTCGCAGTCGGATAATTTCAACGACTGAAAGGTCCACAGCGTGAGTCAACAGCCGCGAATCGCCATCGATGCGATGGGCGGCGATGAAGGCGTGCGCGTGATGATGGCCGGCGTTGCGCGTGCGCGCCGCCGGCACGAAGGCCTGCGATTCACCCTGTTCGGCGACGAGACCCGCATCAAGGCGGCGCTCGACGATCACCCGAACCTGCGCGGCGCATCCGATATCGTCCATACCGACGAGGTCGTCGCCGGCACCGACAAGCCGAGCGCGGCGCTGCGCAAATCCAAGAACAGCTCCATGGGCCTTGCCATCCAGGCGGTGAAGGACGGCAATGCCGGCGCCGCCGTTTCGGCGGGCAACACCGGTGCGCTGATGGCGATGTCGAAATTGGCGCTGCGGACGATGCCCGGCATCGATCGGCCGGCGCTGGCGGCACTGCTGCCGACCATGGGCACCGACATGGTCATGCTCGACCTCGGCGCCAACACCGATTGCGACGCCCGCAACCTTACCCAGTTCGCGGTGATGGGCGCGGCCTATGCCCGTATCGTCCTGGACCTGGAAAAACCGAGGGTGAAGCTGCTCAATATCGGTACCGAGGATATGAAGGGGACCGATGAGATTCGCGACGCAGCCACTGCGCTGCGCGCCGCGACCACCCTGCCGCTGACCTTCGACGGGTTCATCGAGGGTGACAAGCTGGCGAGCGGCGAGGCGGACGTCATCGTCTGCGACGGTTTTTCGGGCAATATCGCGCTGAAGACGATCGAGGGCACCGCCCGTTTCGTCACCGACCTGTTGAAGCGCGCCTTCCAGAGCTCGACCCGGTCGAAGATCGGCTTCCTGATCTCGCGGCCGGCGACCGAATTGCTCAAACATCATCTCGACCCCAACAACCATAATGGTGCCGTATTTCTGGGGCTGAACGGCGTGGTCGTGAAAAGCCACGGCAGCGCGGACGAGATTGGCGTCGCCAATGCCGTCCATGTCGCCGCCCGCCTGTTGGAGGATGACCTGACCCGCCGTATCACCGAGGATCTTGCCGCGATCAGCCGGCTTTCTGCCGAGGCGAGCGCGGCATGACCCGTCGCGCCCAGTTGCGCGGGACCGGGTCCGCCCTGCCACCGCGCGCCGTGTCCAACGCCGAGCTGGCGGAGCAGGTCGAGACCAGCGACGAGTGGATCCGCGAGCGCACCGGCATTCGCAGCCGTCACATCGCCGCCGATGGCGAGACGACGGTCACGCTGGCGACCGAAGCCGCGCGCCAGGCGCTGGCCGCCGCCGGCATGGAGCCGCAGGCCCTCGACCTCATCATTCTGGCCACTGCGACGCCCGATCAGACATTTCCGGCCAGCGCCACCAGCGTGCAGGCGGCCTTGGGCATCGACGATTGTGTCGCCTTCGACCTTGCCGCCGTTTGCTCGGGCTTCCTCTACGCCTTCTCGGTGGCGGACAGCATGATCCGCTCGGGCGCCCACAGCCGCGCCCTGGTGATCGGCGCGGAGACGTTCAGCCGCATCCTCGACTGGGAAGATCGCGGTACCTGCGTCCTGTTCGGCGACGGGGCCGGCGCGGTCGTGCTGGAAGCCGAAGATGTCGCCGATGACGGCCCGGGCATATTGACCACCAAGCTCCATGCCGATGGCCGCCACAACCAGCTTCTCTATGTCGACGGCGGGCCCTCGACCACAGGCACGGTCGGAAAGTTGCGCATGAAGGGGCAGGAGGTGTTCCGCCATGCCGTCGTCAACCTGTCGACAGTGCTGCGCGAGGTGCTCGACGCGACCGGCCTGACCGCCGACGACATCGACTGGGTGGTGCCGCATCAGGCGAATGCCCGGATTCTCGAAGCGACCGCGCGCAAGCTCGGCCTTCCGGCGGAGAAGGTGGTGTTCACCGTCGATCGCCATGCCAATACGTCGGCGGCATCGGTGCCCTTGGCGCTGGACGTTGCCACCCGCGACGGCCGCATCAAGCCCGGCGATGTCGTCGTGCTTGAGGCGATGGGCGGCGGTTTCACATGGGGCGCGGCTGTCCTGCGCGTTTGATCCGTTCTGGATCGTTTCGTTCCCGCGACGTTGCAAAATCGCTGTCATTCGTTCATGTTGGCGCATCTGCGCGACAAGATGATCGTGTCGCGCCCGTTCAGGGGGTTTTCATGGCGTCTGCACCCACATTGACCAGGGCTGACCTGGCCGAGACTGTCAACCGGCAGATCGGCCTGTCCCGCGCCGAGTCGGCTGCGATCATCGAGGCGATCCTGGCCAAGATGTGCCATGCCCTGGCCGAAGGCGAGAATGTGAAGATCTCCGGATTCGGTACCTTCATCCTGCGCGACAAGACCGAACGGATCGGCCGCAATCCCAAGACCGGTGCCGAAGTCCCTATCGCGCCGCGCCGCGTCCTGACTTTCCGCGCCAGCCAGGCGATGCGCGACCGTATCGCCAAAGGGTAGGGTCACGACCGGTTAATTGCGAGGATCGAGACAGCACTCTGCGGGATGCTGTGGGAGGCGGGTCGCGATAAACGGGGTAGAACCCCCGTTTGAGCGGTCCAACGAACCACAGGGCCCGCAGAGCGCTGCCCGAAGGGTGGGCAAATTTGACCGATTGAGCGCTCGCTCGATTGCCAGATAGCTCTGCTATCTGGCTGCACTCGCTCACTCCACTCGGCCAAATTCGTCTCCATCTCGACCTCGAAATTAACCGGTCCTGACCCTGGACTCAGTTGACTCCGCTCATGCTTTGATGAGGATGAGGGGATGAACAAGGCCGAAGGCGCATTTCTGACCATTGGCGAGCTCGCGACCGAGCTTGGCGTGCCCCAGCATATTCTGCGTTACTGGGAAACGCGATTTCCCCAGCTGAAGCCGATGCAGCGCTCCGGCAACCGTCGCTATTATCGTGCCGGCGACGCGGCCCTGGCGCGGCGGATCCATCACTTGCTGACGGTAGAGGGCTTCACGGTGAAAGGTGCGCAGAAGGCGCTGGCCGCCAAGAGCGCGGCGCCGGTGGCCGTGGGCGCTGCACCGGTTGTCCAGCCGAACGCCGATTTAATCGCGCGGCTTGAGGATATTCGCGGTCGCCTGGCGGCAGCGCTGGCCTGAGTGCATCAAGCTACAACATTGCGCAGCGTTTAATTATGCAGTCACCAGGCCTCAGGCCCCAGCGCGGCGTCTAGGTCTCTGGGGCGGGTGAAGCCGGTCAATCGGCCCT
>JADMIO011472283.1_pt1 | contig 16561 bp, 12 predicted proteins | sample 8958161 | NCBI WGS metagenome assembly JADMIO01 (sample SAMN16585339, study PRJNA669376) | soil metagenome | isolation source: Crop rotation soil | place: USA: Cullars Rotation, Alabama | collected 2011
CGCGACAACTTGTCCACGTGGAATTCTAAGCTTAGGATCCCAATGTGCTGGAAAGCGCGCAGCGTGTCCTTCAGCTTTTCGACGTTGATCCGCGCGTGATCCTTCAGGGCCACATACAAGATCGCCTCTTCCGGTCCCCGCGACCATTGATACACGGCGTTGATCGGAAAATTGCTGTGGATCATACCTACGTAGCCGAGCGACAAATCGACGTGTTCGGGGCCGACCGTCTGGGCCACAATTTCCAGTGCTTTCTTGGCCGCTTCCTCACTCTTTTGAATATGTGTCCCGTCCGGTGCACGCAGCCGGATGCGAAACGCGCCGGTGTCCACCACGGGAAAAATCTCCCGACCCAGCCGCGGAAACAGGACAAGAATGATGAGCAACGACACCGCCAAATAAGCCGGGATTAGGACCGCGCGAATTCGAATCAACCCGCTCAACAGCGATTCATAGCGCCCCCGCATTCGCTCAAAGAGCGGCTGCGGTTTTTCTGAGCCGGGGTTGCCGGCCGCAGAACGGTGACCGGTGTGCCGAAGCAGCCACACCGACGCCACCGGCACAAACGTGCTCGACAGGATGTAACTTGCGATCATTGCAAAGCCGACAGCCAAGGCCAGCGGTGCAAATAGGCCGTGCGCTGCCCCGCGCATGAAAAACGCCGGCACAAACACGGCCAGCACACACAACATGGCCAACAGTCGCGGCACGGCCGTCAGTGCATTGCCTAGTCGCACGGCCCGCGCGATCGACGGCGTGTGTTCCATTTGCGCGTGAATGTTTTCGATCTCAACCGTCGCCTCATCCACCAGCACGCCAATCGCCAGCGCCAGCCCCCCCAGCGTCATCACATTGATCGTGTAGCCAAAGATCCACAGTGCTACGACCGAACCCATCAAAGCGAATGGAATATTGAGCACCACCACCAGCGCGCTGCGCCAGTCGCGCAAGAACAGCAACACCATCAACCCCACCAAAACAGCGCCAAGTGTGCCTTCGGCAAGTACCCCGGCGACCGCCCGCGTGACATATGGCGACTGGTCGAACTCAAAACTCACCTTGATGTCGTCCGGCAGCGCCGCCTGCATCGTCGGTAGCGCTTTGCGAATCTCGTGAATCACGCTGAACGTCGAGGCGTCGGCCCGTTTTGTTGCCAGGATATACACCGCTCGCCGCCCATTGATCAGCGCGTATCCCGTCGGCGCGTCGGCAGCGTCGGCCACGCTGCCCAGATCGCGCAGATACACGGGATTCGGCCCGGTCCGCACCGGAATACTCAGCATCTGGCTGGCATCTTTGACGGTGGAATTCACCGGCACGATCGGATACTTATCGCCGATCGGCACATTGCCCGAAGGGCTGATCGTATTCCCCTTGGTGATCGCGACCACAACTTCATCCGGTGCCATGCCATACGATTTCAGCCGCTGCGGATCGACCGTCACCACCAGCGAGCGCGCCCCGGCGCCGAATGGTGGCGGCGCCGACACGCCCGGCAGGCTGGCAAAGGTGGGCCGCACCGAAAACAATGCCAGGTCGTTGATCTCGGCCACGCTCCGCGTGTCGCTCCGCAGCACCAGGTAGCCGACGGGCACGCTCCCCGTGTCAAACCGCATCACAAACGGCGACACGGTCCCCGGCGGCATGAACGCCCGCGAACGATTCACATAGGCGATCGTTTCCGCCATCGCCTGGGCCATGTTCGTGCCCGGATGAAAGAACAACTTCATCAGCGCCATCCCTTGCACGTTCCGCGACTCGACGTGATGGATGTTGCTGATATATAGAAAGTGATACTCGTAGTAATTCGTCAAATAGCCTTCCATCTGCGCCGGGTCCATCCCGCCATAAGGCTGCGCGACGTAGATGATTGGCAGATTCAGCGCGGGAAAGATATCGACGTCCATCCCCTCTGGCAGCCCCGCCGGATACTTGACGCCCAACTGCTCGCACACCGGCTTGCCGATCGCCAGCCCAAAGCCGAACGTGAGCGCAACAAGAGCGACCACGACGGTCAAAGGGTGTCGAAGCGCTGCAACAATCGGATTCATTAGTAGCAGGCACGCTTCATGTGCCGTCCTGCAAATACCAGGCACCCCCCACGGTGCCGTGGCTGCCTTGGAAAAGTTTAACGTCTAGCAAAACGTTGCCGGTTCAGCCGCTTTTGACATCAAACCGTACCGACTTTACCGAATAATCGGCCTGACGGCCAACCGCATTATCGTAACCCTAAGCACGACCCGCACGTTCGTTAATACCATCCGCCAGCCTTACCGATGTAAAAACCGGTACAGCTTACTACCCAACATAGTAGCTCGATGGCTGGTTTGCCCAATATTTGCCTTTCCACGTTGTCGCTGTTTGCGGCGATCGGCATTTGCGGCTGCGCCGTGACTGGCAGGCAACCCTGCGCAGTTCCACGTGATAGTGCTCTCGTTGCACGAGCCACGCCGACCGCCGTAGGGACAGTTTCCGGAACTGCTCCGGGCTCAACCAGTAACGTCCGTCCAGTTTCATTTGAGCAACCTGCGGACTCAAACTCCAAGGCCAGCGGGCCCGCCGAAGTCGTCATTGCCCCCGACCCGCAGTTGCTCAATGCCGGACGGCCCACGATCCCGCTCGATCTGGCGACCGCACTGGGCATGACCCAGGGCCAAAACCCGCGAGTCGCCTTTGCCCAAGCCCAGATCGCCCAGTCACTTGCTGTTCACGACGCGGCCCGCGCCCTTTGGCTGCCCAGCATCCGTGGCGGCATGAACTACAACAAACACGAAGGTCGCATTCAGCGCGTCGAAGGCCAGAACATCGAGGTCAGCCGAGGCGCTGCTTTTGGTGGCTTCGGTGCGAATGCCGTAGGCGCAGGTTCACCCGCCATACCTGGCATCTACGCCTACTTCCACACAACCGACGCGATCTTCCAGCGCCGCATCACGGGCTATGCGCTGGAAGCACGCGAGTTTCAGGCGAGTGCCATTACTAATGACCAGCTCCTGGAAACGGCCCTGGCCTACCTCGCTCTGCTCGAAGCCGCACAGCGCAAAGCCATCGCCGCGGAAACGCTCGACCACGGCCAGCAACTCGTGAAGCTCACCAGCGATTTCGCCCAGGCGGGCGCGGGCAACCTGGCCGATGCCGATCGCGCCACGGCCGCGTTGGCACTGCTAAAAAACGAGGCCGTCCGAGCGGACGAAGCGGCGCTGGTGGCCTCTGCGCGGGTCGCTCAGCAGATGAGTGCTGACCCATCGACGATTATCGTGCCGCAAGAGGCCAACATTACTCCCATCGATCTTGTGCCGGTGGACACGCTGGCAATTGGAGATCTTGTGGCTGCCGGCCTGACCAACCGTCCGGAGCTTTCCGCCAGTCGCTCGCTCGTCTGCGAAGCCGTCAACCGGCTGCGCCGCGAGGAAAAAGCGCCGTGGCTGCCCAGCATCCTCCTCGGCGTCAGCTACGGCGCGTTCGGCGCTGGAACCGGCGGGCAAATCACCAACGGTGCCGATCGATTCGACTTCGATGGTGTCGCCTGGTGGGAAGTCCGCAACCTCGGTTTCGGCGAGCATGCCGCTCGCGACAACGCCCGGGCGCAAATTCAGCAAGCCCGCATGCGCGAAGTCGAAACGCTGGACCTCGTGGCCCGCGAAATCGTCGAAGCTCAGGCCCAGGTGCAAGCCCGCAAACGCCTCATTGCCTCGGCTCAAGAAGGAATTACCGCCGCCCAGCAGTCATTCGATCGCAATCTGGAGCGCATCCGCAATTTGCAAGGTCTCCCGATCGAAGCCTTGCAATCGATTCAGGCCCTCGACACCGCACGCCGCGAATACCTCCGCGCCGTTGTCGATTACAACACGGCTCAATTCCGTCTGCATCGCGCGCTTGGCTGGCCCATCGGCGTCTAGCGCCTCATCCTTCATCCTTATTCTTCGCGCCGCTTCTTCGCCGGCCCTGCCTCATCACGCGACAAATTCAGCGCAGTATTGATCAGCGCCACGTGTGTAAACGCCTGCGGGAAATTGCCTAACTGCCGTTTGGCAACCGGGTCGTACTCCTCGGAGAGCAGTCCCACGTCATTGGCCAGTCCAGCCAACCGATCAAATAGCTGACGGGCTTCGTCGTGCCGGCCGAGCAACCAATAGTTGTCTGCCAACCAAAAACAGCATGCTAAAAACGCGCCCTCGCGCACGCCCGCCTGATCCAGGCTGACATGCGTGTGATACCGATCGACAAACCCGTCGCGCAGCAGCGTCTTCTCAACGAACTCCACCGTCCCGCGCATCCGCGGATCAGTCGCCGGCAAGAACCCCACGAGCGGAATCATCAATAGCGCCGCGTCGGTTTCCTCCGCCCCATAGTACTGCACAAAACTGTTTACGCTCTCGTTGAATCCGCGACTGCAGACATCCGCGTGAATTTCATCGCGCATCTTCCGCCATCGCGCGGCGTCGCCCGGCAATCCAAACCGCTCGATCGCTTTCACCGTCCGGTCGGCCGCCACCCAAGCCATCACCTTCGAGTGTGTGAAATGCCGACGCGGCCCGCGCACCTCCCAAATCCCTTCGTCCGGATCGCGCCAAATCTTTTCCAGGAACTCCATCAGGTTCAGTTCCAACCGCCACGCGTTCTCGTCGCACTCGACTCCGTTCTTGCGGGCCACGTGCATCGCATCCATCACCTCGCCAAAAATATCGAGTTGCAGCTGCTTATAAGCCGCGTTCCCCACGCGCACCGGCTTGGAATTCTCATAACCGTCGAGCCACGGCAGCTCAAATTCCGTGAGCCGGCGCTCGCCCGCCACGCCGTACATGATGTTGATTTGCGAGGGGTCGCCGGCCACCGCCCGCAGCAGCCACTCGCGCCAGGCCAGCGCCTCCTCGGTCTGCCCGCACATCATCATCGCGTACAGCGTGATCGTCGCGTCCCGCACCCAGCAAAAGCGGTAGTCCCAATTGCGAATGCCGCCGATTTTTTCCGGCAGCGAAGTGGTCGCCGCCGCCACCACGCCACCCGTCGGCGCGTACGTCAGCGCCTTGAGGGCAATCAGCGATCGCATCACTAGATCGCGATAGGGCCCTTGGTACGTGCACTTGCTCGACCACTTTCGCCACCACTTTTCGGTGTCGGCGAGAATCGCCTCGGCGTCGCTAGGGCATTGGGGCTTCTCGTGCGACGCTTGCCAGCTCAGCGACACCGGAATCCGCTCTCCCTCGCGCACTGTGAATTCGGCTACGGTCGTTAGGTCCTTGCCGTACAGCTCCAGCGGCGTGCACACCTCAACCATGTCCGGCCCGGCAATCGCGCGAATCCCCGTTTTTGTCCGCCGCACCCACGGCACGATCGAGCCATAGTCGAACCGAATAATCAGCTGCATCCGCATTGGCACGCTGCCGCGCTTGCCAACTACGATCCGCACGACCTCCGTGATCTCCGTCTGCGTCGGCATGCAATCGACCAACGTCACCGCCCCGTCCGCCGTCTCGAACTCTGTCTCGAGAATCAGCGTGTCATCGCGATACCGCCGTGAGACTTTGCGCACCTCGCCCCGCGGCGCAATGATCCACCGCCCATGCTCTTCTTTGCCTAACAGTGCCGCGAAGCAGGCCCCTGAATCGAACCGCGGCAGACACAGCCAATCAATCGATCCATCCTTCGCCACCAGCCCCGCCGTGTGGCAATCCCCAATCAACGCATAATCTTCAATGCGAGCGGCCACGGGGCGATCCAGCGTGCAAACGTAGTGCCGCCGGGCATTTCAATAGCCCGCTGCTACACCGTCTTTTCGCGACTCCGTCGCTCCGTGCAACGTCCCATGCTCCCAATCAATCAAAATCCCCTGATAGCCGCCAAAAGTACCACTGCGCCGCGTCCGCATGACCTGGTGCCCCCGCGCTCGCAACCCAGCCACTGCTTCATCGCCAATTTCGGCCTCGACATTCAGCGTCCCGCTCCCTTCGGCGGGCAATCCCGTTGGTGTGGCACTGCCTACGTGCATGACCCGCGTCAGATCGCCCGCCGCTTGCACGTTCAATCCAAAATCGATCATGTTCACCAGTACCTGCACATGGCCCTGCGCCTGCATGTCGCCGCCCATCACACCGAAGCAGAACCAAGGCTTGCCGTCCTTGGTCACAAACGCCGGAATGATCGTGTGAAACGGCCGCTTGTGCGGCTCCAGTCGATTCGCATGCGTGTCGTCCAGTGCAAACAGCGCCCCGCGATTTTGTAGCACAAACCCCACATCGCCCGGCACGTGCTGCGAGCCAAACCCGTGAAAGTTGCTCTGAATCAGCGAGCAGCAATTGCGATCTTTATCGACCACGGACAAATAAATCGTGTCGCCAAACGCCAGGCGAGGATCGCCCGCCGGCACGTCCTCCGCCGCCTTCTTCAAGTCAATCCGCGCCGCTTGCTTCTTCCCATACTCCTTGGAGATCAACTCCTTCACGGGCATTTTTTCAAAGGCCGGATCGGCATAAAACTTCGCCCGGTCGGCAAATGCCAGCTTCTTCGCCTCGGTAAACAGATGCAAATACTCGGCTGATCCCGGCCCTAGCGCGCTGAGGTTGAACCGTTCGAGCACATTGAGCATCTCCAGCGCCGCAATCCCCTGGCCATTCGGCGGCAGCTCCCACACATCATACCCGCGATAATTCGTAGAGATCGGATCGACCCATTCGTCCTTGTGATCCGCAAAATCCTCCAGCGAAAGATAGCCGCCGTGGCTCTGGCTATATTCGACCATCTTCCGCGCGATCGGCCCCTTATAAAACGCATCCGGCCCTTGCGCCGCGATCAGCTTCAGCGTCGCCGCGAGCTGCGGCAGCTTCATGATCTCACCGACGCGCGGCGCACGCTTTCCATCGATCAAAAACGCCTTCGCCGCCTCCGGCGTTTCGCGCAGCGAGCCAGCCGCCGCCTGCCAATATCCGGCAATAATCTCCGGCACCGGCGCGCCGTCAGCCGCGGCATCAATCGCCGGCTGCAGCAGCTCTGCCAGCGGCCTGGTCCCAAACCGCGCCCGCAGCATCTCCCAGCCGCTCACGCAACCCGGCACTGACCAGCTCAGCGGCCCCTCAATCGGGATCTGCGTCAGGCCCTTCTCCTGGAACACCGACCGATTCAGTTTGTACGGGCTCCGCCCGCTCGCGTTTAGCCCATACAGCTTCTGCGTCTTCGCGTCCCAATAAATCACAAACAGATCGCCGCCGATCCCGTTGCTCATCGGCTCCACAACGCCGTTCACCGCATTGGCCGCGATCGCTGCATCGACCGCATTTCCGCCGAGTTTCAAAATCTCCAGCCCGGCCTGCGATGCCAGTGGATGACTCGTCGCCACAATGCCATGTTTGGCCACCGTCACGCTCCGCGTCTGCTGCGGATGCCGCCCCGCGCGGTCATACCCCGCCGGCGTCGCCGCCCCCTTCGCCACTTGCGCATATAAATCCGAATCGTCAACCATGGTCATCACCGCCAGCAGAGCCAAAAACACAACGCAACGCGGCATAGACGGTCTCCGCCTCATGAACGCAACCTGCATTTTCTGCAGGTCACAGCCTGTCCGACCCGCACGATCGCGCCTCAAGTAGATACCAAAGACCGTCCGCTTTCAAATCAGGCCCCGACGCAGCCGAAATCGTCGGTTGCCCACCACGCCGCCCTGACATATCCTAAAACCTACGCGCAACTTGCCGCATTTTTTGTCCGGAATACGTATCGTCCGAACCTCACTGCCTCGCCCCTTGTCCGGCGAAGGCCATGCTTTCCATGCCCACTGCAACCACAAAACCGGCCGACACCCAGCTCATGAGCGGGGCCGATATTCTTGTCAAATCGCTCGTCGATCACGGCGTCGATGTGCTTTTCGCGTATCCCGGCGGGGCCAGCATGCCCCTCCATCAGTCACTGACCAAATACGCGGCCCAGCTTCGCACGATTCTTCCCCGCCACGAGCAAGGCGGGGCGTTCGCGGCACAGGGCTACGCCCGTTCCACCGGCAAGCCGGGCGTTGTAATGGCCACCAGCGGCCCCGGTGCGACCAACCTCGTCACCGCCATTGCTGACGCCAAGCTGGACAGCATTCCGCTCGTCGTCATCACCGGCCAGGTACCCACGCCCGTTATCGGCAGCGACGCCTTTCAAGAGACGCCCATCGTCGAAGTCTGCCGCGGCATCACCAAGCACCATTGTCTGGTCACCGACATTAAGGACCTCGCCCGCGTCATGAAAGAGGCGTTTTACGTCGCCACCACCGGCCGCCCCGGCCCGGTGCTGGTCGATATGCCCAAAAATATCCAGCAGCAAATGCACGCTCCCGACTGGGACGAGCCGATGGACCTCCCTGGCTACAACGGCAAGCTGCGCAAAGCCAAGCCGGAGCAAATCAAGCAAGTCGTTGCGGCGGTCAAGCTCGCCAAACGACCCGTTGTTTATGCCGGGGGTGGAATCATCAGCAGCGGCGCGGCCGAGGAACTGCGCGAATTTGTTCGCAAGACAGGGATTCCCATCACCATGACCGTTATGGGTCTGGGGGGCTATCCATCGGAAGGGCCGCTCTCGCTCGACATGCTGGGCATGCACGGCAGCGTCTATGCCAACTGGGCCGTGAAAGATTGCGATTTGCTCATCGCGCTGGGCGTGCGTTTCGACGACCGCGTCACCGGCAAGCTCGAAGCCTTCGCCAAGCACGCCAAAATTATTCACGTCGATATCGATCCTTCTGAGATCAATAAAAATAAAGAAGCTCACATTCCCATTTGCAGCGACGTGAAATTCGCCCTGGCCGAAATCAACAAAATCGTCGAGCCGCCGGCCGATATTTCCGCCTGGGTGAAGCAGTGCCTCGATTGGAAAAAGCAGCAGCCGTTCAAGTACGACAAAAACTTTGAAGGCATCTTGCAGCAGCACGCCATTGCCGAGTTGTCGCGCCTGACGGCCAATCGGGAGACCTATATCACCGTGGGTGTCGGTCAGCATCAGATGTGGTCGGCTCAGTTCTATAAATTCCGACAGCCGAAGACGTTCCTTTCTTCGAGCGGCCTGGGCACGATGGGCTTTGGTCTGCCCGCGGCCATGGGCGTGCAAGCCGCGCATCCAGACGCGCTGGTGGTCGATATTGACGGCGACGGCAGTTTTCAGATGAACATTCAGGAAATGGCCACCTGCTACTGCGAAAAACTGCCGGTGAAAGTGCTGTTGCTCGACAACCAGCACCTGGGCATGGTGGTGCAGTGGGAAGACCGTTTCCACGGCAAGAACCGGGCACATACCTATCTCGGCCCCATCGACCACGCCGAAGCCACCGGGCAGGGCGGCGAAGCCTTCGTCACCGATCGCTACCCCGACTTCGTCGCCATCGCCAAAGGTTACCGCTGGAACGCGGCAACGATTCGAAATAAGGCTGATCTAGTGCCAGCACTCGAGGAAATGATCAACTCCGACGGCCCCTACCTCTTAAACGTCCAAGTCCCCTACGTCGAGCACGTCCTCCCCATGATCCCCGGCGGCAAAACCGTCGATGACATCATCCTCGAATAATTCCAGGCGGGGCAGTTAAACACAACGAGCACGAAGAACACCAAGCGACCACCAGCAACATTGCTTTTGTTCTCGCTTCGTGTTCTTGGTGGTCTTCGTGTTTCAATCTCTGGCTCTCTTCTTCCTTTTGTGTCATTTCATGTCTTTCGTGGTCAATCCCATCCTCACCAAAACCGTCCTGCTATTAATCGCCTCGAACGTCTTCATGACATTCGCCTGGTATGGGCACCTCCGCAGCCTCAATCACCAGGCCTGGTACATCGCGGCGCTGGTGAGCTGGGGCATCGCCCTGTTCGAGTATCTGCTTCAAGTCCCGGCCAACCGTATCGGGCACACGCAGTTCAACGTCGCTCAATTAAAAATTCTGCAAGAAGTGATCACGCTCGGCGTATTCGTCCCGTTCTCCATCTGGTTCCTCCGCGAGCCGATCAAGCTCGACTATCTCTGGGCCGCGCTTTGTATGTGTGGCGCGGTATTCTTCATTTTCCGCAGCGAGCTGGTCGCGATTAAACTGGGTTAATGCCGGCCAAGCTCAAGAGAACACGTTTTGTTCTTTCCGCCCTCGCTGTAGCAATTCTGGTTGGCATTGGCGTGCGTCTTTGGTTTCTCGACGGTCTCTTCCGGCGCATCACGGTCGAAGGTCCCTCGATGGCGCCGGCACTGGAGCCTGCCGAGCGTGTCGTTATTGATCGGTGGCCACTTCTCTTTCGGGCCCCGCGTCACGGCGAAGTGGTTGCCTTCCACGTACCTGACTCGGATTCAGAATTCGCCGTCAAGCGGGTTGCCTTTCTGCCTGGCGAACGTCCCACGATTCGGGCCGGCGAGCTTTATGACGGCGATCGAAAACTTCCCGTGCTGACACCTGAACCGCGAGAGAAATACCTCGATCCCTACGGGCTGGAACGCGACTGGCAAGCGGAGCAACCGCTGGCTGCCGATGAATTTTTTCTTCTCGGCGATAACCAGCCCGTCTCCACCGACAGCAGACACTTCGGCCCGATTTCCCGCAGCAAAATTGTGGGAGTGGTGCGCAAACGCTGATCAATCGTCACGCCGCAAATTGACATCGCTCGTTGTTTGCGTCTTGATGTACCAGGTGCGCCATGCTTCTACGTCGAAATTATGGTTCTCGCCCGGATAGAGTGCGATGAGCGCATCCCGGACGCTTTGATTTTGCAACGTCTTGGTGACCGTCATCTTTTTGGCTCCTGCGCTAAAGCTGCCCGAGCCATTGCCGGAAAAACCCGGCGATAAGCCGCCGGGACTGCCGACCTGAATCGTCTCGCGGTGCTCCGTCACCAACACATTGATTAGCGCCAACGTCACGCTTTTGTCGCCCAGCTGGCCCAGGCAATCGGCGGCCCGGTTGAGGCGCGCGTTGTCCTTGTTCTTCAATTCTTGCAGCAGCCGGTCGCGCGCTCTGTCTGGTGCTTGCTCCTTGAGCAATTCCATGCAGGTTTCTTGAATGCCCGGGTTCTTTTCCTGCAGCGCCACATTCGTTAGCAGCAACGCGGCGCCGCGCGCCGGCAGCCGCTTCAGGATATCCAAGCTTCGCTTCCGCACGCCGAGCGACTGCTGGGCGTCGGCCACAACTTCCGCTAGCGCCGGCACGGCCGCCGGGTCGTTCAAGGCATTGAGGTTCTGCGTCGCTGTTCCGCTCAATCGGCCGCCGGTCGCCTCTTGATCGAGCCACAGCCGAATGTCTTTGCGGAATTTCTTCACCGCCAGCTCGTATTGCTCGCCTCGCGTGGCGATTTCTACCTCCTGTTTCGTCCGCCAGGTTCCTTTGTATTTCACATAGCCCTGGCTGAGTTGGTGCTCTTCCTGCGTGAGCCAGCGGCTGCCAAACCGCTGATACCCCAGCGCCCGCCGGGCCTCCTCGTGATTCGGGTCGATGCCAATCACGGCCTGCAAATGCCGCTTGCGCTGCTCACTCAGACCTGCTTCTTTGCACCACTCGGCCAGTTCCCAGTGGGCCAGGGCGGTGTTCTCTAGTTTTGCTGCTAGCGCCTCATACTGCCGGTCCCAATCGGTCTTCACGATGACCCGTGACACCGAGCTATCGGCTAGCGCAAGCCGCACGCCTTTTTCGGTCTTCACCTGCCACGGCTGTCCCCGCTCGCGCTGCGGATTAAGCACTTCGCCTTCGATCCGCCCGCCGGACTTGAGTAGGAAAACTTCACCGCAGCAAATCGAGGCCGAAGTTCCGGCCACGGCCAGGAATACGAAAAAGAGAAGGGGCCGCTGCATGGAAAAAACTTCGCTCCTCGCTCGTTTACGGCCAGCCGACCCGTTGCAGCCGAATAAGTGCCCCTGCATTTTTCAGTATAGCTGCAGCATGGCCTTGGATGATCATGGCCTGCGACGATCCTGACCTGCGACGATAGCGAGCCGGAAACGCAGTCGGCCGGTGTAAGGATAAATGGGTCGCTGCCAGGGTTTTGAAATGGGGGAAGGGGTGCTGAACGGATGCGCAAGTGGTTGTTGCGTCCGAGTTTGCGAGGAATGGCGGTGTCTGTTGGAGTGCTAAACAGTTGAGTGTTTTCAAGCGGCATAGTCATTTATCCTTACAGGGGCCGATCCGGTTTAGCGGCGCGACGCGAACCAAGCGGGACTGACAGGGTGCGGGCAGCGTCCCTGTATGTAATTGCAAAACGGGCGGAAAAGCGGGCGATGAATCCCGAATATTTTTGGAAGATTTGCGGGATTTTTTTGCGTTAGCCGCCCCCGCGGCAGAAGCAATCGCCCTTATTCCCGGCTTTCTCGCGGAGGGAGAGGAAGATTCGTGGAACCGCTTGTTAGTAGCGCAGCCAAGGACGATGTTGGGCGGTGGGTTCAGTGGGGGTGCGGCGATTGGTAATTGCGGGGCGTTTCGTTGTGGTGGTGGGAGGGAGAATGGAGTTGGCGGCGGAGGTGAAGGAGGAGCCGAGGGAGTTGACGAGGCGTTGGCTGGCGCGGTCGAGGCGGTTTTCGACGTATTTGGGGTCGGGGGATGTCGTGATGATTGGCGGCATGGATTGGGATTGTGTGAGGGGAGCTTGAGCGGTGTAGGTTTGCGGTGCGTAGAACGATGTTGCTGAAGGGGGCGCGTTGTTGGTGGAGAAGTCATTGGTGGAGAAGGAACCGGGGGAGGATGAGCGCGGAATGGTGATCGGCGCTTCGCTGTAGGAAGCGGGGCGGGTGGCTGCGCCGTTTTTCAAGTCGACGGGAGTCCAGCCGACGGGGGCGATGTCGGTGTTTGTTGGGGCGCTGGCCGTTGGCGCGGCAGGTGGTATGAACGTGGGAGCGGCGAAGCTGACGTTGGTCGGGCGCTCGTAGGAGGCTTCGGCGATCGCTGCCTGGGCCTTGGGGCGGAGATCGATGCGCGGCAGGAACGAGACAATGGCGATGACGGCGGCGATTTCGACGAGGATGCTGAAGCCGAAACCGGAAGCGGAGCGATGCGACATGGGTTTTGCCTCCGTGCTTGGCCGCGGAGCCGAGAGAACCAAGGCGTGCGACCAGTTGAGAAGTTGGAGGCGTCAGTCGTGCAAGGGAGATGCCAAAATCAGCGCGGTTTTTTGATTTACGCGCAAGTGTTGGCTGCAGTGGTGATTGTGGATGGCAGCGGCCGGCGTGCTAGCGAGTGGAGAGTTACAAAGGCGTTGCAAGATTGGGGCGCGGATTTCAAAACGGGAGTGTTTCGACGGCCAGGGAGTGTGCCTGTTTCCAAAGGCGGCTTGTCATGAGCGCCATGGGGTCGGGAGTCGATTGCGATGATGACCGTACCCGATGGTAAGAGTTGACCGCAAACGACTCCCGACCCCTGCGTTGTGGCCTGCGATGTCGATTACCCTCGCTTGCGCTTCGGGCTAGTGTGAGGGCAGTCGATTACCCTCGCGTGCGCTTCGGGCTAGTGTGAGGGCAGCTTGCCGACTAGCGGGTGAATGTTTTCGCGGAGCCAGATGTTGCGGAAGCGGACCGGGTTGCCGTGGAATTGAATTTGTATGGGCTCGCGCTCGGCGTGGGCGGTGTAATGGGCGGGCTCGGTGTAGGAGGTGGCGCCGAGCAGCTCGAAGTGATTGTGGACGACAATGCCGTTGTGCAGGACGGTAACGTAGCCAGGAATGCGGAGGGAGCCGTCGTCCTTGAAGCGCGGGGCGGTGAAAATAATGTCGTAGGTTTGCCACTCGCCCGGCTTGCGGCAGGCATTTACCGTCGGCGGCTGCTGTTTGTAGATCGCACCGCACTGGCCGTCGAAATAGGTTGTGTTTTCGTGCGAGTCGAGGATTTGGACTTCGTAGCGGCTCATGAAGTAGATGCCGCTGTTGCCGCGACCTTGGCCGTTGCCTTTTACTTCGGCCGGCGTAGCGAACTCGACGTGAAACTGGCAGTCGCCGAATTTTTCCTTGGTGGTGATTGTGCCGCCGGCGGCCGTCGCGATGCCGTCCTCGATCCTCCAGCGGTTGCCGCCTTGCCAGGGGTCGAGCGATTTACCGTCGAAGAGGACGATGGCATCGCTCGGTGGGCCACCCGGCGTGCCGGCGTCAACCAGCGGCGGCTCGGGCCAGACGACCCCGCTTTTGTATTCTTGCGTTTGCCAGGCGAGAGCGGTGGCGGTGACGAAGAGGGCAAGGAAAGCAATGAATCGTTTTTTCGTGGGCATGGGGGAGGTCCCTTGCTGACGCTGCGGGTTCGTATTCGGGTTTGCGCGGACGGTAGCTGTAGCTAAGCTACGAAGAGCGATTGCGGATTGCAACGATGGTCGATAATTGAAAGCTGCGGAGGCGAATGCCTCTTGCGAGCCTCGGTTGCGAGCAACCAAGGCCATCCACGAGCCCTGGTTGCAAGCAACTAGGCCACCCAATTCTGAAATTCCATGCGAGCGCAAGCGATTCAGGTAGTGACGACGACCGCGGAAAAGCAAGATGCCGAAACGTTGGCGCAGGCTGTGCTGGAGCGGCGGCTGGGGGCCTGTGTTCAGATTAGCGGGCCAATTGAGAGTCGCTATTGGTGGAACGGACGGATCGAGCTGGCTAGCGAGTGGACGCTGACGATCAAGACCCTGCAGAGTTTGTATAAGCCGCTAGAAAAGCTGCTTTTGGAGCTGCATCCGTATGATCAGCCGGAGATTCTGGCGACGGCGGTGAACGACGTGAGTGCGGGGTATTTGAAGTGGCTGACGGAGCAGGTGAAGGCGGCGGGGAAGGGAGCAGGGAGTGGGGAGTAGAGGGGACAGGCGACAGGGGACAGGCGACAGGGGACAGGCGACAGGGGGACAAGGGGATGTTAGGGCAGTGGCATTATGGCGTTTTGGTGCTGGGCTTGTTCGTTTGTGGGCGCGGGGTTGGAGAAGAGCGCGTAAGCGAACTGGGGACGGTGCGATTTGAACCGGGCGTTGAGGAAGCAGGCGTGCCGGAGCGGTTTCGGATGCAGGCGGGGGAGTTTGATTGGCAGGCGCGGCGGATGGAGACGGTGACGGAGACGTTGGAAGTGTGGGAGGTGACTTTTCCCTCTCCGCTAAAGACGGCAGAAGAGGCCAATAATACGGTGCATGGTGAGTATTATCGTTCGCGTGGCGGCGGAGCCGGCGCGAATGGGCGGCGGCCGAGCGTGATCGTGCTGCACATTCTGGGCGGCGATTTTGCGCTTTCCCGACTATTCGCTAATTCGCTGGCGCAGCACGGCGTGAACGCGCTGTTTTTGAAGATGCCTTATTACGGCCCGCGGCGCACCGAGGGTTCGAAGCGGCGGATGGTGAGCTCCGATCCGCGGGAAACAGTCGAAGGCATGACGCAGGCGGTTCTGGATATTCGCCGGGCAGTGGCGTGGCTGGGGGCGCGCAGCGACGTCGATCCAGAAAAGATTGGCGTGACTGGCATCAGCTTGGGCGGCATCACCGCGGCGCTGGCGGTGGAAGCAGAGCCGAGAATCAAGAGCGCCTGCCTACTGCTGGCGGGCGGCGACATCGGTCACGCGAGCTGGGACGCGGCGGAGCTGGCGCGGGTCCGTGAAGGCTGGCTGGCGCAGGGAAAGACGCGCGAGGAGTATTTTGAGGTGCTGCGGGCGGTCGATCCGGTTACGCACGCGGCCGCGGCGCGCGGCAAGCGGATTCTGATGCTCAACGCCACGAGCGATGAGGTGATTCCGCGGGTGTGTACCGAGTCATTATGGAAAGCGCTCGGCGAGCCGGAGATTCAGTGGTATAGCGGCGGACATTACACGGCGATGCGGCACATTTTCAGCGTGCTGTTGCGTGTTTCGTCGTTTTTCTCCGGCGGCTGAGAATTTGGGAATCTGGGTGGGATTTAACGATTATTCCGCAAGCTGGGTTGACCGATTAGCCGATCAGGGCAAGGATACGGGGAGCGTTTGAAGGCGATATGCAAGCATTTTTATCCAGTCTGACGGCCGGCCTGTTGTTCATTCACACGGTGTTTGGATGCTGCTGGCACCATGCGCACGCCTGTGAGAATGTCGCGTCGGCTGCAGCCTGTGAGACGCATTGCTGCCATCATCACCATCAGGGTGGTGAGAAAGAATCGGAAGATAAACCCTGTCATTGCGACGAAGGGTGCGAAGGCACTTGTACTTACGTCGCGCCGCAGAAGGTGAAGGTTGAGGCGCCCGACATCGCCGCGCTGGACCTGACCGTGACGCCCGAATTACTCGCGGGCCTGAGAATCGAACCCGCGAACTTCTGGCAGGCCGCTCGCCTGCCGCTGGATCTTTCGCCGCCACTGCGCGTGCATCTTTTGCATCAAGTTCTCTTGAACTGATGTGCTGGCTTGATAGCTGATTCCCGGCGCTCGCTGCTGCGCGCTTGATCGCGGCAGGACCGAGCGGGAATTGTCGTCTTGATGTTTGCCGAGTGTGTCATTGCCGCGGCGCGATCTCGATCTGGAATGCCGCTTGGAGGCCCAAGGCCATGTCTTCTGCTGCTCACCATCGCGATCAGGTTACGTCGCCCGCCGCGGGGGCCACAGCGACTGCACAGGTTTCCTTTCCAGCACAGTGGGATCCGAAGCTTGGAATTCACGTGACTTGAAGTCGC
>JADMIO011560762.1_pt1 | contig 16559 bp, 7 predicted proteins | sample 8958161 | NCBI WGS metagenome assembly JADMIO01 (sample SAMN16585339, study PRJNA669376) | soil metagenome | isolation source: Crop rotation soil | place: USA: Cullars Rotation, Alabama | collected 2011
AACTACGGGACCGCCGCTTGAGCCTTTATCAGTAACCATTTTTTGCTGCATAATATGAGTAAAACCGCTCGTGGCTTTGAGAGTTTCGGGAATGAACATTGAATAGGTAAAACGCCATGTTTCACCCTTTTGGATGACGATATTGGTATCGTTCGGGGTCCTCATTCCTTTTACTTCATTACGTTGGCGGTCAGCTCCGTCACGGTCAGCTTTGTGCATATCAAAACGACAGTTTGCCTCACTGATATAAATGTGTTTGACTCCAGGGTGAGAATTCGTCCGGTCATCCTCAACGCCTTCAAAAGCTCCCAACCCTTGGGTTTTATCTTTCGGATTCGGGTTCCACTTTAAGACCCAATTATCGACGGGCTGACTATTTTTATTTTTGACTTGTGCCGAGCTTACCGGACAATTGACAAATAAAAAATAAAAGCCGATCAATGCCGGAATCAAAACTGGCAATATCAAACCTAATTTGGAAAAGCATTTCCGAGAGTTCCGGCGAATATTCCTAGTTTCGAATTTACTCATTTTACTATTCAAAGTCCCTGAAAGGGACAAATTTAATAGCGTCGGGTGTAACCCGACGTATCATGTCAAAAGATTTGCCGACCCTGTAGGGGTCGAACTCAAATATAGAGAGTGTGTCCCTTACAGGGACACCTTATTCGATTGTCAATCTCCCGCCAGGTGTTACCCGATGCTATTAAATTTGCCCCTTTCAGGGACTTTAGAGAGGTTTCAAACTCTCTATTTAACTACTCAATCCTAAAACTCAAATCTGGCAACCAGTTGCAGCCGGCGTGCCGCGGCGGCTGAAGTAGTTTGCCCGAAGGTTGAAGTCGGATTGAAAAGCGCCTGATTACTTGAATTTGCAATTACCGGAAGCGTTACATTCGTATTGCTAAACAAAAGTGTTGTCTGATTGAAGACATTAAATGCCTCAATCCGGAAATTAACATTCATCCTTTCTTTAATCGAAAAACGACGAACCAGTGATAAATCCGTTCCATATGAAGCCGGTGTTCTAAGGGTATTACGTCCGACTGTTCCGGGCGTAAATCCAAGAACTCTTACGCGGCTTCCTCCGGGCAAAGTAACATATAACGGTCCGGTTGGAATATATGGGAAATTAGCCGACGTGACGCCTTGAAAATACTGAACCGTACCATTTGGTCCCGGCTGATTAACCACCTGCAGCTCGCCAGTGCTGTTCGGGCGCTGCTGAAAATTACTACCGATATTAGTTAAGCCCGATTCGATCACGGTTAGCGGGAGGCCCGAGCGAATACTGGTCAGCGAATTAAGCTGCCAACCACCCAAAATATAGGCCCCGATTTTTCCGCCCATTGACGAAGTATCGTTTAAGAAATATTTACCCTTTCCAAATGGGGATTCAAATTGAAAACTCATGGTCAGAACATGGGTTCGGTCAAAGGCGGAAACCGCCTTTTCAATCGAACGGTTAAACGTCGGGATGATTCCCAAAACAAGCCCTTCCGGCTGTGTGCTGTTAAAAATTCCCGAGCCATCGTCAATAGATTTTGAAAAAGTATAATTGGCTAAAACGCCAAAACCCTTTTCAAAACGTCGTGATAACTTGAATTGACCGGCGTGATAGGTGCTTGTTCCGACATTTTCAAACGGGTCGGAAGTTAGAGTCGATGCAAAAGTTCCGACCGTCGGGAAGGGGCGGGCATTTTGGATAGCTACATTTGTTCCGGCGGCGGCTACCGCTTCGATAAGTGAGGGCGGAACGGCATTATAATCGGTTCCGGCGTAGGGCAAATGAGTGCTGCGGGCGCCGATATAAGCCGCATCCGCCACAAAACCGAAGGGCAGAACCCGCTGCACACCCAAAGACCATTGGTGCGTTTCAGGTAATGGGGAAACGGAATAATACTCAGGGAAGACAGCCAAGGGGTTGTTTACGGTTGCGTTTCTTTCAACCGCAAACGGATCGACCGTGGTTACCGAAAGGAGGGGAATTCCCTGGCTCAACGGAAAAGCCTGGGCTCTGCCACCCCCCAAAGTATTAAATTGCTGCGTAACCGTAAAGCCCGGAAAAGCAACCACGCCGCCCAAATTTGAAAAAACCTGCGAATAAAATAATCCGTAAGCTCCGCGAAAGACCGTTTTTTCATTCCACGAATAGGCAAATCCGACGCGCGGACCGAAATTGATCTTATCGCCTTTCAAATTAAGCGTTTTAGAAGCATTAGCACCGGCGACCAGCAATTTTCCGGTGTTCTGATCCACCCGCGAATAAATATTGTCCTTGACGGTCATCGGCGACTCGTAGTCGTAACGCAAACCCAAATTAAGAGTTAATTTCGGCGTAACTTTCCAATCATCCTGAGCGAAGAAAGCAATGTTATAGTTTTTTCTAAGAACGGGCGGCTGCGGAATTGTGTAAATTGCAGTATCAACCCGTCCGAGCAAAAAGGCGGCAAAGGCGGTTGTTTGATTATTCTGAGCCGCGATTTGCGTGATCGGACTCGCCAAACTATTTCCGGTAATCGTAAAGTTTGGCGCGAAAGTGCCGCCCGGATTAAAAATATCCAGATTGTTCCAACGCAGCTGAACCCCGGTTTTAATGGTGTGTGAGCCCTTAACGATAGTTACTGCATCATTGGCACTATAGGTTTTGGAAAATTGCCGCCGAAACGTATTGCTGTTGATACCCAATTGTGTAAACTGGTTACCCGCAAAAGCTACAAGCGGCGGATAGTAATTCGTATCGCCGTTATATGTCAATTGGGGAAGAGCCTGAAATCCAAGCTGGCCGGGCGACTCCAGGGGCGTTGGGGGGCTTATAATTTGTTTGTCGTTAAAAAGCCCAAAATTAAACTCGTTAATTAAATTGGCGGAAAAGTTCTGACTGTAGCCGAGCGCCAGCTGATCGTTTTGCGGGGTGCTGAGACCGGTTGAGTTGTTCAACAAACCCGGCAGATTCGGCAGCGAGGTCGAATCCGTTGCCCTGATACGCGAATAACGCCCGAAAATTCTGATATCGGCATTAAAATTATGATCTATGCGGGCTGTAATTTGATCATTATTTACTTTGCCTGAACCTGAAAATACAAAATTACTATTTACCCCAGATAAATTCGGAACGGGAATGTTGGATAGGATAGCCTTCGCTGCCGCATCCCATTCAGTTTGCGGAATTATGTTGCCAACGTATGCCCTGAGATCCGACGGTCGGAAAAGCTGTCCGACACGTGCTTGCCCAACAGTTCCGTCCGTATAGGTAACATTGACCGGAACCGGCGTTCCCGAACCGGAGCAGGTATTTGGTGTAGGATTAGCCGGTCCGCTGGTGCAAATATACCCACCCAGACTTCCGCTGAAGTCTCCGTTCCGAAATGCATTCGTCGGAACGGTCGAAGTAATCGAATTCGGCTGCGAGCGGCGGAGTCCTTCATAATTGAAGAAAAAGAAGGTATTTTTACCGACAAACGGAACAGGCCCGCCAAAAGTGCCGCCGAATTGATTAAAGCGGTCAACCTGGCGTTTTAATCGTCGGGAATTGTTAAAGTAATTATTGGCGTTTAGTTTTTCATTGCGGAAGTATTCATAAAGACTGCCGTGATATTTGTTCGTTCCTGAATCAACCACGGCCGTAATCGTTGCGCCTGATGTGCGTCCGAATTCAGCCGAATAAGTTGAAGTCTGAATTCGGAATTCTCGTAGGGCTTCAACCGAAACAACACCGCTGGCGCCGCCGGTTGAGCCGTTTATGACGGAAACTCCGTCAATTGTGTATTCGTTATTACTTGTCCGGCTTCCGTTAACGCTTAATTGGGCAACCGAAATATCCTGCCCGCTCGAAACCCCCGGAGCAAGTAAAATTAACTTTGTCGGGTCGCGTTCAAAAAGAGGCAGATTCTTGACCAGTTCTTTTCCGATGACCGTTCCGACCCCGGAGGTGTCGCGCTCGATTTGAGGAGCCGTATCAGCCTGAACATTAACCACTTCGCCGACATTACCGACTTTTATAGTTATATCGGCTCTTTGTTTGGTGTTGATCTCGATAGTGATGGGTGAAACTTCCGTTTTGGAAAAACCGTTTCGCTCCACTACTACTTTATAATTTCCGGGAATCAACGAAGGAAATGTATAACTTCCGTCACCGGTTGTTTGGGCATTACCGACCGTTTGATTCCGGTCAAGACTAATTATAGTAACGGTTGCGCCCGAAACTGTAGCTCCTTGTTCGTCGCTCACAACTCCGGTCAGGGAACCGGTTGTTTGTGCCTGCGTTTGCGTAAATCCCGCTAAGAGCATAAATAATACCAGCAGCGCGATCTTGCAGAAATAAACCACTTTTGTTGAATTTAACCTCACCTTTTTCATTTTTTTCTCCTTCATAAATAGTTAAATTGTGAGCGGTAACACTTTAGTCTCTAAAGATAATAAATAAAAATTGCCGTAAAAATCTGATGGAAGAAACTTAATTTTTAACTTCACGTGCCGGATTAGCGAAATAAATTGAAGAACGGTAATTTCAACAAATTTTTAAGGCCAATCCACAATTTGGAAAATACGCGGGCAATAAAATGATTCCAAAACTGCCGATTGAATCCGAAAAATCATCCTTAATTGGTTTTACCAATATTTGTTTTATCAAAATGGGCCCCATCTTTTCCCGGAAATCTGATTGCTTCAAATAGATTTTTGGTTGAACATCTAATTTCAACTGCTTTTTTCGACAACCTTTTCAAACAGCGATCGGAGCTGAAATTTACACTTTACAAAAGTTTATCCGGCGTAACGGGTAAGTCTCGGACCCGTTTACCGGTGGCATGATAGACCGCATTGGCAATTGCCGCCGGAATTCCGACCATTCCTAATTCCCCTAGCCCCTTCGCGCCTAAAGGGTTAACAATTTTGTCCTGCTCTTCGGCAAACGCCGTTTGCACATCGAAAACATCGGCATTGACCGGAACGTGATATCCCGCCAGATTCGGATTCATTATTTTTCCATAGCGATGGTCAATTTCCGTACCTTCGGTCAAAGCCATGCCGATTCCCCAGACGACAGCCCCCATTTCTTGTGAATGCGCGGTTTTAGGGCTGATGATTTTCCCCGAAGCCGTCATTTCGACAACTCTCGAAACCCTCACGATTCCAAGTTCTTCGTCAATTCTGACCTCAACAAACTGTGCGCCATGCGAAGCAATCGCATATTTTCCGCGTTCGCCCGTATTTGGTGCTGAGGTATGAGTTTCGCTGACGTTTTCGAGGTTGTTCTTTTTGAGAATTTCAACAAACGAAAGGCTTTTGCCGTCTTTACTAATGAATTTTCCGTTTTCGATTTTAACTTCTTCAAAAGCAGCCTCCTTAAAATCGCCGGCAGCCAAATCGAAAAGTTTCTTCAGAACGATTTGCGAGCAGGCCTGAACGGCCGAGCCGACGCTGGAAACCGTGTTTGATCCGCCCTGCGAAGGTGCTTGCGGCAGGCTGCTGTCGCCCAGTACGAATTTTATTTTTTCCAGCGGCAAGCCGAGATTTTTAGCGACAATGATGGAAATTGCCGTATAGGTTCCGGGCCCGATGTCAGTGGTCCCGCTTTCAACCAATGCCGTGCCATCCGTTTTCAGAGTAATCCGGGCGGAAGCCGTTCCCTGTCCGGCGCCCCAGGTTCCGGTCGCCATCCCCCAACCGATAAGCCATTTTCCTTCTTTCATCGAGCGCGGCTCGGGGTTGCGTTTTTCCCAACCGAATTTCCTGGCCGCATCCTGATAGCATTTGCGTAATTCCTTGCTGGAAAATGGTTTGCCATCTTCCGGGCTGACCTCGGCATAATTGATCAGACGTAATTCAAGCGGATCGATTTTTAACTTGTAAGACAGCTCATCCAAAGCGCTTTCCAATGCAAAAGCCCCCGAAACCGTTCCGGGCGCACGCATCGGGGCCGGCGTTTGCAGGTCGGTTTTGACCATTTTGGATTCGGTAAAAACATTCGGGCAGGCATAGAGAGTGCGCGAAATCCCGACTAAATTTTCGCCGAAATCCTCGTTTGACGAAGTATTATTGAAGGTTTCGTGCAATATAGCCTTCAATTTTCCCGACCTATCCGCGCCGATTCTGAGCTTTTGGATCGAATACGGGCGATACCCGTGAGCAGCAAAAAGCTGCCGGCGTGAATATTCGAGTTTGACCGGGCGTTTTATCTCACGGGCCGCCAAGCTTGTCAAAAAAACGTTTGGAGTCGCACGCAAGCTCGCTCCAAAGGCGCCGCCGACAAATGGTGCGAGTACGGTCACGTCTTCTTTGGGGATGCCGAAAATGCCAGACAGATGATTGCGAACCATAGTTACGCCCTGGGTTTTGTCGTAAACCGTCAGCTTATTGCTTTCCCAATAGGCAACCGAAGCGTGCAGCTCCATCGGGTTGTGATGTTCAATCGGAATCGTATATTCGGCTTCGATTTTTACTTCGGAATTTTCAAAGGCCTCGGGCGGATTTCCGCGAATGGGCCGCGCTTGGCCGGGCATGTAAGCTTTGTCCAAAATTTTTCGGATATCGGTTTGAGGCGGCTGCTGATCATAGGAAACCTTAACCAGACGAGCTGCAAAACGGGCCTGTTCAAAGGTTTCGGCAATGACTACGGCAATCGCTTGCCCGCTAAATAAAATTTGGTCAGTCTGCAGCGGGCGATGCGATTTGTCGCGCTCATTTTGCGCGAATTTCGGCGTGTTAAGATGTGTCAAAATTTTTATGACGCCAGCCTGCTTTTCGGCCTCAACCGTGTCAATCGCCAAAATTTTGCCTCTTGCAATTGTACTCGGAACCAGATAGCCATAAGCCATATTCGGAAGTCTAAACTCGGCAATATACTTTGCCTGACCCGTTACTTTTAATATGCCGTCAACCCGATTCGGTGCATCTTTGTCGTTGTTTGCCATATCTTTCCTTAATCAATTTTTGCTTCTTACTCTTTTACTTTCCGGTCGTCGTTTTGATACTCGCACCCTCGCCTGTTTTGCCGGATTTCCTTTGTAAGCCCTGTCTTTCAAAGATTTTGCACCTTTGAAAGACAGTTTAGCAACTTGTTAGCGATAACAATTTTATTTGTAATTTCATTCAAAACTCCCTAAAAGAAAGACAATTTGTCTTAGATTTTACAGCTGTTAGCTCTTCTGTTCTGTGAAGGAAGGCATAAACGATTGATGTCATTTATCTTTCTGCAAATGTTACCGATAAACACCGCATTTTGGCAAGTAGAAATTTAAGTTTTTACACAAAATATTTCTCCGTTTTTAATTAATGGAGAATTTTTGAGTCTTGTTTTTGCCATTATTACCAGTGGAATCAGGCATCTCGAAAGAAAGAAGGCAATTTGAGGGAGCTGATCGGAACGTTATTTTTGGCTTTACTGTGCAATGGCTGTCAGCAAATGATTAAATTAAGTACGAGGAATTATTACGGGCTTAATTAACGTAATCGTCGCCGGGATTAATTGCCCTGGAGACGGAAGGGCATATTTTAAAAGAAAAATTTTCTTCACAAAGTTACGCCTTACCTTCTCTAATAAGAAACGGCAAATGTTTTGTTTACAGCAAAATACTCCCTCTTTTTTATATCAAAAAAACGAGGCGACCTCATTAATTCGTCTTAAATATTCAATTTTTTAATGAGTTTGATTAGTTTTTTTATTGACAAGGATTAAAAAAAATGTTATCGGTAAAATATAAATTGTTAGCGGTAACAGCTTTCTTCAATCAATTGGAAAAACATCCAAAATAAAAGGTCCCCTTTTTCTCAGAAAACCTTCCGGAAAAAACCGGAAAAATTTGATTGTTGAAAATTGAAAAAATTAAAGATAAATCAAAAATCAGGGAGGTCATCAATGTTCGGGATAAAGTCTATTGGTGTAAAAATAATTTGCAGTTTGCTTTTGATGCTGCTTATAACAGTTTCTGTATCGGCACAATCTATCACGGGTTCTATTTCAGGGACGGTCACTGATTCTAGCGGCGGGGTAATTCCCGGCGCCAAAATCATACTTATCAATAATCAGGTTGGCGATGAACGTAATGTCAGCACAAATGATGAGGGCCGGTTTACTTTTGTGGCAATTCAGCCGGGAACTTATACGGTAAAAATTGAACATCAGGGATTTCAAACCTTTGTGCGTCAAAATACGGTTTTAAGCGCCAATGAGAATTTAGCCCTCGGCGAATTAAAGTTAACGGCCGGCAATGTCAATGAAACAGTAACGGTTCAAGGTGAAGGAGCAACCGTCGAAACCGAAACCAGCGACTTAACGGCACGTCTGACGTCCGATCAAATTGATTTAATTTCAACCAAAGGACGTGACATCACATCCCTTCTCAGATTAATTCCCGGAACGACGAATGAGGACGATGTTGAAGGTGTCGGGGAAGGCTTTGGTACTAACCTGCCATTTGTATCAGGACAGCGTGGACGTTCTACAGTGCCGACCATTGATGGTTTAAATGCCGGTGAGCCGAGCGGTTCAAACAAATTGAGTATGACCCTCAATCAGGACGCAATCGCCGAAGTCAAAATTCTCCGTAATAACTATGCGGCGGAATATGGAAACAACGGCGGTGCCATCATCAATCTCGTCTCTAAAGGCGGAGGCAAGCAGTATAAGGGATCGGTATATTATTTCCTTCGCAACGAAGCCCTCAATGCTAATCAATATTTCAATAATCTGGCCGGTCTTCGGAGACCGCTCTATAGACATAATTACTGGGGCTTTAACGTCGGCGGGCCGCTGCCTCTTCCACGTTTTGGCGAAGGTGGACCAATATTGCTGAAGAACAAGGCATTCTTCTTCTTCTCATATGAAAAACCCCATCAGATTACGCCGACTAATCCGATATTTGTAACGGTTCCGACGGCGCTTGAAAGGAACGGGGACTTTTCTCAGTCGTTTAACAATAGCGGGCAGCAGATAATTGTAAGTAACCCACAAAATGGGATGCCATTTACCGGAAATATTGTTCCAAGGTCTCTTTGGAATGAAAGTACGGCGGCATTCTTAAGAGTTTTCCCGTTACCGAATGTGCCGGCTGGAAGTATTTCGCCATCCGGTAACAAATACAACTATGTTACACAAAGAAGCGTTGATGTCCCGAAGCGAAGTATGGTCATTCGTTTCGACGTTAAGCCAACTGACAAGGACAGTATATTTTGGAAGAAACAGTGGTGGACATCTGACAATGAAGGGCTCGGTACCTCGGGATGGCCCAGCGGAGATCAAAATCGTTGGGGACTTCTCTCGCATTATCTTTATAAGGATAATGGCTGGTCGGCTACCTGGTCTCACATTTTCAGTAAAAGCGTAGTCAATGAATTCATTTTTGGAATGCGTCACGATCTGGAAGGATTCATACCGTCAGATGGCATCGTTGACCTGGTCAGTCGTTCAAGCTTAAATTATACGGCTCCTCAACTTTTTCCCGTAAATAATACTTTGGGAACCATACCCAAAGTAACAAATTTCACCGGTGTTGCCGGAACTCCGGCTCTTATTAATTGGCTTGACCGGTGGGGTGAGGCAGGGGATGATTACGTTCAACCTTCTTTTTCAGATAATCTGACTTATATTCGCGGGAATCATAGCCTGAAATTCGGGATGTATTTTGAGCGGCTGCTTAATGGTGAGGCCTCGGGCAGCAGCTGGGCGGGTGTGTTAAGCTTCACTAACAGCACCAGCAACGGTTGGAATCTGGCCGCCGGAAATACAGGACATCCTTATGCAAACGCATTGCTTGGAAACTTTCAAAGCTACACCGAAACGCAATTTCGTCCTCATACAAACATCGAACAGGACATGCTGCAATGGTATGCCCAGGATCAATGGAAGGTTAACCGCCAGCTCTCTTTGAATTATGGATTACGTTGGGGATGGCACACACCTTTCTATCAGAGAGACAAAGTAGGTTCCAGTTTCGATCCTTCATTGTGGGATGCGGCACATCCTCCGATTTTCTATGTACCCTGGTGTACAGCTGCCGGCTGGACTCCGACGACTACCGCGCTCTGCCCACCGGCAAATCGCTTTGCAGTTGACCCACGCCTTATTGTTAATGGCACTGTTCCCGCCAGTGCCCTTAAATCCAGTGATTTTATCCGCTCTTATGTTTCCGGTTCGGGTAGTATTCTTAATGGACTTCAGCTAGCCAGAGATCCGAATACGCCGAAAGGCTATCGAATATTCGACAGAGTAATTGACTGGGAACCGCGTGTGGGTTTTGCTTACGACCCGGCGGGGAAAGGAAAAATGGTCTTACGTGGGATGTTTGGTGTCTATCACACCCCGCGCGCCGGCGGCGGGACAACCGGTGATTTGACCGGTAATCCGCCTGAACAAAGAACCTGGACCATAACCAATAACAATATTGCCAATCTGCCAACTTTGGCAGCGCAAGCGATAAGCAACTCACTGATATTCCCGTTTGGGGCAATCAGGGGGCTCGAAAAGCAGACTCATACACCGGAGATCTACAATTTCTCGTTTGGTGTTCAGAGAGATCTCGGATTCGGAACGGTAATCGAAGTAAGTTATGTTGGCTCCCGGGGGCGCTGGTTAGGCGAACAGCGTAATATTAATTCCATTCCTGATTCAGCCAGATTTGTAAATTGCGCATTGGCAACAAGTTTCAATGTTCCGTGTCACTCGGAAAATAGAGATCCGGCCGTTGCCCTAAGCCCCACCAATATTACAACAGGTGCCTTGAATGCCGAATTTTTACGTCCATATCCGGGATATGGCGACATAAATTTTGTGACGTTTTCAAGTAACTCAAGATACGACTCATTGCAGGTTCAGATGAATCGCCGTTATGCAAAAGGCTTTCAGTTTGGTGTAGCTTATACCTGGGCAAAATCAACGGATGTTACCAGCGATGACCGTGACGGACTGGTTTACGCGAACGGCGCAGCCTTTGGAGGGCGCGATTATTTGCGATATAACTTTGCGCCTTCCGACTTTGATCAAAGGCACGTTTTTACAGTCAATTACATTTGGGATATTCCGTTTTTCAAGAAAGCCGGTAATGGTTTTGCCAAAGCTGTGCTTGGTGGGTGGCAGCTTTCCGGGACAACCAGCTTCGCAACCGGCAAACCAAAAGATGTAACTGTAACATACAGCAGCACTTCCGTGACGATAACCAGCGGACAAAGCTGTCCCGCAGGTTCTCTCATCAACGCGGCGGGTACTCAATGCTCGCCAATTACAGATTTCACCGGCGGTTCCGTCAATGCCTTGCCATTCGTCACCTGCGACCCGACCAAAGTAAGCGGAACAGATGCATCCGGCACCCCGCTCTTTTTAAATGTTGATTGCTTTAGCCGACCAACCAAACTCGGCGATATCGGCGACCCGGTAAGGGGGATCGCTCGCCGGCCGAATATCTTTAATACCGATATCGCATTATTTAAGAATTTCCGGTGGGGAGAGAAGCGCGGAGTCCAATTGCGTTGGGAAACTTATAATGTCTTCAACAAAACGAACTTTAGCGACATTGATGCTGAACTAATATATGGTTTAGTTCAGGTTAGACAAAATCCTGCCAATACTGTCTGTTCAGCAACTAATATTTGTACCGCAGAATATCGACAGACGAATAACTTTGGAGCAGCAATCACGGCCAGATCTCCGCGTGTGATGCAGGTATCCTTACGAATTAACTTCTGAGCCGGAAACACTGTAGAGGAGCCTCTCAAATATTTGAGAGGCTCCTGCGCACTTATTTGATGCGTTTGGGTCTCTGATTTTCCGCGTTGACTGCGGTTTGAAAATTAATAGGTAAAACGATTTATGTCAAAAAGCCGCCGGGTGTCTTCGTGCCTGGTTTTTGAACAAAGAACCCCGAATCATTGGAAAAATAGGAATTTCTTATAGAGAGGGCCTGGATTAAAATGAATAATGAATTACAAATAGCTCTGGTCAGCGGACCGGCATACGACCCGCTTTATGAACGACTGTCCGAATTTACAAAAACGACCGGAATAAAAGTAAAGATTGCTTTTAGCGGCGACCATCCAACGCTCAATCACTATCTCGCGGCCTTGACGGAGGTCCATTATGATCTGGTTTCAACGCATACAAAATACGCGCCGTCCCAATTAAATTTTCTGGCTCCGCTGGACAATTTGGTTGATTCCGATGTCTTAAAAGATTTTGTGCCTCTTTTACTGAAATTAGCAACCGTGAACGGCTCGCTTTACGGACTTCCGCGCAATATTGATGTCCGTCTTCTTCATTACCGCACGGACATTATTTCAGCTCCGCCAACAACCTGGGACGAATTATTTGAAATCGCCAAAAAACATAATTCGCCGCCGGATTATTACGGTTTTCTCTATCCCGGCAAAGAATCCGGCCTGTTCGGAACGTTTTACGAATTGGCTGAAATGGCCGGCGCACAGCTTTTTCCACCGGATCTGGTCCCCGATATTGAGAACGAAGCCGGACATTGGGCCTTGGGATTGCTCCGCAAATTTTATGTGGAAGGGATTGTTCCTAAGAATTTTACGAATTGGCACTATGATGAGATTAACGCCGTTTTTCGTGACGGTCATGCGGCGATGATGGGAGACTGGCCGGGTTATTATAGTCTTTATAGAAATCCCAATAATTCTCGTGTTCACAATCGTTTCGCTTTAAGCCCATATCCTGTAGGGCCCGCTGGTAAACTGCTCGTTTATGGCGGCGGCCATACATTCGCTCTGACTAAAAAAGGCGTCGAAAATCCGGCGGCGTTGAAATTGTTATTGTTTTTAACCGCGTTTGAACAGCAGTTTCTCGAAGCCCAAAACGGTTGTATTCCGGTCCGTCGTTCAGTGATGCAGCGAATGCAGGGCGAGACTGATGAAGAAAACCGGGCGCGCCTTGGCATGTTGGAAAGGATTATTTCCGAACATATTTTGATCCCGCCGAAATTTTCAGCTTATCCGAAAATTGAAGAAATTTTGTGGCAGACGGTGCAGAGCGCGATTGTCGGGCAAATACCTATTGGCCAGGCCTTGAAAAATATCCGGGAGCAAATAGAGTATATTTTGCGACCTGAAAACGATACACCGAAATACTCTAAGCCCTCGAAGGTGGTCACATTGGAAAAAGGGCTTTCTTACTAAAAACTTTGAGATTTTTAATGGGAAAATTTAGGAGTTATACGAGTTGAATTGTGAAATACAAATTTATTATCTGCTCAAAATCCTGATGTGGCTTGAAGAGCATAAAAAATAGATTATTAAAGGAAGTAAAAAATATGAGTGCAAAAACAGAAGAGGCGAAAGATAGATCCATTTTTCATAAAACAAACACCCAAAAAGGTCGGAATATTTTCGTTTCGCCGCAAAACAGTTCGATGAAGCATTTGAGTTACGGGCGAATCATTCTCGATAAAGAATTACAGCGAGTTGAATTCAAAACAAACGGCTCGGAAGTAGGTTTAATTTGTCTTTCAGGTAAATGCTTAATCGCTGTTAATGGTGAGTTAAATGTTTTGACGCAATACGATTCGATTTACATTCCGCGAGATTCCGATGTGCGTGTTTCGACCGAAAGTTCGGTTGATTTGGCTGAATGTTCGGCCGATGTCGCTCACAAATATCCGCTCAAATTAATTCGCTACGAGGATATCAAAGATAACAATTCATTGAGTTTTCAAACGGGCGGAGACGCAAATAAACGAACCGTCAACATCACGCTCGGAAAAAATGTCAAAGCGGGACGGATTCTGGCTGGATTTACCACCTCAGAACCCGGACATTGGACATCATTTCCGCCTCACGAACACGCCGCAATGCTCGAAGAGCTGTATGTTTACTATGATATGCCGGCGCCGGCGTTCGGAATTCAGCTGGTTTATTCAAATACGGAAGAACCCGAATTTGTCGGGATTGTTCGCGAAGGCGATGCAGTAGTAATGCCAAAAGGCTTTCATCCGAATGTTTCGGTGCCCGGGCATTCGATAAATTTTGTCTGGATGATGGCGGCGCACCGTGAGGTTGAGGACAGACAATTCGGAGTGGTCAATGTGCAGCCCGGTTTCGACAAGGGCGGTTCGGGTTTAGAAGAGAGTTTGAAAAAATAGATTTTGAAATAACCCGGTAAGTACCTTTAACTGTAATTCCAGCCTCAGATTTTTATGATGATTAGAGAAAACCATTAAAGTTCTTATCTAAAATAAAATACCTTCTCCCGGCAGTAGGCAGGCGCTGTTTACCTCACTCTTAACCTGCGCTATGAATTTCTGTCGCCTATTTCAACACTCAGCCCCTAAAATCTTTCGCTCATGTACTTTTATTTGCAAGCCTGGTATTCAAACGGCTATTTTGTTTTTGAGGGACAAATATTTCATTGAAAAAAGTTGGCGGCATCTCTCTTTATTGGAAGCTCCAGATAATTGGCTGGCTTGTTACCTCTTTATATTGGGGATACGCATCTTTTTTCGACGGTAATTTCATTTGGAAACTCGGAATTGCGGATTTAGCGCTGGACGTTTTCGCCGGTATATTGCTGACACATTTGTACAGGGGATTTGCCTTAAAAAATGGCTGGGTTAAGCTCGACCTGAAAAGGTTGGTTCCAAGAATTGCCGTAGCCGTTTTAATACTCTCCCTGCTATATATGTTTTTAATTGTCGGTAAGCTTTACTTTGTTCGTTTGTTGATTCTTGGAGATTGGCCGGTTTCCTTCCCGGATTTTTTTAGATCTTCCCGGTTACAGATTTTTATTACCGGAACAAGATTAATGTCCATTTGGGTCCTGGCTTATCACCTTTACCATTATTCAAGACGAGAAATAGAAATAGTTAAAGAAAATGCCCGCCTGTCGCTCATCGCTAAAGAGACACAATTGAAAAACCTGGCTGCGCAGCTCAATCCGCATTTCTTTTTTAACTCGCTGAATAATATAAAATTTTTGGTCTCGGAAAATCCGGATTCGGCGAGAAGGGCAATCGATTTATTATCCGAATTGCTGAGAAATTCGTTGGGCAATAAAAAAGACGGATTAATTCCGCTTTATAACGAAATTAGTCTGGCCCGGGATTACCTGGAGTTGGAAAAGATGAGGTTTGAAGAGCGTTTGCAGATACAGGTTGAGGTCAATACCGGGGGGGCAAATTTTTTAATTCCGCCTTTGTGTATTCAAACATTGGTCGAGAATGCGATTAAGCATGGGATAGAGAAAAGAAAGAACGGCGGTTTTATCAAAGTAAAAATTGAAAAGGAAAATGAGGGTATAAAAATCAGTGTTCAAAATTCGGGGATATTAGTCGAAAATAATCAAAATTCCGGTATTGGCATAAGTAACCTGAAAGAAAGATTATCGCTGCAATACAATGAAGAGGCTTTTTTTGAAATCAAACAAGTGAAAGACGAAACGGTTTTGGCCACAATTTTAATTCCTTCAAAATGAAAAAAATCAAAGTTGTAATTATAGATGACGAACGTTCTTCCCGGGAAGAATTGAGAAGGGCGTTAAAAAGGTATCAGGATTTTGTACTGATCGGAGAGGCCGAAAATGCTGATGACGGAAAGAACTTAATTGAAACCGAAACGCCCGATTTAATTTTTTTGGATATTCAGATGCCCGAAAAATCCGGTTTTGATTTATTAGAGTCCCTCAATAACGTGCCATCCGTAATATTTACAACCGCCTACGATCAATATGCTGTGCAGGCGTTTGAAGTAAATGCTTTGGATTACCTTTTGAAGCCGATAAGAGATGAGCGTTTCGCGAAGGCGGTTGAAAAAATCAGGAATCGCATAAGTGCGGAAGCATCGTTGGAAAATACCGCCGCCGCCCGGACAATTTTCATTATGGATGGGGAAAGATGTTATCTCGTCCGATTGGATGAGATTTATTTTATCGAATCGCTGGAAAATTATACAAGACTATATTTTCAAGGAAAAAAGGCATTGCAAAGACGTTCTCTCAGACAATGGGAGAAGATTTTGGATAAAACGATTTTTTTCAGAGTCAACAGAACCGGGATTATAAATATTCGGCATATCAGGGAAGTAGATAAAACAGCCGGTGGTCGATTGCAGGTAAGGTTAAAAACGGGAGAACTGTTAGAAGTTTCAAACCGGCAATCCGCCAAATTCAAAAACATCAATAAAGTTTAATAAGCACCGATGAAAAATTGATTAAAGTGAAAAGGTCAGTGTTTGAAACCTAAAAAGCTCCCCGCCTTGGATAAGCACCATCGGTGGCACGAAGTGCCGGGGCGGTTTGATTCACGTTTGTTTTTTGAGCCGTCGAAGGGAGGAGAAACGCCTGCAACCACCCCGGCGCTGACGCGCCACCGATGGCGCTTTGGAAGCGCCAACGGAGCTTTTTTAGTGCTATCTATTTTTGCAGAGAGGTGTCCTAAAAGATTATATAAAACCAACTATTAAGTAGGTGGACAGAATAATTATATAGATATTTGAAAATCTGGTATTCTTGTTTTATGCAAAAGAAATTTATTTCGCTTAGTGAGGCCGAAAAATCAACTTTACTCGATGGCCGCAAATATGGCAAAACCCAACCCTTTCAAGATCGCTGTCATTGTTTATTG
>JADMIO012610866.1_pt1 | contig 16557 bp, 11 predicted proteins | sample 8958161 | NCBI WGS metagenome assembly JADMIO01 (sample SAMN16585339, study PRJNA669376) | soil metagenome | isolation source: Crop rotation soil | place: USA: Cullars Rotation, Alabama | collected 2011
GCCCATCCATATCACGGCAATCGCCCGCCATATGGGAGTCGATGTGCCGCTCCAGGAATGGCAGAGCGTCGGGCACAGGGTGCCGCTGCTGGTGAATCTGCAGCCGGCCGGCGAATATCTCAGCGAGGATTTCCATCATGCCGGCGGCGTTCCGGCGGTGGTGAATATCCTGATGGAACAGGGCCTGATCAAGCAGGACGCCCTGACCGCCAATGGCAAGACCATGGGGGAGAATTGCCGGGGGCGGAAGGTTCTGCTGCCGGAAGTGATCTGGCCGTTCGACAAGCCCTTGAAGAAGGATGCCGGCTTTATCGTGCTCAAGGGCAACCTGTTCGACAGCGCCATCATGAAGACCAGCGTGATCAGCAAGGAGTTCCAGGACCGCTATCTCTCCAATCCCAAGGACCCCGATGCCTTTGAAGGCCGCGCCGTGGTGTTCGACGGGCCGGAGGATTATCACAAGCGGCTGGACGATCCCTCGCTCAACATCGACGAAAATACCATGCTGTTCATGCGCGGCGCCGGTCCCATCGGTTATCCCGGTGCCGCCGAAGTGGTCAACATGCATGCGCCCACCGCGTTGCTGAAACGCGGGATCACCGCCCTGCCCTGCATCGGGGATGGCCGCCAGTCGGGCACCTCCGGTTCGCCCTCGATCCTCAATGCCTCGCCGGAAGCCGCTGCCGGCGGCGGGCTCGCGCTGCTGCAGACCGGAGACCGCGTCCGCATCGACCTGCGCAAGGGCACCGCCAATATCCTGATCGGCGAGGACGAACTGGCCAAGCGCCGCAAAGACCTGGATGCGCGCGGCGGCTTTGCCTATCCCGCCTCCCAGACGCCTTGGCAGGAAATCCAGCGCGCCTTCCAGGGCCAGATGGGCACCGGCATGGTGCTGGAGAATGCGGTGAAGTATCAGAAGATCGATCAGACCAAGGGGATACCCAGGGATAATCACTAACAACTCTCCATGGGCGGCCTTGAGCCGCCCATCCAGAGTCACAAGCACCGAGCGTTTGCTCTGGATGGCCGCCTCAAGGGCGGCCATGGTGAATAGAGGAAAACAAAAAGGGCGCCAGAAATCTGGCGCCCTTTTCATTTCCGCTCTTATGTCATGGCAGGGCTTGACCCGGCCATCCATACATCCACCTGCGCAGGTCTTTGAGATGGATGGCCGGGTCAAGCCCGGCCATGACATGGGTCTTTAGACCTTCGTCCTGTACACCTTCTGCTTCTGGCTTCCCAGCTTGTCGATGCCCAGCTCCATCACATCGCCTTCTTTCAGGAACAGCGGCGGCTTCATGCCCAGACCCACGCCCGGTGGCGTGCCGGTGGAGATCACATCGCCCGGCTGCAGGCTCATGAACTGGCTGACATAGGAGATCAGGGTCGGCACGTCGAAGATCAGGCTGGAGGTATTGCCGGTCTGCATCCGCTTGCCGTTCAGGTCCAGCCACAGGCCCAGAGAATTGAGGTCACCGACTTCGTCCAGGGTGACCAGATAGGGACCGAAAGGTCCGAAGGTGTCGCAGCCCTTGCCCTTGTCCCAGGTGCCCAGGCGTTCCAGCTGGAATTCGCGCTCGCTGAGATCGTTCACCACGCAGGCGCCCGCGACATGATCCAGCGCCTTCTCCTTGGAGACATAGCGGGCCTCCTTGCCGATCACGATGCCGAGTTCGACTTCCCAATCGCCCTTCTTGGCATTGGGCGGCAGATAGACATCGTCATTGGGACCGATGATGGCCGAGGTCGCTTTCATGAACAGGATGGGCTCGGCCGGCTCGGGCATGTTTGATTCCTTGGCATGGTCGGAATAGTTCAACCCGATGCAAAGGAACTTGCCGACCTTGGCGACCGGCTCGGCAATGCGCACGCCCCCATGGTCAAACGAGCCCACCACCGGCAGGCTGTCCACTTTCGCGTTCCGGATGGCCGACAGGTCGGCCAGCACCTTGCCGTCAATGTCCGCAACCACGCCCGACAGGTCGCGGATCTGGCCGTCCTTGTCCAGCAGGCCGGGCTTTTCCTGGCCCTTGGGGCCGTAGCGCAATAGCTTCATTGGGGATTTTTCCTTGGGATGGGAAGGGAATGACAAAAAAATTCCGCCGCGCCTTTTAGCGCGGCGGAACACTTAAAAACAGGGGGCCTATTGGGCCGGGAAGGCGGTCGCCAAGTACTTGGCGATGGTGTCGAATTCGGCGTCCGTGGCATTGGCGCCGTTATTGGCCATCTGGTTGACCAGGTCCTTCCAGCCCTGCGCGTCCAGCTTTTGCTGGGCCGCGATTTCGGGGGAATGGCACTGGGCACACACCTTCACCATCACATCGCGCCCCGGCCCTTCCGGCAGGGACTTAAAGTCATCGGCCAGGACGGGCGTCGCCGCGCCGAAGGCCAGCAAAACAGCAGCTCCAAGAATGCGCACGTTCATCTCTCTCCTCTGCCCCATCCAGTCTTCCAGTCAATTCTTAGGCAAGGCGAATGCGACAACCTCATCGCCTTCCAATTTGGCGCCGATCAGCCCACCGCCCGTCGCCGTAATCGTGACAAATTGGCGGCCGTCCGAGCCCCTATAGCTGACCGGGGTGGATTCGGCGGAGGCGTTCAGCGTGACAGTCCATAGATTCTTCCCGGTCGCCGTGTCAAATGCGCGGAAACGCCGGTCGTCGGTTGCCCCGACAAAGGTCAATCCGCCGGCCGTGACAATGGTTCCACCAAGGCCGGGGCGCCCGGTATCCTGCTGGCCTTGCGGAAAAATCTCGGTAATTCCCAAGGTGGTGCGCCAGGCGATATCGCCGGTATTGACATTGACGGCGACCAGCTGGCCCCAGGGCGTGGGGTTGCAGGGCAGGTGCTTGTCGGCGTCCCAGAAGCGGCGGATCGCGGGCCGCGCGGTATTCACATAGGTGCCGTCCGCATTCTGTATCACGCGCATGGGCTGAAACAGGTTGTTCACATTGACGATGAACAAGCCGCGCTTGGGATCAAAGGACCCGCCATAGTAATTCACGCCGCCCTGGGTGCCGGGGGGCGCGACGGTATAATGATTGAAGCCCGGCGGCAGGTAGGTGCTGCCCAAGGTCATCTGGTTGTCGTCGACATATTTCTCGCAATAGGCTTGGTGCTCCGGCACGCCCTTGTAGAGTGTCTGGCGGCTGATGGAGCCCTGGGACAGCTGCTCCGGCTTGACGGGGAACGGCTGGGTGGGAGAGCTCATCTCCCCGGGCACTTCACTCTTGGGCACTGGCCGCTCCTCGGCGCCGAAGATCGGCTTGCCGGTGACGCGGTCGAGAATGAACATCAATGCATTCTTGTTCACGGTGATGACGGCAGGAATGGTTTTGCCGTCCTTCTTCACGTCCACCAGCATGGGCGCGGACTGGGTGTCATTGTCCCAAATGTCGTGATGGGTGACCTGGAAGTGCCAGAGATATTTTCCGGTATTGGCGTTTACCGCCACCAGCGAGGAACTGAACAGGTTGTTGCCCGGACGATCGGTGCCGACCAGGTCATTGTTGGGCGCGCCGAGCGGCATATAGAGAATGCCGCGCTGGGCATCGACCGTCATATAGCCCCAGACATTCACACCGGAGCGGTTCTTGGCGCCTTCCGGCGTCCAAGTGTCGTAGCCGAATTCGCCCGGACGGGGCACGGTGTGGAATGTCCAGACCAGCTTGCCGGTGCGCGCATCCCAGGCGCGGGTGTCGCCGGCCGGACCCTCACCGCCCTTTGAGCCGCCGGGACCTTCGCCCGGGCCGGCGCCGGTGATGACGAGATTCTTATAGACGACAGGCGGCGACGGCAGGATGTAGCCGTCCGACATGCCATGCTGCATCACTTCCGGCGTCTTGAGGTTGACCGCGCCATTCTCGCCAAAACCCGCATTCAATTTTCCGTCGGAAAGCCGCAAGGAATAGAGATGCCCGCGCTGGGTCCCGAAAAAGATCGAAGCCGGGACGCCATCCGCACCCGCCCAATAGGCCGCGCCACGCGCCTGGGAGGTCGGGATTTCACCCTCGGGAAGATCGTATTTCCATTTCTCCGCGCCGGTGGTCGCATCCAGCGCGATCACTTGGCCGTAGGGTGAAACGATGACCATGGTGTTGCCGATCACCAGCGGAATATCCTGGGACATGCGCAGGCGTGTATTGGCGCCGCTGTTGGCGGGCTTGAGATGATAGGTCCAGGCCTTTTGCAGATTCTGCACATTGGCCGGCGTGATCTCGGACAAGGTGGTATAGCGGTTCGCGCCCAGATCCTGGCCCGACATCGGCCAGTCGGTGCCCGCACCCATTGCCGCCGTCGCCAGCACCGCCAGCGCCGCACTTCCCAGCAATATCTTACCCGACGACGTCATCATGCTCTCCTCGGCCGTCTTAGAGCCGGCCACCTGTATGAAAGATGAACGGCCGCCGCCGGCGTCCGGCGGTGGCCGTCGAAATGTGGCGGTTTATTGTTCGGCGCGTGCCTGGCGGGGCGGCGGCGGCACATAGTCGGTCAGTTCCGTGTACGGCTTTTTGCCCGCCCAGGCGATGCCGCGCATCAGAACCTTCTGGATGGTGGGATCCTGCAGGCTGTCCACCATATGGCCTTGCATCCAGACAAAGGCGCGGGCCGGCGCGCCACCCGCCAAAGTGTGCTCATAGGTCCACATTTGCGGAATGGTCTGGCCCACGCCGCCGCCGCGCCGCGCGCTGGGCGTGTCGGGCATGGTGACGGTGAGGATGGGATGGACTTCCGGCGCGAAGTTCAGCTTGTAGAAGGCCTCGTCATAGACCTGGGCGGGCATACCCTGGGCGATGGGATTTTCCTTGTCGACCACATTGTAATCCAGGGTCGCGGTCCAGGTGTAATTGACTTCGCCATGTTTCTTGCCGGCGCCGACCAGGGTCGCCATGTCGGCGGGATCGGGACCGCAGAGCGAGTCATGGAAGGTGACCAGGCCGCCGCCGCGCTTCACATAGGCCTGCAAGCGGGCGCGCTGTTCCGGGGACATATAGCCGGCATCGCCCTTGTAGATGATCACCACGTCGGTCTTGTCGAGCTGCTCCTGGCTGGGAAAGGACAGTGCGCCATCCACCACCGCGCCATGCGCGGTCAACAGCTTCGACCAGGTGTCCAGGAAATAGGGATAGTCATGCGCGCCCGGTCCGTGGCTCTTCAGGCCGCCAAAGATGAAGATGCGCATGCCATTGGGGTTCTGGCCCTGGGCGCGCGGCGCGGTATAGGTCGAATAGCGGGCATAATCCTTGGCGGTCTGGGCCAAGACGGCGGAGGAGGTGACGGCGGCAAGTGCCAGCGCGCCGGACAAAAGAATGCTCTTGATGGTCATGGGTGCGTGTTCCTCCGGTGATCCTGACGACAGGTTTGGCGATGTGTTTCTGGCGAAAAGTTTCTGGCCCCAGGTGGAGGTCTTCGACAGCCCCATCTCAAGACGCCGTATTTTAGGTGTTGGCGCGAGATTCTGCCAAGCGGCAACAGGGCGCAGCGGGCTATTGGCAAGCGCTGCCAAGGCTTTTTGCAGGTGCGAAGAGCTCCTTACGACGGCTTGCGGGCCAAGGTCGAATAGCGCTCGGGCTCGGTATAGGCCATGCGCATATGGGTCAGGAGAACCGCCTGGGGATCGTCGCCGGACCGGCCGGTGACGGCGTCCAGAAGGACGCGATGATGGCTCATCCGCCAGCGGCGCACATCGCGCGTCACATGCTCCAGCGTCTTATGCGCAAACAGCGGAACCATGACCGCATTCAGCGCCCGCTCCAGATAGGGGTTGCCCGCCGCGCGCCACATGGTGCGGTGGAACTCCAGATCCAGGGCGGCGGCATCCAGCAAGGTGCCGTTCCAATTGTCCATCTGCTCCACGATCTTTTCCAAACTCGCCAGGACCGGCGGGGTCATCCGCTTTTGCGCCAGGCGCAACGCCTCGGTCTCCAGGATGATGCGCAAGGAGGAAATCTGCAGCACCTCTTCAGGACCGATATTGGTGACGAACATGCCGCGGCGTTCGCGATTCTGCACCAGGCCCTGTTCCTGCAGCTGGGACAGCGCCTCCCGCACCGGAATGCGGCTGATGTTCAGCTCGCGCGCGATCTGGCTTTCATTCAGCCGGTCGCCGGGCTTGTATTTGCCGGACAGGATGCCGGCGCTGAGAATCTTGACGACATGGGCCCGCAAAGTGGTGGGCGGCCCATTGGGCGTCAGCAGCGCTTCGACAAGATTGTTCTGCTCCAAATTTTCCATCTCCCCTGCCTCCTAGGGCAATGCATAGGCGATCACGGTATCGCCTTGCTTGTTCTGCAGCGCGGAATGGCCCCCGGCCGACACTACCACATACTGCTTGCTGTTCGAGTCCAATCGGTAAGTCATGGGCATGGACTGTCCAGCCGCGGGCAAGGAGACCCGCCACAGTTCCTTGCCGGTCTGGGTCTCGAAAGCCCGGAAATAGCGGTCGGTGGTGGCCGCAATGAAGGTTAACCCGGACGCGGTGGTGATCGCGCCGCCCTGGTTCGGCACACCCAGCGGGAACCAGAGCGGCCAGGGCGCCTCGTCCCGGCTGGTGCCCAGGGGCACTTCCCAGACTCTCTTGCCCGAGGTGATATCGATCGCCGTCAACCGTCCCCAAGGCGGCGCGTTACAGGGCGCGTCGAAGATGGACATCATGTTGTCGTAGACCTGGCGATAGGGCGTGCCGATCAAAGGCGAATAGCCGTCCGAGCCCTGATGCGGCGCCAGGTGATGCGAGCCGATCACATTGTTGGAGTTGACGATCAGCAGGTTGCGGCTGGGATCGAAGGCCACGCCGCCCCAATCCATGCCGCCCACGCTGACCGGATAGTCCACCGAGGATTCGGCATAGAAGGGCGTGAAAATGCCGTCATTCTTGAGTTGCCGGAAACGGCGCTGGCAGTCCCATTTGTCGATCAGCGCGAAGCCGAACATGTCCGACTCCTGCATCTTGGTGATCTGGACCTGGTGATCGGGCAGGACGGGAATGGGTTGGGTGGGCGACAGGCCTTTTTGCAAACCGCCGGTGGACACCGGCGTTTCCTTGACGGGAAAGATCGGCGCGCCGGTTTCGCGATTGAGCACGAAGATGTAACCCATCTTGGTGGCCTGGGCGAGCGCCGGGATCACCTTGCCGTCGGGCGACTTGTAATCGAACAGCATGGGTTGGGCGGGCGTGTCGTAATCCCAAATGTCCTTGTGCACGAACTGATAGTGCCAGACCGGCTGGCCGGTATCGGTGTTCAGCGCCACCACCGAACTGCCGTAATAATCCCAATCGCCCTTGCCCAGCACGGCATCGACTTGCGGCGTGCCGGTCGGGAGGAAGATCAGCTTGCGTTCCGCATCCACCGACATGGGCGCCCAGACATTGGGCGAGCTGCGCGGGTAATTGCCGTCGCTGCTGGGCTGATCCGGCGCCGCGGCGGTGAAGGCCCAGACCGTCTTGCCGGTGCGCGCGTCCAGCGCCCGCACCACGCCGCCCGGCATGTCGACATTGTGGAAGTCGATGATCTTGGAGCCGGTGATCACCTTGTTCCCCACAATGGTGGGCGCCGAGGACACGCCATACAGGCCGGGCTTTTCGATGAAGCCGAGATTGTCGTGCAGGTCGACGCGGCCGTTCGTGCCGAAGTCGGCACAGGGCTTGCCGGTCTCCGCATCCAACGCCCACATCTTGCCATCGATGGTGGCGGCGAAGATGCGCTGGGAGCAAACGCCGCTGGCACGATCGTCCTTCCAATAGGACACGCCGCGGCAGGTGATGACGGTGGCGCCATTGGTGTCGGGCTTGAGATCGCGCATCCATTTTTCCTTGCCGGTCTCAGGATCGAGCGCGGCAATGCGGTTGCGCGGCGAGCAGAGATAGAGCGTGCGGTTGGCCAGGATGGGCGTGGCCTCGAAGGCGAGGAGCGCTTTCTCGCCCGGCTTGGAGAGGTCCCCGGTGCGATAGGTCCAGGCGACCTTGAGATGGCGCACATTTTGCGGCGTGATCTGGCTGTTGGCGCTGAAACGCTGGCCCATCTGGCCATGACCCCAGACCGGCCAGCCATCCACAGGGCCGCCGGAATGGGAATAGCCCGCAGGCTTGCCATCGCAGCCGGCCAACAGGCTCAGACCCGCGAAGAGCGCAAGAAAAGGCCTGCGGTGGCCGGTTTTTGGCATCCTCTGTCCCATCAGGCGTGTGGGATTTCCCGGTCGCCTGTACTCTCTATCTGCATACAGACATATTGGCGGGGGAGCCGGGATGCGTCCATAGTCCGTTCGGCAAGAAGGGGAGAGGCTGATGACAGGTATGAAAATTTCACGCCGCGCCATGATGAATGGCATCGCTGCCACTGGCGCTGTTGGCGGGCCGTCCTGGGCACAGACCAAGGCGAAGCCGCGGGCCTTGGCGCTGGTCGGCGACCGCTATCACAATCCCGACTATATCCGGGTCAGTTTGGACAAGGTGTTCCATGAGCTCGACATGCCGGTCGACTACACCATGGACTATGCCAACCTGTCGGCGGCGCTGCTGAAGCCTTATCAGCTTTTCCTGGTGCTGCGCGACGGCATGATCTGGCCGGGCGGTTATTCCGGGCCGAATGCCTATACCGCTTACGAGATGGACCTGGAAAATGCATCGGATTTTCCCGCCGCCAAATCGGTAACCTGGATGACGGAGGCGCAAGGCCAGGCGGTCAAGGACTTCGTCTCCGCCGGCGGCGGCTTCTATCCCCTGCACAATTCCAGCCACATCTCGCTATCGTCCAGGAATTATCGCGAGGTGATGGGCGGGGCCTATTTCGGCCATCCGCCGCTGCGTCCCTTCCAGGTTCATGCCACGGCGAATGCCCATCCCATCACCCAAGGCATGAAGCCTTTCATCGTCAATGACGAGCAGCATTATGTCGATTACGACAAGGATCCGCGTTACGTCATCCTGGAATCGGAAAATCTCGATGGCCTGACCTATGAGAACCGGGGCACCAAATCGCCGGCGGGCTGGGCCTATGACTTTGGCAAGGGCCGGGTGGTGTTCACCGCGGTGGGGCACACCATTCACGCCATGTGGAATCCGCAATATGTCGAGTTGCAGAAACGCTCGATCCGCTGGTTGTTGAAGGACCTGTAAAGCCGGATGGAGTTGCGTGCCTTATTCGAACAGGGCCTGGCGGCCCATGGCGCCGGCAGGCTGGCCGACGCGGAAAGACTGTACCGCCAGGTGCTGCGCGCCGATCCGGCAAATTTCGCGGCGCTGCACCGGCTGGGCTTTCTCAAGGCGCAGCAGCGCCAGTTCGACGAGGCGGTCATCCTGCTGAACAAGGCGATGCGGCTCAAGCCGCAGGACCTTACGGTTCGGGGCCATCATGCCCATGCCTTGATGGCGGCCGAGCGCTTTGACGAGGCGCTGGCCGCTTACGATCAGCTGCTGGCGGTACAGCCCGGCCATTTCGAGGCGCTGTACAATCGCGGCGTCATCCTGTCCCAACAGCAGCGTTTTGCCGAGGCGCTGGAAGCGCTGGACTCCGCCCGGCAGCTCAAACCCGACACTGCCGCCATCCATTACAATCGCGGCGCCGTCCTGGCGGCGCTGGAGCGCGACCAGGAGGCCCTGGAAAGCTATGACCGCGCCTTGGCACTTGATCCGGACTATCTGCCGGCTCGGGCCAACCGCAGCATGGTGGCGCTCGAGCTTTGCGACTGGGACCGGGTGGCCGCCACCAGCCTGCAGGAGCTTGCCGAGGTGGCGCCGCCGCTCACTTTCCTGGGCTATAGCGACGACAAGCAGTTGCAGCTGCAATGTGCCGCCAGGATGGTCGGGAACCTGGTGCCGGAGCCGTTGCCTCCCTTGTGGCGGGGCGAGAAATACCGTCACGACCGCATCCGGCTGGCCTATGTCTCGTCGGATGTCCGCGAGCATGCGGTGGCGTTTCAGCTGGCGCCGCTGATCGAGCGCCATGACCGCAGCCGGTTCCAGGTGATCGGCATTTCAACCGGTCCAAGCGACGGCAGCGCGATCCGGGCCCGGCTGGTGAAGGCTTTTGACCGCTTCCACGATTTCGCGCGCCTGAACAGCGAAGATATCGCCCGGCGGTTGCGCGAGATGGAGATCGACATCGCCATCGACCTGAGCGGCCATACCGGACAGGCGCGGCCGCGGATCTTCGCCCATCGTCCGGCGCCGGTGCAGGCGAGCTGGCTGGGCTATCCCGGCACCACAGGCAGTCCCTGCATCGATTACCTGATCGCCGACGCCGTGGTGGCGCCGTTCGAGGACCAGGAATTTTACAGCGAGCGGCTGGTGCATTTGCCGCACAGCTATTTCCCCACCGATCCGGCCCGGCCTATCGCGCCCCTGCCCAGCCGCGGCGAGATGGGCCTGCCGGAGAAAGGCTTTGTTTTTTGCGCCTTCAACAGTCCTTGGAAGATCACGCGGCCGGTCTTCGACGTCTGGATGCGGCTGCTGCAAGCGGTTCCGCACAGTGTCTTGTGGCTGAGACGCCCCATCGCCGATGCCCGCGCCAATCTTGAGCGCGAAGCGGCGGCGCGTGGCGTGGATATGGCGCGGCTGGTGTATGCCACAGATGTCCCGATCGAAATCCATCTCGCCCGCCACGGCTTGGCCGACCTGTTCCTGGACACGGCACCCTACAATGCCCATGCCACTGCCGCGGACGCGCTGGATGCCGGACTGCCTGTCCTGACCTGCAAGGGAACGTCATTCGCGGGACGGGTGGCGGCCAGCCTGCTTACAGCATGCGGCCTGCCGGAACTGATCACGGCGGACTTGGTGGGTTATGAAAGCCGCGCGCTGGAACTTGCCGGCGACCCGGCGCAGTTGGCAAACATCCGTGAGAAGCTGAAACGCAACCACGAAACTGCTGCCTTGTTCGATGCCGATGGTTTCCGATGCGCCATCGAGAAGGCCTATGTGCTGATGCATGAACAGGACACGCCCCGCAATTTCAGCGTGCCGATATGAGAAACCCGGGCTTTCGCCCGGGCTTCCCGCTATTCACTCAAGACTCTCCGCGCTTAGTCGCGACGGAAACGACCCGGATGACCGCAACGGCGTTCATAAGCAGTGGCGCCACCATGGTCACGCCACACCGGATCACCCAAGCTCAAATCACAAGGATCGGTGGCCGCGCCAATCACGGCACCACCAACCGCACCGGCAGCAGCGCCAAGGGCGGGATTACCGGCCGCGGCACCGATCGCCGCGCCGCCGGCCGCGCCCAACAAGGCACCACTTGCCGCCCGGTCGCCCGGATCGGTACCGCAACCCGCGACGAGCAGGGCCGCCGCAAAACCCATCATCATTGTCGTGCGCATAATTTGGCTCCCATTTTTGTGACCATGGAAACGCATGTCGCAAAGGTGCGGTTCCGTGCATGCGGTTTCACGGAAAAATACTGTCTTCGTCCGGGCTTGCAGGGACAGGGAGAAAGGCCGCAATCGTGCATTATTGCGGCGAAAAGGCGGCAAGGCGCCTGCGTTGGTGCGCGGCGGAACTGTTCAGGGCCCGGCGCGTTCCGGGCGGCGCTCTCATGATAACGCCCGCCGCGCCATATTGGGCGGGCGGGCGTATCGTGACGCGATATTATTTTGGCTGGCGGCTAAATCTTTTCCAGCCTGGTGTCGGCATCGCCGAACTTGTCCTGCTTGATGCCGAAGCGATCCATCAGCGACAAATACAGGCTGCACATTTTGCGCTTGTCTTCGCCCTGGTCGAGATAGTTTAGGGTGCGCCCGGTCTGCAGGGTGCCGCCCAATCCGCCGGCCAGCACCAGCGGCAGGCGGCTATTGTCATGCTTGCGGCCCACGAACATGTTGGACATGAACATCAGGCAGCTATTGTCCAGCACGGTGCCGTTGCCTTCCTTCATGCTGTCGAGCTTGGAGGCGAGATAGGCATATTGCCCGACATGGAAGTGGGCGATGCGCTCATAGCTGTCGGAGGCATTGTCGTGGCTGGCGGCGTGATGGCCTTCCTTGACGTCCAGGAAGGGATAGTACATCGCCGACAGGTCGCGCGAGATGATCAGCGAGGCGACGCGGGTCTTGTTGGTCTGGAAGGCGATGGCGATGATGTCGCACATCAGCCTGGCATGCTCGCGCAGGTCTTCCGGCAAGCCGCTGGCCGGGCGGTCCATCAGCGCGGCGTTCATATTCTTGCCCTTGGCATTGTCGTCGGCCGCGTCCTTGGCCTTGCGCATCAGCTCGACGCGCTTTTCGACCTCGCGCACGCTGGTGAGGAATTCGTCCAGCTTGCCGCGATCGGTGGCGCTGATCTTGCGCGACAGGTCCTGGGCGCGGTCCTTGACCCGGTCCAGCACGCTGAGATTGAGCAGGCTGCCGCGATTGTCGAACAGATTGTCCCAGGCGAGCGAGGGGTAGACTTCGACCGGCACCGGGCTGTCTGGCGTCTGCCAGGAGAGGTGCGAGGAATAGGCCAGGCTGAAATTGGTTTCGTGATAGCCGGTCATGGGCTGTTCGCAGGCCAGCACGATGGAGGATTGCGGCGTGTCCTGGCCGACATGGTTGGCGATCATCTGGTCGACGCTGACGCCGGAATGAATCAAGGCACCCTTGGTGATGTGCTCGCCCGACAACAGGCTGCCGGTCTGGGCGGGGTGGATGCCCTGGTTGGTCAGGGCCTTAACTTGCAGGCCATCAATGACGTTGATCTTCTGCTTCAGGGGCTCCAGCGGCTCCAGCGTCTTGCTGAGCTTCATGTCGGCGCCCTGCCCCTCGGCGCTCCAATGATTCTCATTGACGCCGCAGCCCAGGAAGACCACCGCAAAGCGCTTGGGGAAATCCCCCGCGGCGGGCGTGTCGGCCAAGGCATTGACCGATTCCAGCCAGGGCAGCGCCATGGAACAGCCGGCGCCCTTGAGCAGGACACGGCGGGAGAAGGCGCGCGAGAAAGGCGAGGTCAAACGAGGCATCTCAGTTCCCCTTTTTCAAATAGGCTTTGATTTCGTTGATATCGGCAGGCTGCAAGGCGGCATGCTTGATTTCGGCATTTTCGGGCATGCGCCGGTTGAGGAATTGCGGGCTGGCGACAATGGCCGCGACCAGGGCCTTGAAACGGTAGCCATCGGAGCTCAGCGCCGTCTTCATCTGGTCCACCAGCGCCTCATCCGAAAGCTGCAGCGAGCGGTTCAAGGCATAGGCCAGCAGCTTGCGGCAGAGATTTTCGACATAGCGGTCCTGGCGATGGTCGCGAATATAGGACTGGAGCCCCGAAACGCCGGTGGCATCCACGCCGCCGGGGAAGGTGGCCGAGGCATCGACCGGGCGCCCGGCCATGTCCGTGCTGCGGGTGTTGCCGACCGGGCCATAGCCTTCAAACACCAGGCCGAAGGAGTCGAATCGCGCGTGGCAGCCGGCACAGAAGGGATTCTTGTGATGCTCTTCCAGCATGGCGCGGATGGGCAGGTCGGTCTTGGATTCGTCGCTGGGAAGCTCGGGCACCACCGGCGGCGGCGGCGGCACTTTCATGCCCAGCACCTTCTGCACCACCCAATTGCCGCGCTTCACCGGACTGGTGCGCAGGCCGGGCGAATAGAGTGTCATGAACACCGCCATGGGCAGAATGCCGCCACGGCCGTACTTGCCGGCATTGTCGACCCGGACCCAGCTGTTGGCGTCGCCTTCCACGGCCGGCATGCCATAGAATTTGGCCAGGGCCGGATTGACGAAGGTGTAATTGCCATAAAGCAGGTCGAGCATCGAGCCGTCATGGGTGATGCTGTCCTGCATGAAATGGATCGGCTCCTGGAACATCGCCTCGCGCACTTCGTCGTCAAAGGCGGGGAAGCGCTGGCGGTCCACCGAATTGTTGGTTTCGAACTGGCGGAACACCAGCCAGTTGCCGGTGAATTCGGTGGCCAGGCCGTTGACCTTGGGATCCTTGAGCATGCGCAAGGCCTGGGCCTTGAGCACCGCGGGCTGGTGCAGGTCGCCCGCCGCCGCGTGCTTCATCAGTTCGGCGTCCGGCATGCTGGACCAGAGGAAATAGCTCAGCCGGCTGGCCAGGCTGTAGTCGGACAGCGCTTCGCTGGTGAAGGGCTTGGCCTGGATGTTGGCCGCCTTGCTCAAGCCCGGCTTGGCCGCCGAGGCGGTCTTGGCCAGGTCGAAGCGATACAGGAAATCCGGCGACATCAGGACGGCGACGAGGGAATCGCGCACCGCCACCTCATGAGATACGCGGTTCTTGGTGCGCAGTGTCTTGTAATAGGCCAGAAGCCCCGCACGTTCGTTCGCGGTCAGCGGGCGGCGATAAGCGCGCTCGGCGAAGCGCTGCAGCGCGGCCAGATGCTTGGGCTCGGCGGCGGCATGCTCCTTTTCCATATTGCGCAAGGTCGCGTTGATCAACCCGTAATGCCAGCGGAAGGCCTTGGGCGCGACCGGATCGTTATGCTCCTTGTCCAACGCCCAACGCGCCAGATACTTGTCGCGCATCTGCAGGATCACGAACTGGTCGGTCACTTCATGCCCCACCGGGCGCTTGGAGCCTGATTCCGTGGACAGCGGACCGTTGATATTTCCGTCCACTTCGCCGCTCTGGTTGAAGTAATACTGGACCCAGGTGCGTTCGGTCTGGTGGGCGATGAAGTCGAACTCGTTCCACAGCCGGTTGAGCTGGTCCTGGCCCTTCTTGTCCAGGATCAGCTGCATCAGCGCGGTGTCGTCGCGATAATAACCGCCGGTATTGTGATAGCCGGCGCTCAGGAAGCGGCCATTGTCGGTGGAGTCGTCGGGCCAGTAGCGGCCGCGCTCGCTGACATAAAAGGTGTCGGGAAACACAAAGGCCAGGCGGTCGAAAGCCTTTTGATAAACCGCCTTCTGTCCGGCGGGATAGACCAGGTCCTGGTCGCCAAAGCGGGCATGCGCCGACAGCACCGACCAGCGCGGCGAGGCATCTTCATGCAGCGGCGGATATTTCGGAATTTCCGGCGGCGCTTCTTCCGCAACATTGTCGGGCCTTAGATCGGCCGGGTCGCTCTTGCGGTGGTTCTGAGCATATTCCTCCAGCCGCCAATTGTGCAGCGGCTCGGACTGGCCCGGCAGGCCTTTCACGATGGGCGCATAGAATTGCATGGCGGTGTGGGCACGGATGCGCGTCACGAAATCGCGCATCGCCACGGTCTGGGCCTTGAGCTGGTCGTCCTTGCCGCTCTTGGGGGCGGGCAAGGCGTTCCACATGCTTTGCAGCTTGGCCACCGGCCCGACCGCATTCTTGTCCTGCAGGATCGACCAGACCAGCGGCAGGTATTTGGCGCTGATTTTGCTTTCGGCGGCGATCGAAGCCAGTGTGGCGCCGGGCTTGCCCAGGGCGGCGCGATGGCGATAGCGCCAGGCCGCCTGGAAATAATCGGCATAGTCGGTGGGCTGGGCCTTGTAGAAAGCGATGATGCGCTGGATGGCGTATTTGTCGTGGTCGCTTTCCACCTGCATCAGGTGCGGCGCGAAATCGATGGTGTCGGGCTTGAGCACCATGTGATCGGCGACCAGGCGGGCGGCCTGCAGGTATTTGTTCAGCAGCGCCGGCGACATGGTCAGGGACTCGCCGGAATTGTCGAAGCCGGCCTGGTTGGCGGGATCGACCGGGAATTGGCGGGTCAGGTCCATGTCCTGGCCGGTCAAATCGCGGATGGTATAATTATACTCCGCATTGCTGAGACGCCGCGCCAGCACGGTGCCGGGGTCTCCGCCCAGCCGCTTGATCTCTTCGGCGCGCACGGCATGGACCCAGTCGATCACCTTTTGCGCGACTTCGGCCGGCGGCTGCGGCATCGGCTTGGGCGGCATCTCATGCGCCGTCAGCCGGTCGGCCAGCAGCGACCAGCGGGGGAATTCGTCTTTCACCTGGTCGACGGTATTGTAGGACTTGAGGTCGAACTGGGCGGTGGGTTGGGCGCCGCTGTGACAGCCGACGCAATATTTTCCCACAAAGGGTTTGACCGTCTCGTCGAACTGTTTTTGCAGCGCGGGGGAATCCGCAAAAGCAGAAGTGCTGACACAGGCCAGCAGGACGACGAGCATACGCTTCATGACCAACTCTTTGTTCTGGCAGGCGCGGTTTTCGCGCGTGACTTGTCCTCGGGCCGCACGCCGAAAAAGGCGCAATCCCGGGCCAAATAAGCAGAATTGCACCCTGGTGTAAATTTACAGCTATGAGAGTGCTGTTGGCGACACAAAGCCGGCGGGGTTGCCGGAGAAAAAGGCCGGCTTTCAGCGGCTTTTGTGCAATGCAACAAACAGCCTGACAGGAACTTTTCGAAGGTCTGGCCGACTCAGGACAAAGAAAAACCCCCGCGTCCAGGACGCGGGGGCTGTTCCATTCCCGGCAGGGCGACTAGTCGCCCGTGACTTCGAAGTTGTGCAGGATCGGGGGACGCGGGTTGAACGGCACGCGCGTCGACCAGGGGGCGGCCGGATCATTGCCCGCGCGGTGCCAGCGGCCCTGGGCGGCGATCATCACGTCACCCGGATCGCAGTTGAAATAGGGCAAGCCTTCGACCTTCATGCCGATCTTGCCTTCCATGATGAACCAGAACTCGG
>JADMIO010809393.1_pt1 | contig 16549 bp, 13 predicted proteins | sample 8958161 | NCBI WGS metagenome assembly JADMIO01 (sample SAMN16585339, study PRJNA669376) | soil metagenome | isolation source: Crop rotation soil | place: USA: Cullars Rotation, Alabama | collected 2011
CTTTCCCGTCGTCGGCGCTGCGGTAGACGCGGTGGTCGTCGCTGTTGGTGTGCGAGGCGAGCCGGTCGAGCTCGACCCACAGGAGCGACGGCCCGAGACCGTCGCGGGCGCGCGCGATCGCGTCGCGCGCGCGGAGCGCGAGCGCGTCGACGTCGCGTCCGTCGACCATCGACGCGTACGGCGCCGCGAGCACGCCGAGCCGCATCGGCAGCTGGTCGCGCGTCGGCGTGCTGATCCCGTAGCCGTTGTCCTCGACGACGAACACGATCGGCAGCGTCATCTCGACGGCGAGCACGAGCGCCTCGAAGAACTCGCCCTGGCGCACCGACGCGTCGCCGATCGTCGTGAGCACGATGCGACGGTCGCCCGCGAGCTTGAGCGCCCATGCGGCGCCGACGGCGGGCAGGCACTGCGACGCGGTCGGCGTCGCGGGCGGATAGATGCCGAGCCGCCGGTAGCTCCCGTGCACCGGCATCATGCGGCCGCCGGTCGACGACGTGGCCGTCGCGAGGTAATCGCGCGCCATCTCGAGCGCGGTGACGCCGCGCGCCTGGAACAGCGCGCGGTCGCGGTAGTACGGGAACAACAGGTCGCCCGCGTCGAGGAACGCGGCGAGCGCGGCGAGCGGCTCGTGCCCGAGCCCAGGGATGTGGATCCAGCCGCGCCCCTGGCGCAGGAGCTTCTCCTCGCGCGCATCGACCGCGCGCACCGCGAGCATCGTGCGCAGCAGCGCGACGCGGTCGAGCGGCGCGGGCGCGCTCGCTGGCCGCTCGGCGGTCATCGGCGTGCTCACGGCGCGCTGCGCGGGTCCGCTCCCGCGTGCTCCGACTCGGTGTCTCGTACGACGATCGTCAATTCGGTCTCCACGCACAGCGCGTCGGCGACCGACGCGCGTCCCGTGATGCGCACGACGCCGCGCAGCGCGCGCTTGAGCTTGCAGTCGAGCACGACCGTCTCGCCGGCGTACGCGTCGCGCTCGACGCGCGTGCGGTCGATCGCGGCGAGGTAGGTCGTCGAGCCGCCGCGCGGGCGCAGCAGGCCCGAGTAGAAGCACAGGATGCCGCCGGCCTGCGCGAGCGCCTCGACCACGAGCGTCGCGGGCATCGCCGGCTTCTCGCGGCCGACGTGCGCGAAGTACGGCTCGTCGACCGAGACGTGCTTGATGCAGCGGACCCATTCGCCCGCCTCGCCGTCCTGGACGGCGTCGACGAGCACGAACGGGAACCGGTGCGGGAGGTGCCGGAACACCTCCTGGATGTCGGTCGGCGGGATCGCGGGCATCGTCGGCGGTTTCGCGCGCCCGTTATACCACGCGCGTCGCAGCGGGGAGCGGCTATAATTCGCGGCTCCCGCCTGCGTCCCCCGAGCCGACATGAAGGTCCTCGTTCCGGTCAAGCGCGTCGTCGACTTCAACGTCAAGGTCCGCGTCAAGCCGGACGGCTCGGGCGTGGACACCGCGAACGTGAAGATGTCGATGAACCCGTTCGACGAGATCGCGGTCGAGGAGGCGGTGCGGCTGCGCGAGAAGGGTGTCGCGACCGAGGTCGTCGCGGTGTCGTGCGGCGCCGCGTCGTCGCAGGAAACGCTGCGCAACGCGCTCGCGATCGGCGCGGATCGCGCGATCCTCGTGCAGTCCGACGCCGAGCTGCAGCCGCTCGCGGTCGCGAAGCTCATCGCCGCGGTCGTCGCGAAGGAGTCGCCGCAGCTCGTGATCCTCGGCAAGCAGGCGATCGACGACGACGCGAACCAGGTCGGCCAGATGCTCGCCGCGCTGCTCGACTGGCCGCAGGCGACGTTCGCCTCGAAGGTCGAGATCGCGGGCGACAAAGCGACGGTCAAGCGGGAGGTCGACGGCGGGCTCGAGACGGTCGAGATGACGCTGCCGGCGGTGATCACGACGGATCTGCGCCTCAACGAGCCGCGCTACGCGACGCTGCCGAACATCATGAAGGCGAAGAAGAAGCCGCTCGAGACGCTCGACGCGGGCGCGCTCGGCGTCGACGCGTCGCCGCGCCTTCGCACGCTCAAGGTCGTCGAGCCGCCGAAGCGCAAGGGCGGCGGGCGCGTGGCCGACGTCGCCGAATTGGTCGCGAAACTCAAGAACGAAGCGAAGGTGATCTAGCATGGTGCTGGTCCTCGCCGAGCACGACAACGCGTCGGTCAAGTCGGCGACGCTGCATGCGGTCACCGCCGCGACCAAGCTCGGCGGCGACGTGCACGTGCTCGTCGCCGGCCACGGTGCGTCCGGCGCTGCCGCGGGCGCCGCCAAGATCGCGGGCGTGGCGAAGGTGCTGCACGTCGACGCGCCGCACCTTGCAAGTCCCACCGCCGAGAACCTGTCGGCGCAGGTCGTCGCGCTCGCGGGCGGCTACACGCACCTGGTCGCGCCGGCGACCGGCACCGGCAAGAACGTGATGCCGCGCGTCGCGGCGAAGCTCGACGTCGCGCAGGTCTCCGAGATCACGGCGATCGAATCGCCCGACACGTTCGTGCGGCCGATCTACGCGGGCAACGCGTTCGCGACCGTGCAGGCGACCGACAAGATCAAGGTGCTCACCGTGCGCACGACCGCGTTCGACGCGGCGGGCGAGGGCGGCGCCGCGCCGGTCGAGAGCGTCGCGGCGGCGCCGGCGGCCGCGCGCGGCGCGACCGTCACCGGCCAGGAGCTCACGAAGTCCGAGCGTCCCGAGCTCGTGGGCGCGCGCATCGTGATCTCGGGTGGACGCGGCTTGGGCAACGGCGAGAACTTCCGCAAGCTGCTCGAGCCGCTCGCCGACCGCCTCAACGCGGCGCTCGGCGCATCGCGCGCCGCGGTCGACGCGGGCTTCGTGCCCAACGACTACCAGGTCGGCCAGACCGGCAAGATCGTCGCGCCCGACCTCTACATCGCGGTCGGCATCTCCGGCGCGATCCAGCACCTCGCCGGCATGAAGGACAGCAAGGTGATCGTCGCGATCAACAAGGACGCCGAGGCGCCGATCTTCCAGGTCGCCGACTACGGATTGGTGGGCGACCTGTTCGAGCTCCTGCCCGCGCTCGTCGACGCGCTGCCCGCCCGATGAGCAGCTACCGCGCCCCGCTCGAGGAGATGCGGTTCGTGATGAACGAGCTCGCCGGCCTGCCGCAGGTCGCGACGCTGCCCGGCTACACGGACGCCGATCCCGACACGGTGGCCGCGATCCTCGAGGAGGCCGCGAAGTTCGCGACCGACGTGCTCGACCCGCTCAACCGGCCGGGCGACCAGCGCGGGTCGGTGCGCCAGGACGACGGCTCGGTCGTCACGCCGCCGGGCTTCCGCGACGCGTACTGGAAGTTCGTCGAGCAGGGGTGGAACGGGCTCGCGAAGAACCCCGAGTACGGCGGGCAGGGCCTGCCGCAGGTCGTCGCCGCCGCGGTCGAGGAGATGTGGCACGCGTCGAACATGGCGTTCGACCTCTGCCCGCTCCTGACGCAGGGCGCGATCGAGGCGATCGAGCTCAAGGCCAGCGACGAGCTCAAGCAGCGCTACCTGCCGAAGATGGTCGCCGGCGAGTGGACCGGCACGATGAACCTGACCGAGCCGCAGGCGGGCTCCGATCTCGCGGCCGTGCGCACGCGCGCGGTGCCGCAGCCCGACGGCAGCTACAAGCTTTCCGGTCAGAAGATCTTCATCACCTACGGCGAGCACGACTACACCGACAACATCGTGCACATGGTGCTCGCGCGGCTGCCCGACGCGCCCGAGGGCGTCAAGGGCATCTCGCTGTTCCTGGTGCCGAAGTTCATCCCCGACGCCGACGGCAAGCCCGGCGCGCGCAACGACGTGCACTGCGTGTCGATCGAGCACAAGCTCGGCATCCACGCGAGCCCGACCTGCGTGATGAGCTACGGCGAGAACGGCGGCGCGACCGGCTGGATCATCGGCGAGGCGAACCGCGGCCTCGAGTACATGTTCATCATGATGAACCTCGCGCGCTACTCGGTCGGGCTCGAGGGCGTGGGGATCGCCGAGCGCGCGTACCAGCGCGCGGTCGCCTACGCGCGCGACCGCGTGCAAGGGCGCGCGGTCGGCCTGGAGAAGGGCGCGAAGGCGGGCGCGATCATCGAGCACCCGGACGTGCGCCGGATGCTGATGACGATGCGCGCGTGGACCGAGGCGACGCGCGCGGTCGCCTACGTCACCGGCGCGGCGATGGACAACGCCGCGCGCCATCCCGACGCCGCGATGCGCGCGCGCCACCAGGCGTTCGTCGACCTGATGATCCCGATCGTCAAGGGCCACTCGACCGAGGTCGCCCAGGACGTCGCGTCGCTCGGGCTGCAGGTGCACGGCGGCATGGGCTTCATCGAGGAGACCGGCGCCGCGCAGCACTACCGCGACGCGCGCATCACGACGATCTACGAAGGCACGACCGGCATCCAGGCCAACGACCTGATCGGGCGCAAGACCGCGCGTGACGGCGGCGCAGTCGCGCGCGCGATCGCGAAGGAGATCGCCGCGGTCGCGAGCCGCCTCGGATCGTCTCCCGATGCGGACCTGCAGGCGATCGGCGTGCGGCTCGCGGCCGCCGAGGGCGCGCTGCAGCGCGCGATCGACTGGATCGTGCCGGCGGTCGGGCAGAACACGCGCGTCGCCCATGCGGGCGCCGTGGGCTACCTGCGTCTGTGGGGCACGGTCGCCGGCGGCTGGCAGATGGCGCGCGCGGCCGAGATCGCGAAGCAGAAGCTCGCGGCCCGCGAGGGCGATCCGGGCTTCTGGCATGCCAAGGTCGCGACGGCGCGCTACTATGCCGATGCCCTGCTGCCCTGGTCCGAGGCCTACGCGGCGCTCGCCACCGGCGGCGGCGAGGCGGCCGTCGCGCTCGCCGCGGATCGCTTCTAGCGTCCCGCCCGCGTCGCCGGCGGCGTGAAGGCCGGCCCATGACGCGACGATCGATACGAAGGTTCGGCATCGCGGCGCTCGCCGCGATCGTCGTTCCCGCGGCGCACGCCGCCGACTCGCTCGCGACCATTCCGCCCACGCCGCGTCCGGGTCCGTACCCGGTCGCGTGCAGCAACGTCGCGCAGGACTTCGCGCGCGTCGGCGCGCAGGAGACCGCCGAGATGTACTGGCGCGGCACGCCGCGCGACGACGGGCCGCCGCGCTACGTGACCGAGCTGTTCGCCGAGCCGGGCGCGCTCACCTACACGTACGCGGTGCCGGACGACGGCACGTTGTTCGGACGCTACGCGGGCGCCTCGGTGACCGACGCGGCGCTCGTGTGCTACCCGACGACCGCGGCGAACGCGCGCCCCGATTACGCGCTGCCCGACGGCCGCGTGATTCCGCGCATGCAGCGCGGCAACGAGGCGCCGATCCTTGCCGGTACGGGGCCGCTGCCGGTCGTGCTGTTCTCGCACGGCTACGCGGGCAGCCCGATCGAGGCGACCTACCTCGGCGCGCAGCTCACGCTCGCGTCGTTCGGCTACGTGACCGCGGCGCCGTTCCACGGCGACCTGCGCTACTCGCTGCTCGGCTTCGAGGCGATCCTCGACGACGGGATCGCCGCGTTGACGCTGTGGCAGGACTACGTCGCGATGCAGGCGGTGCGGCCGATCACCGCGTCGCGCTTGCTCGACATGCTCGCGACGCACGCGCAGTGGGCGGGCGCGCTCGACCTCGCGCAGGTCGGCGGCTTCGGCATCAGCCAGGGCGGCGAGACGATGATGCTGCTCGCCGGGGCCGCGCTGACGACGACCGTGTTCCAGGACTCGAAGCCGGTCACGTTCGACGCGCGCCTGAAGTCGGCCGTCGGCTACATCCCGTACTTCGGGCTCTCGTTCCTGCCCGCGTTCGGCCGCGACCAGGAGGGCGTCGACGGCGTCACGCTGCCGTTCCTCGCGATCGGGGGCACCGACGACAACCTCGCGCAGCTCGAGCGCATCGAGCAGGGCGTGCGGCGGCTCGGCGGCACGCGCTCGCTCGTCGCGATCACCGGCCTCGAGCACGACCTCGAGCCGAGCCATCCCGACGACATCTTCACGTGGTCGCGCGTGTTCCTCGACGCGCAGATGCGCGGCGACGCGCACGCGATGGCGACGCTGCAGCGCATGGCCTCGGTCGCGGGCGGCGCCGAGGACGTGCGGCGCATCGATTACACCGCGCCGCTGCCGGCGAGCGGTGACGAGCGCATCGTGATCGAGTACCACCACGCGGGGTTCGACCACTACTTCGTCACCGCGGACCCGGCGGAAGCCGCGGGCCTCGACACCGGCGCGGGCGGGTGGGCGAGGACCGGGCTCACGTTCAAGGCGACCGACGCGGCTGCGGCGTCGGGGCTGCCGAACTGCCGCTTCTTCGGGATCTTCGGCGCCGTGTCCACGCACTTCTACACGATCAACGCCGACGAGTGCGCGGGGCTGATGTCCTCGCCGCCGTGGCAGTTCGAGAACTATGCGTTCCGCGCCGAGTTCCCGAACGCCGAGGATTGCGCGCCCGACCGCACGCGCGTCATGCGGTTGTTCAACAATTTCAAAGGCGGCGCACTCAACCACCGGTACACGACGAGCATGAGCGAGGCGTTGTCGCTAACCGGCGACGGTTGGATCCTCGAAGGCGCTGTCTTCTGCGCGAAGCCCTGAAGCGTTGTCGGAGGGCGCCGACACACGGTTCGGCGCCGTCCGGACGCTAAGCCGTCCGGAATCGAGGACACTCGTTCCTTTCCGGAGCTTCGTCATGCACGTCATCCTTCGTTGCGCCGCGCTGGCGGCATTCCTCGTCGTCGCGAACGTCGCGCGCGCCGATTCGCTCGCGACCGTGCCGCCGGTCGGCGCCGGTCCCTATCCTGTCGGCTGCTCGAGCGTCGAGCAGGACTTCTCGCGCACCGGCGGCGCGAACGCCGAGGACTGGTGGGAAGGGCAGCCCGCGTCCAACGGCTCGTCGCGCTACGTCACCGACCTGTTGTCGACGCCGGCGACGCCGGTGCTGTCGGTCGCGATGCCGAACGACTTCGAGCTCTACGGCCCGTACGCGAACACCTCGCTCCCGGTCGCGCTGATCGTCTGCTACCCGACCGATGCGGGCAATCCCTACGCCGACTACGCGCTGCCGACCGGATCGACGATCCCGCACATGCAGCGCAGCGGGCAGGGCCCGCTGATCAACGGCTCGCGCGCGCGCTGGCCGCTGCTCCTGTTCTCGCACGGGCTGGGCGGCAGCCCGATCTCGGGCGACCACGTCGAGGTGTTCAAGCTGTTCGCGAGCCACGGCTACGTCGTCGTCGCGCCGTTCCACGGCGATCCGCGCATCGTCGACGTGCGGCTCGAGGACGGCGGCGACCTGCTGATCGCGATCCTCAACTTCCCGAAGTACACGGCGATGCAGGCGGTGCGCGCGCTGTCGCTCGGCTCGGCGCTCGATTACGTGCTCGGCACGCCGGCGTGGGCCGATCGCATCGACCCCAACCAGATCGCGGGCTTCGGCGCGAGCCTCGGCGCCGAGTCGCTGATGCTGCAGGCCGGCGCGAAGCTCACGACGACCGTCGGATTGGGTTCCAAGCAGGTCATGGCCGACGCGCGCCTCAAGGCGATCGCGACCTACGTGCCGTACTTCGGCCAACCGTTCTTCCCGGCGTTCGGCCGCGACCAGGAAGGCGTCGACGCGATGCTGCCGGTGCCGGTGCTCGCGATCGCGGGCACGGCGGACACGACCGCGCCGTTCGCCACGACGCAGGACGCGATCGAGCGCCTGCGCCAGTCGCGCATCCTCGTCGCGCTCCAGGGCGTGACGCACGGGTTCGACGTGGCGTCGACCGGCGACATCTTCACGTGGACGCTGAACTTCGTCGCAGCGCACGCGCTCGACGACCGCGTCGCGCGCGCGAAGGTCCAGCGCATGGAGCGCGTCGCCGGCGGCGGCGACGACCGGCGCGTGATCGACTACACGGCGCCGGCGGCGCCGATCGGCAACGAGCGCATCGTCGTCGAGTTCCAGAACGACGCGCTCGCGCACTTCTTCTACACGGCCGACCCGGCCGAGGCCGCGATGCTCGACGCCGGCGTGATCGTGCCGGGCTGGCGCCGCACCGGCTTCGAGTTCAAGGCCTGGGATCGCGACGACGTCAACGGCATCTCGTCGTGCCGGTTCTTCACCAACCGCAACGGCGTGTACTCGCACTTCTACTCGATCAACGGCGTCGAGTGCGGGATCCTGCTCGCCGATCCGCTGTGGCGCTTCGAGACCAACGCGTTCCGCGCCGATCCGCCGAGTGGCGTCGACGACTGCCCGGCCAACCGCATGCGCGTCACGCGCATCTACAACCGCTTCGCCGGCGGCGCGCCCAACCACCGCTTCGTCACCAGCGGCAGCGAGGCGGCGCACATGGTCGACGAGAACTGGCTGGTCGAGGGCACGGTGTTCTGCACGCCTCCGTGATGACTCGGCAGGACGTCAGGCTGAAGCCTGACCCACAAGGATTTCCCCCACGATGAGCTTGTGGGTCGGGCTTCAGGCCGACGGTGTTCGCGGAATGACCACCACCCCATGGTCGGCCAGCGCGACGCCGACCTCGCTGCCGACCGCCTGCGGGTGAGCCACGTCGAGCGAGATCGCGAACAGCGCACCGATCTCGCTGTCGAGCGTGTACTCGACGCTTCCGCCGAGGTAGGTCGCCTTGCGCACGGTCGCGCGGATGAACCCCTCGCCCGGACCGCGCAGCACGATCGCCTCGGGGCGGATCGACACCTCGACCTCGCCGTCGGGCTCGTCGCGGTGCGGCATCGCGACGCTCGCGCGGCCGAGGCGCACGTCGGCGAGACCGTCGTCGCGACGCACGAGCGTGCCGCGAACGCGGTTGGCATCCCCCATGAACCCCGCGACGAACGCGTCGCGCGGCCGCTCGTAGAGCTCGCGCGGCGAGGCTTCCTGCGCGATCGCGCCGCGGTTCATCACGACGATGCGGTCGGACACGGCCATCGCCTCGGCCTGGTCATGCGTGACGTAGACGACGGTCAGCCCGAGGCGCTGCTGCAGCTCGCGGATCTCCTCGCGCATCTGGCGGCGCAGGCGCGCGTCGAGGTTCGACAGCGGCTCGTCGAACAGCAGCACCGCGGGCTCGAGCACCAGCGCGCGCGCGACGGCGACGCGCTGCTGCTGGCCGCCCGACAGCTCCGACGGCAGCCTGTCGTCGTAGCCCTCGAGCCCGACGGTCGCCATCGCCTCGCGCGCGCGACCCTCGGCCTCGGCGACCTTGCGACCGGCGACGACGAGCCCGTAGCGCACGTTCTCGAGCACGCTCATGTGCGGGAACAGCGCGTAGCTCTGGAACACCATCGACACGTCGCGCTCGGCGGCGCCGACGTCGGTCACGTCGCGCCCGCCGATCACGATGCGGCCCGACGTCGGCAGCTCGAGGCCCGCGATCAGCCGCAGCATCGTCGTCTTGCCGCACCCCGAGGGGCCCAGCAGCGTGACCAGCGTCGACGGCGCGACCTCGGCGCTGACGCCGTCGACCGCGACGACGTCGCCATAGCGCTTGACGACGTCGCGCAGCGCGATCGAGGCGGCCTTCACGCGGCGCTCCCGATCGTCGCGACGCCGGGCCGCACGACCGGCGCGCGCCGCCCGAGCCGCCGCTCGCCGACCAGCGCGTGGATCAGCGCGATCGCGGCGCTCATCAGCGCGATCAGCACCGTGCAGTACGCGAGCGCGATGCCGTAGTCGCCGTTGACGACGCGGTTGATGATGTAGGTCGTCGCCCACTCGTACTCGGCCGACACGAGGAAGATGACCGCCGACACGGTCGTCACCGCGCGCACGAACGAGTAGACGAGCGCGGCGATCACGGCGGGCTTGAGCAGCGGCAGCAGGACCGTGCGCAGCGTCGTCGCGCCGCGCGCGCCGAGCGTGGTCGACGCCTCGTCGAGGCTGCGGTCGATCTGCGCCATCGCGGCCATCCCGGCGCGCACGCCGACCGGCATGTTGCGGAATACGTTGCAGACGACCAGGATGATCGCCGTCCCGGTGATCTCGATCGGCGGCACGTTGAACGCGAGGATGTACGACACGCCGATCACGGTGCCGGGGATCGCGAAGCTCAGCATCGTCCCGAACTCGAACGCCGCGCGGCCCGCGAAGTCGTGCCGCGTGAGGATCCACGCGGCGAGGATGCCGAGCGCCGCGGTGAGCGGCGCGGCGATCGCCGACAGGTTGACCGTCGTCCAGAACGAGTTCCACGCCGCGCCGGCCCAGATCAGCCCGGCCGGTCCCCACTCGAGCCCGAACGCTTTGACGTAGTGCCTGAGCGTCGGCGTGTAGTCGCGCCCCCAGGTCTCGACGAAGCCGCCGGCGAGCGCCATCGCATAGATCACGAGCGTCAGCACGATCCACGGCACGACGACGGCGTAGCAGCTTCGCCGCACGGCGTCGGGCAGCGGCGCGGGGAGGCCCGACTCCCCCTTGCCGGTCATCGACGCGAAGCTGCGCCGGCCGAGCGCGACGCGCTGCGCGACGAACGCCGCGAGCGCGAACGCGAGCAGGATGAGGCCGAGCGTCGCGGCGCGTCCCTGGTCGAGCTGCGCGCCGACGACCGAGAAGAACACCTCGGTCGACAGCACGCCGAAGTTGCCGCCCAGCACGATCGGGTTGCCGAAGTCGGCGATCGACTCGATGAAGCTGATCAGGAACGCGTTCGCGAGGCCGGGCCGCATCAGCGGCAGCGACACCGTCGCGAACGTCGCCCAGCGCCCGGCGCGCAGCGTCTGCGCGGCTTCCTCCATCGACGGCGCGACGCCTTCGACGACGCCGATCAGGACGAGGAACGCGATCGGCGTGAACGCGAACGCCTGCGCGAGCAGCACGCCCGGGTAGCCGTAGATCCAGCGCGTCGGCACGATGCCGAACGCCCACTCGAGGAACAGGTTGACGAGGCCCGAGCGGCCGAACAGGAGGATGAGCCCGAGGCCGATCACGAACGGCGGCGTGATGATCGGCAGCACCGACACGACGCGCAGCGCGCGCTTGAACGGGAAGCCGGTGCGCGTGACGATCAGCGCGAACGCGAGGCCGAGCAAGGTGCAAAGCGTCGCGCACGAAAGCGCGAGGAACAGCGTGTTCCACGCAACGCCGCAGCGCGTCGCACCGCCGAGGCATCCGAGTCCCCAGATCTTCTCGGTGACGAGGCGCTGGCCGAACACGCTAAGCGACAAGGCGCCGCGCGCGTCCTCGAACGCGGACAGCAGGATCTTCACGACCGGGAAGAACGTGAACAGCGCGACCAGCACGACGATCGCCACGACGCTGCCGGCGACGAAGCCGTCGCCCTTGAACGCGCCGCGCGCGGCGATCCCGAGCGCGAACAGCGCGGCGAACGAGGCGAGGCACAACGTCGCGCCGATTCCGAGCCCCGGCTGCGCGACGACGAACGCCTGGCCGAGCGTGTACGCGAAGCCCAGCGCGCCGATGGCGCACAGGCCGTACGCGCGCGGTCGCGTGGGTCCCATCGGGACCACACGCCAGCCCGCGCCGAGCAGCACGGCCACCGGCCACAGCCAGGCGCGCCCGTGGAGCAGCGCCTGCACCCACGCGGCGCCGTGCTCGTTCGACCACCACCCCTTGAGCCACGCGACCGAGGCGAGGGACTCCGGCGTCGCGTACCATGGGACGAGCGCGAAGCCGGCCGCGCCGAGCGCGAGCCATGCCGCGACGGCGCGTCGATCGCGCGCCATGGTCAGCGCGGCAGCGCGTTGACCTCCTTCTCCCACCGCTCGAGCAGGCGCTTGCGCTCGGCGGAGGCGCCGTACTTGGCGAAGTCGTAGTCGATGACCTTGAACTGCGACAGGTTCGGCACCTGCGGCGGCAGCGTCACGCTCCGATTGGTCGGGATCGCGTACTCCTTGACGTCGAGCCCGATCTGCTGGCCCGCCGGCGACAGCGCGAAGTCGACGAACTTCTTCGCGGCGTCGAGGTTGCGCGTGCCCTTGAGGATCGCCGTCGAGCCGATCTCGTAGCCGACGCCCTCGCACGGCAACACCGGAAGCACCGGGAACCCGCGCGCGATTTCGTTGATCACGCCGTGCAGCACGGTGCTCCCCATCGCCGTCTCGCCGCGCGTGACCGCGGTCATCGGACCGATGCCCGAGCGCGCGTACTGGTTGACGTTGGCGTTGAGCTTCTTCATGTAGTCGAACGCCGGCTCCTCGCCCATGACCTGCACGAGCGTGGCGAGCATCAGGTACGCGGTGCCCGACGCGTTCGGGTTGCCGAGCATCACCTCGCCCTTGTACGCGGGGTTGAGCAGGTCCTTCCAGCACGCGGGAACCGGCAGATTCTTCTTCGCGACGAGCTCGGTGTTGTAGCCGATCGCGATGATGCCGCCGTACACGCCCGAGACGCGGCCGCCCGAGATGTCGGTGATGCGCTGCGCCCACGGGTAGAGCTGCGCGACGTTCGGCGAGCGGTACGCCTCGAGCAGCCCTTCCTCGGCGGCCTGCAGGTAGCTGTCGCCGGGGCCGGCCCACCACACGTCGCCCTTCGGGTTCTCGCGCTCGGCCTTGATCTGCGCGAGCATCTCGCCGGTCGCCTTCTGGATCACGGCGACTTTCGTGCCGGTCGCCTTCTCGAAGCCGACGGCCATCCCCTGGCACCACGCGGTGTTGGGCGAGCTGCAGTAGAGGTTGAGCTGGCCCTGCGCGAAGGCGGGCAGGGCCCACAGCGCGGCGAGGAGGAGGGCGAGGCGCGAGATCATCGGGGGCTCCGGCGCGCGGCGCGCGCATGCGGCGGGAATGATCGGGGAAGCGCGGCGCGAACGCAAATCGGCCGCGCTATGATCGTGCGATGGCTGCGCGCATCGGCGTCGACCTCGGCGGCACCAAGATCGAAGCGCTCGCGCTCGACGCGTCGGGGCGCGAGCGCTATCGCAAGCGCGTGCCCACGCCGCAGGGCGAGTACGACGCGACGCTCGACGCGATCGCCATGCTCGTTCAGGAGGCCGACGAAGCGCTCGGCGAGCGCGCCACGGTGGGCGTCGGCACGCCCGGATCGATCTCGCGCGCGACCGGCCTTTTGCGCGGTGCGAACTCGGTGTGTCTCAATGGCCAGCCGATCCGCGAGGACCTCGCGCGGCGCCTGACGCGCGACGTTCGCGTGACCAACGACGCCAATTGCTTCGCGCTCTCCGAGGCGGTCGACGGCGCGGGCGCCGGCGCGGAGGTGGTGTTCGGCGTGATCCTCGGCACCGGCGTCGGCGCCGGCGTGGTCGTGCGCGGCACCGTGCTCGACGGTCCCAACGGGATCGCGGGCGAGTGGGGCCACAACCCGCTCCCGTGGCCGCGCGACGACGAGAGCCCCGGCGCCGCGTGCTTCTGCGGGCGGCGCGGCTGCATCGAGACGTTCCTCTCGGGTCCGGGCCTGTCGCGCGACCATCGCGAGCGGACCGGCGCGGCGCTGACGCCCGAGGCGATCCTCGCCGCGGCGCGCGGCGGCGACGCCGCCTGCGAGGCGACGCTCGCGCGCTACGAGGAGCGTCTCGCGCGGGCGCTCGCGCACGTAATCAACCTGATCGACCCCGACGTCATCGTGCTGGGCGGCGGGCTGTCGAACCTCGAGCGGCTCTACGCCTCGGTGCCCCGGCTGTGGGGGCCGTGGGTGTTCAGCGACCGCGTCGACAACCGGCTCGTTCGCCACCGGCACGGCGACGCGAGCGGCGTCCGGGGGGCGGCCTGGCTATGGCCGGGAGGGCCCGGGGGGTAGAATTCGCCCGTGGCGATCGACCTCCTCTCCCCGGCGTTCCGCGCGGAATTCCAGTTCGCGGCGGCGGCGTTCGCGGGCGGCTTCCTGATCGAGCGGCTGCGGCCCGCGCATGCGCGCCAGCCGTGGCGCGCGATCGGCTTCAACGTGCTCGTCGCGGTGCTGTTCCTATACTTGACGATGCTGCTGGTGCCGCCGCTCTCCGACCGCGCCGAGGCGTTCGCGAAGGCGCACTCGCTCAAGATCCCGATCCACTTCCCCGACGGCATCGTCGGGTCGATCCTGCAGACGATCGCGTTCTTCGTCGTGTTCGACTTCTTCTTCTACTGGTGGCACCGCGCGCAGCACCGCTTCCGCTGGCTGTGGGCGCAGCACCGCTTCCACCACCAGGACCGCTACGTCAACGTCACGACGGTGCACCGCTACCACTTCAGCGAGGAAGTGTTCCGCGTGTTCGCGATCGTCGTGCCGATGGCGGTGCTGTTCGACTTCAAGCTGCCGACGATCGCGTGGCTGTGGACCGCGTTCCTGCTGTGGGGCTACTGGATCCACATGAACCTGCGCGTGAGCCTCGGCCCCGTCGGCCGCTGGATCAGCGGCCCGCAGTTCCACCGCTACCACCACACGCCCGAGTACGTGAACGCGAACTTCGCGGCGATCTTCCCGTTCTGGGACCGCCTGTTCGGCACCTACCAGCACCCGGCGCGCGGCGACTTCCCGCAGGTCACCGGCGTCAAGTACGCGACCGACGGCAATACGCTCTACGAGGCGGTCGCGTATCCGTTCGTCGAGTGGGGGCGCGCGATCCGCCGCGGCATCGCGCGCCAGCGCGTCGCGACGACCGAGTAGCTACATCCCCGGGTAGTTCGGCCCGCCGCCGCCCTCGGGCACGACCCACACGATGTTCTGGCGCGGGTCCTTGATGTCGCAGGTCTTGCAGTGCACGCAGTTCTGCGCGTTGACCTGCAGCCGGCGCGCGCCCGCGCCGTCGTCGACGAACTCGTAGACGCCGGCCGGGCAGTAGCGCTGCTCGGGCCCGTCGTAGGTCGCGAGGTTGATCGCGACCGGGATCGCCGGGTCCTTGAGCTTGAGGTGCGACGGCTGGTCTTCCTCGTGGTTGGTGTTCGACAGGAACACGCTCGAGAGCTTGTCGAACGTCAGCACGCCGTCGTATTTGGCGTAGTCGATGCGCGGCGCCTGCGACGCCGGCATCAACGACTCGTGGTCGGGCTTGCCGTGGCGCAGCGTCCACGGAAGCAAGCTGCCCAGCCCGAGGTCGTTCGCCCACATGTGCAGCCCGCCGTGCAGCGAGCCGAGCCACATGCCCCACTTGAGGCCGGGCTTCACGTTACGGACCTTCCACAGGTCCTCGTACACCCACGACTCGCGCCACGACGCGTCGAGGTCGGCGAGCGTGTCGTGCGCGCGTCCCGCGGCGAGCGCGCGGTAGGCGGCCTCGGCGCCGAGCATCCCGGTCTTGACCGCGTTGTGCGAGCCCTTGATGCGCGGCAGGTTGACGAACCCCGCGGCGCAGCCGATCAGCGCGCCGCCGGGGAACGCGAGCTTCGGCACCGACTGCAGGCCGCCTTCGTTGATCGCGCGCGCGCCGTACGCGAGACGCTTGCCGCCCGCGAACGTGTCGCGGATCGCCGGGTGCGTCTTGAAGCGCTGGAACTCGTCGTACGGCGACAGGTGCGGGTTCTCGTAGTTGAGGTGCACGACGAAGCCGCACGCGACGAGCCCGTCGCCGTAGTGGTACAGGAACGAGCCGCCGCCGGTGCGATCGTCGAGCGGCCAGCCCTGGCTGTGGATGACGAGCCCCTTGCGGTGGCGCGACGGGTCGACCTGCCACAGCTCCTTGAGGCCGAGGCCGTACTTCTGCGGGTCCACGCCGTCGCGCAGGTTGTAGCGCTGCATCAGAAGCTGCGACAGCGACCCGCGGCAGCCTTCGGCGAACAGCGTGTACTTGGCGCGCAGCTCCATGCCCGGCTGGTAATCGCCGCGATGCGTGCCGTCCTTCGCCACACCCATGTCGTTGGTCGCCACGCCCGCGACCGCGCCGCGCTCGTCGTAGAGCACCTCGGCCGCGGCGAATCCCGGATAGATCTCGACGCCGAGCGCCTCGGCCCGGGTCGCGAGCCAGCGGCACAGGTTGCCCAGGCTCGCGATGTAGTTGCCGTGGTTGTCCATCAGGCGCGGCAGCGCCCAGTTGGGCACGCGCCAGGCCTTGTCCTCGGTCAGCACGAGGAACCGGTCCTCGGTCACCGGCGTGTCGAGCGGGGCGCCTTCGCGCTTCCAGTCGGGCAGCAGCTCGGTCAACCCGCGCGGGTCGATCACCGCGCCCGACAGGATGTGCGCGCCGATCTCGGAGCCTTTCTCGATCAGGCAGACCGAGACGTCGCGGCCGTCCGCCGCGGCGAGCTGCTTGACGCGGATCGCCGCCGCCAGGCCCGACGGACCGCCGCCGACGATCACGACGTCGTAGTCCATCGATTCGCGCGTCATCGTCGAATTATAATGCCCGGCCCCGCACCGCCATGAGCGACTCCCGCGTCCCCGTCCACACGTCGATCCAGCCGATCCGCTGGGGCGACATGGACGCGCTCGGCCATGTCAACAACACCGTGTACTTCCGCTTCATGGAGCAGGCACGCATCGAGTGGCTCTACGCGCTGCGCGGCGAAGGCTCGCACGCGTCGGGCAGCGGGCCGGTCATCGTGAACGCGAGCTGCACGTTCCTCGTGCCGCTCGTCTACCCGGGCGACGTCGAGGTGCGCATGTACCTGGGCGAGCTTTCCAGCACATTGGGATCCTAAGCTTAGAATTCCACGTGGACAAGTTGTCGCG
>JADMIO010647564.1_pt1 | contig 16546 bp, 5 predicted proteins | sample 8958161 | NCBI WGS metagenome assembly JADMIO01 (sample SAMN16585339, study PRJNA669376) | soil metagenome | isolation source: Crop rotation soil | place: USA: Cullars Rotation, Alabama | collected 2011
GACGGGGCCGCCTTCGCCGGTACCCTGGAGGGGCTGCGCCGGCACGGGCCGGGCTCGGCCGAGGCGGCGGCGCTGGGGGCGCGCGGCCTGGCGGCCGGCGGCGACCCCGCCGCCGCGCGGGCGCTGCTGGAGGAGTCCTGCCGACTCCACCCGGGCGCCGTGCTGCCCCGGCTGGCCCTGTGCCGGCTCCTGGCCGAACAGGGCGACGCGGAGGCCGCCGGGCGGGCCTGCGCGGCCGTGCTGGAGCTGGACCCCGGCCACGCCGAGGCGCTCGCCCTGCGCCGGCGCGCCGGGGGCGGCGCGGGGCCCGCCTGAGTCGAGGGGGCGTGGCCGCGGGGCGCGGCCCCGCACGAGGTTCGGACCGTTCACAACCACACCCGAGGAGGACGACCATGACGGAAACCGGCCGCGGCCCGCGCTACCTGTGGGGGCCCGTGACGTCCGACAACCTGGCCGACAACCTGGCATCCGAGCGGGCCCTGGGCCGCTGCGCCACCTTCGGGCCGGCCGGCGCCGCCGACGCGCCGCTGGACTGGGAGGCCGGCTGGGACGCGCTGGCGGCCCGCTGCCCGGGCGGCCCGCCCGACTTCCTCGCCCTCTACCTGCCCTACGCCAGCGTGCCCCCGGCCCTGTGGGCCGCGCCCGTGCCGGTCGTGGCCCTGGCCCCCGACGCCAACCTGCTCTGGCACCACTACCGCCGCGCCCTGCCCCTGTGCGACCTGGTGCTGACCGACGCCCCGAGCGCGCGGAAGCTGCGCGCGGCGGGGCTGCAGCACGTCGAGGCCGCCCCCCTGTTCGGGGGCGACCGGGCCCTGCTGGAACACGCCTGGCCGGACGCCGAGCGGGACATCGACGTCCTGTTCGTCGGCAACCTGGACCGGGCCGTGCAGCGGCGGCGGCTGCCCTGGCTGGGCCGCCTGGCCGCCCTGGCGGGCCGGTACAACGTGGTGATCGCCTCGGGCGCCTTCGGCGCCGACTACTACGGGCTGCTGGCGCGGGCCAGGGTCGTCTTCAACCGCAGCGTCCGCGGCGAGTGCAACCGCCGCGTCTGGGAGGCCGCGGCCGCCGGCGCCCTGCTCTTCCAGGAGGAGGGCAACCTGGAGGTGCCCGGGGTCCTGAGGGGCGGCGAGCACTGCGTCTACTACACCGAGGAGAATCTGGAGGAGAGGCTGGCGTATTATTTGGAAAACGAGGGCGAGCGGCGGAAGGTCGCCGCGGCGGCCCACGCCCTGGCGGCCGGGCACGGCTTCGCCGCCGCCTGGCAGGGCGTCCTGGCCCGGGTCGAGGCCGGCTGGGACGAACTCTGCGAGCGGGCCCGCCGCCGCGTGCCGCCGGCCGGGGAGGGCGCCCTGGCCGGCCGGCTCTGGCAGCTCCTGTCCAGCGCCGACGCCGCCGACCGCGCCCTCGAGCGCGACCTGGAGGCGGCCCTGGCCGCGGGCCCCGGGTCCGCGCACCTGCACAACGCCCTGGGCCTGATCCTGGCCCGCCTGCACCGGGCGCCCGGCGGCATCGCCGCCTCCCTGCTGGACCGCGTGACGGGATGCTTCCGCCGCGCGGCCCAGGCCGACCCGGATCACGTGCCGGCCCGCCTGAACCTCGCCGAGGCCCTGCTGCTGGCCGGCCGCCGCGACGAGGCCCTGCCGCACGCGCGCGGGGCCCTGGGCCTGCTCGACCGGGGCGCCGCCCCGGACGACCCGGTTTGGGGCGGGGGGCACTTCCCGCCCGGCTTCGACCTGTTCCGCGTCGAGTGGGAGCGGGCCGGCTGGGACCACCCCGGCGACCCCGCCGCCGAGGCCCGCGACAAGGCCGCCCTGCTGCGCTGCCGCGCCCACACGCTGCTGGCCGAGCTCACCGCGGGCCTGCCGCACTTCTACGAGGCGGTGCTGGCCCGCCCCGACCTGCCGGTGGCGCGGGCCGCCCTGGGCTGCGCCCTGGCCCGCGCCGGCCAGGCCGAGGCCGCCCTGCCCCACCTGCGGCGGGCCGCCGACGACGACCCGCTCGACCGCCCCGCCGCCCGCGCCCTGGCCGGCGCGCTGGAGCAGGCCGGCCGGCCCGCGGAGCTGCGCGAGCTGCTCCGCCGGCAGCGGCTGCTGCGGCGGGCCGCGCCGCAGGCCGTGCCCGACGAGCCCTGGCTCGCCGACCGGCCGCCGCCCCCGGACGCCCTGGCCTCGCTCGTCATCCTGTGCTGCAACGAGCTGGAGTACACGCGGCAGTGCCTGGAGAGCGTGCTGGCCCGCACCCGCCCGCCCTTCGAGCTGGTCCTCGTGGACAACGGCTCGTCCGACGGCACGCCCGACTACCTGCGCGCGCTGCAGGGGCGGCTGGGGCCGGACAGGGTGCGCGTGCTGCGCAACGGGGCGAACCTGGGCTTCGCCGCCGGCTGCAACCAGGGCCTGGCCGCCGCCCGCGGCGAGTTCCTGGTGCTGCTCAACAACGACACGGTCGTCACCGAGGGCTGGCTCGAGGGCCTGCTCCGCTGGGCCCTGGCCGACTGGCCGCGCAACGGCCTGGTCGGCGCGGTCACCAACTACGCGTCCCCGCCGCAGCAGGTCGAGGCGGGCTACCAGACCCTGGCCGAGATGGAGCGGTTCGCCGCCCGCCGCCGGGCCGAGTACGCCGGCCGGGCCACGGAGGTCGAGCGGCTGGTGGGCTTCTGCCTGCTGCTGCGCCGCGACGTCCTGGAGGCGGTCGGCGGCCTGGACGAGCGCTTCGGCCTGGGCTTCTTCGAGGACGACGACTGGGGCGTCCGCGCCCGCCGGGCCGGCTTCCGGCTGCTGGTGGCCGAGGAGGTCTTCGTCCACCACTACGGCAGCCGCACCATCGCCGGCCTGGGCCTGGACCCCTACCGGCAGCTCGAGGAGAACTTCGCCCTGTTCAAGGCGAAGTGGGGCGAGGAGTACGCGGCCGGCTACCGCCTGCCGGAGCGGCCGGAGCAGCAGCGGCCGCAGCCGGGGCCGGCCGACGAGCCGGTGGTCGTGGGCGCGCCGGCCGCCGGGGACCGCCCGTCCGTCTCGCTGAGTGCCGTCGTGCGCGGCGGCGGCGCCGACCTGGGGCGCCGCCTGGAGGCGGCGGGCGAGTTCCGGGAGTCCGCCGCGGACGTGGACACCGGCGTCACCGGGCCGGCCGCGCCCAGGCCGCGGGCGTCCCTGTGCATGATCGTGCGCGACGGCGGGGCCGGCCTGGAGCGCTGCCTGGCGTCGGCCGCCGACCTGTTCGACGAGACAGTCGTGGTCGTGGACTCCCGCACCACCGACGGCAGCCGGGAGGTCGCCGCCCGCTTCGGGGCCAGGGTCGTCGAGTTCGACTGGTGCGACAGCTTCGCGGCGGCGCGCAACGAGAGCCTGCGCCACGCCACCGGCGAGTGGATCCTGTGGCTCGACGCGGACGAGTACCTGGACGGGGAGAACCGGGAGAGGGTGCGCGGCCTGCTGCGGCAACTGCCGGCCGGCAACGTCGCCTTCACCATGCGCCAGAGCTCCCCGCTGGCCGGGGGCGCCTCGGCCGAGACGGCCGTGGACCAGGTGCGGCTGTTCCGCAACCTGCCGAACCTGCGCTGGCGCTACCGCGTCCACGAGCAGATCCTGCTCGGCCTGCGCGAGCTGGGCGCCGAACTGGCCCACACCGACGTCGTCATCCGCCACGCGGGCTTCGCCGACCCGGCCGCCCAGGGCCACAAGGCCGAGCGCAACCTGCGCCTCTTGCAGCTGGAGGCGGCGGAGCGCCCCGAGGACGCCTTCGTGCTGTACAACCTGGGGGCCGTGCACCTGTCGCTGGGCCGGCCCGACGAGGCGTCCGGCCTGCTCGGGCGCAGCCTCGCCCTGTGCGCGCCGGGGGACACCCTGACGCCCAAGCTGCACGCCCTGCTGGTGCGGGCCGCGCACCAGGGCGGCCGCCCGGCCGAGGCCCTGGAGCGCTGCCGCCGGGGCCGCGGGCAGTTCCCCCGCGACGGCGAGCTGCTCTTCTGGGAGGCGCTGCTGCGGCGCGAGGCGGGCGACCCCGACGGCTGCGCGGGCCTCCTGCGCGAACTGCTGCGCCTCGAGCCGGGGCGGACGCTGACCGGCGCCGACGCCGGCCTGCACAGCTACCGGGCCCGGCACCTTCTGGCCGACACCCTGCGGCTGCAGGGCGAGTTGTCCGAGGCCGAGTCGGAGTGGCGGTCCCTGCTCCGGGACTTCCCGGAGTTCCTGCCGGCCTGGCAGGAGCTGGCCCGCCTCTACCTGGAGGCCGGGCGCCTCGCCGAGGCGGGCCAGGCCCTCCACGAGGCGCTGGAGAGGCACGCCGGCGACCCCGGGCTGGAGGCCCTGCGCGAGCGGCTGCGGCAAACCCCGGCCGCGGGGCAAGGCAAATCCCCCACGGCCGTGACGCCGGCCTACGACGCCGCCCCCGCCGGGCCAGAGGGCCCGCCACAAGTCCACGACACCGCGGGCGCGACGCCGGCGCCGGACGCCGGCACGCCCGCACCCCCCCGGGGCGCCGCGCGGGAGCGCCCGCCGGCTGAGCCGCGGGGGCGGGCCAGTGCCTCCCTGACCATGATCGTCAAGGACGAGGAGGAGAACCTGCCGGCCTGCCTGGAGAGCGTCGCCGGCCTGGACCTCGAGCTGGTCGTGGTGGACACGGGCTCGTCCGACCGCACCCGCGAGGTCGCCCGCCGGTTCGGCGCCAGGGTCTTCGACTTCCCCTGGTGTGACAGCTTCGCCGCCGCCCGCAACGAGGCCCTGCGCCACGCCACCGGCGACTGGGTCTTCTGGATGGACGCCGACGACCGCCTGGACGCCGAGAACCGGGCCAGGCTGCTCGCGCTGCTGGCCCGGCTGGACGGCGCGGCGGCCGGGTACGTCATGGAGTGCCTGTGCCTGCCCGACCCGGTCAGCCGCTCCGCCACCCGCGTCGACCACCTGCGGCTGTTCCGCAACCTGCCGGGCCTGCGCTGGCGCTACCGCGTGCACGAGCAGATCCTGCCGGCCCTGCTCGAGGCCGGGGCCGACATCCGCTGGTCCGACGTCGTCGTCCGCCACACCGGCTACCAGGACCCCGCCCTGCGCGCCCGCAAGCTGGGGCGCGACCTGCGGCTGCTGGAGCTGGAAAGGGCCGAGCGGCCCGACGACCCCTTCACGCTGTTCAACCTGGGCTCGGTCCGCCGCGAGCAGGGCCAGTTCGCCGAGGCGGCCGCGCTGTTCCGCCGCAGCCTGGACCTGTCCGAGCCGCGGGCCTCGATCGTCCGCAAGCTGTACGCCCTGCTGGCCCAGTGCCACGGCCAGCGCGGCGAGCACCGGCTGGCGCTCGAGGCTTGCCGGGAGGGGCGGCGGCTGTACCCCGAGGACGCCGAGCTCTTGTTCCGGCAGGGGGTGGCCCACCGGGAGCGGGGCGAGGCGGCCGAGGCCGAGGCCAGCTGGCTGCAGCTGCTCCGGTTGCCGCCGGGGCGGTACCTGGCCAGCGTGGAGGAGGGCCTGCGCACGCACCTGCCGCGGCACAACCTGGCGCTCCTGTGCGAGGAGCAGGGGCGGCTGGGCGAGGCGCGCGAACACTGGGAGGCGGCGCTGCGGGACAGCCCCGACTACCTGCCGGCCCACCTGGGACTGGCGGGGCTGGCGCTCCGGCAGGGCCGCTGGGCCGAGGCGGAGCGCATCCGGGAGCGGCTGCTCCGCGACCCGGACGGCCGGGCCGAGGGGCGGCTGCTGGAGGCCCGGCTGCGGCTGGCGCGGCGGGAGTTCGGGCCGGCCAGGCAGATTTTGGAGGAGCTGCGGCGGGAGCAGCCGCAGGCGCTGGGGCCGCCGCTGTTCCTCAGCCACGCGCTCTTGCAGGAGGGGCGGGACCTGCCGGCCGCCGAGGCGGCGCTGCGGGCCGTGCTGGCCCTGGACCCGAAACACGCCGAGGCCCGCGGCAACCTCAAGGTGCTCTTGCGCGAGCTGGGCCGGCCCGCCGAGGCGGACGACCTGGACGGGCCCACGTAGCCGCAGTCCGGGGTGGGGTCAATTTTTCGGAACTCGGGTTGGTCCATGCCCAGCCACTTGGCGTCGCTCAGGAGCGAGCGTCAGGATTAAAGTGATGTGGTGGACGGCGGCTCACTCCACTGCTCTCAGCTCAAGGTAGGCGGCCGTCCAGCCCCCGTGCGTAAGATACGACTGGTCTGGTCTTGTGGCGTGCACCTCTATTTTTGTAAAACGCAGGTGAAGGGGAATGGATTGCTTGCACGGTAGGACACCCTCGGCTTTGCAAGAAAACGCCGTCCTGCAATCGATTGCAGATCCCTGCAAGAAAACGAAACAGCCCCGGCCAGTTCCGGGGTGTTTTATTTTAAGCGTCTCGGCTAGCCGTATTGTAACTTTGCGCATCTTGTTTGTCTTGCCCCGTCCGTATGCGGCACACGACTGCCAAAACGAATAAAACGCTTATAAAATCTACGCGGCAGCGAACTGCGGCTAATGCGGCAGAAAAAAGCGGCACAAAGAGTTGACCGCCGCGACGGTGCCGCGTAGACTGGAGTTGATGACACCAGAAGTTAAAGGGCTGATCCTCGCCGCACTCGACGGCGACATTCAAGCCTTCCAAAACAAACTCCTTGAGATTCGCACCGAAGTCGAAAGGCTCAATAAGCAAGCCGCAGAGACAGAGCGGCGTATTGCGCAACTTCATGAGCTTAAGAATTACGCAAACGGTTCTCTGTCTGATGGCGCCCATTTTCGATCCACTTCCGTCAGCCCGGCCAACCCCCCGCCAAGCACTTCCTCCACGGAAGATGCTCCAGGATCTCATTTATCTAGTGATGAAATCGTGACGATGGCGGAAGGGATTTTGGAAGAGAGCAAGCCGTTGCGGGCTATTGATATCGCCAAAATGCTCTGCCCGAACTACGACCCAGAAGTCGATGACCGAAAATTTGAAAACCGAGTCTTCACGGTCTTAAAACGGAGACCTGAGGTTTTTAGTAAGATCGGAAGAGGGCTGTGGGCTGTAAGAAGCCACTTCGATGTGAACGGCAACCCGATTCCAATGTCTGACCAAGAGGAAGCGGAGTCACCTCAAACGCCTGAAGCCCGGTGAGATCAAATCTCTTGCCGGGCTTCAGAGTGCTTGGAGAGGCAGGTATCGGCGAACCAAATGGGCTTTAAACCCATAACCTGAGCGGGTTTTGTGGGTTCGACTCCCACCCTCTCCGACTTTCTTTCACCAGTATTTTAGGGGCAGCAGCGTGTACCGCCACTAAATATCCGGCTCGTTTTTTAGATTAGCACGTTCACCGCCACGGGTCAATCAAAACTCGGCAGGCGCTAGCCGCGCGCGGCTAGCGCCTGCCGGGTTTTTCGTTTCCCTCGTTAGGCAGCGAAGCCGCCGAACGAGGGCCAGGGAATAAGCCCTGGCATGTGACGCTGGGGAACCTGGCAGCCGTGGCTTCACCTTGAGAAAAAAGGTGAATCGTGGCTGAGAAGCCCAAAAGCCGCGATGGCTACCGGCTCATTTTCCGGCCGTTCATCACCCTGCGTAACGGTAAGCGCCTGTACGCACGGCAAGTCGGCAAGAAGGCTTTCCCCATCTGGGTGAAAGCGTAGCCACTCTGATTGTAGCAAGCCTGGTTGGCGGAAAGGATGCCGCTAACCGTTTTTTTGCTTGTCGAGAAGTCGCCGCGCAAGGGTTACAAGTTCAGACCTCGCCCAACTTGATGTGTCCAGGCTTTTGGCTTTAGCCGCCTCTTCGATCAACCTGCGTTCCGCCTCTGTCATGCGGATGCGCAGCATGTACGTCTTCGCTTCCGGCTCAGGCTTTTTATGTCGTCCAGCCATGACCAAATTGTAGCAACAAAAATCCCACAAGACAACTCTGTCACTATTGTTTGTAGTAACAAAAATGCTACAATACAGGCGTACACATAAGCGCCTAACAAGAGTTGCCACATGGAAATGCGTGAACTAAAAGGCTTGGAGATAGCGGCGAGGTTCAAGGTCCGCGGCGAAGGCGGCGTGTGGATCATCCCCTCTCAATCTGGAAACGGCAATTACAAAGTTGCGCTCACCCCACATGGTGACACCTGTACCTGTGACGACTTCGACTTGACCCGCAAGCCGTGCAAGCACATCCACGCCGCCCGCATCGTCCGCCAGCGTGATCACGGCGGGGCAGTTGTCGCCATCGACTCGGAAAAGATCCCGTCTCGGCCAACCTACAAGCAAAACTGGCCTCTGTACAACGAAGCCCAGATGACCGAAAAACGTCGCTTCCAGGCGCTGCTGTTCGACCTGTGCTGCGGCATCACGGAGCCGCCCAAGGCGAGGACGGGGCGGAAGCGCACGCCGATGACCGACATGGTGTTTGTCTGTGCTTTCAAGGTCTACAGCGGCTTTTCCAGTCGGCGTTTCGCCACGGATCTGGAAGAGGCGTTTAACAAGGGCTACCTGACCCAAATGATTCACAGTGTCACCACCTGCGCCTTCCTTGAAAGCGACTTGCTAACCCCGGTGTTGGAATCGCTGATCGTCCAGAGCAGCCTGCCGCTGCGGATGGTAGAAACCACGTTCGCCCCAGATTCGACGGGCTTTTCCACCAGCAAATTCGTGCGGTGGTATGACGAGAAGTACGGGGTGGAGAAGTCGGGGCGGGATTGGGTGAAGGTCCACGCGATGACGGGCGTGAAGACGAACGTCGTGACCGCCGCCGTCATTCGCGGGCGCGACGCCAACGACTCCCCACTGCTGCCGGAAATGATCAAGGCCACTGCCGAGAACTTCACCGTCAAGGAAGTGGCAGCAGACAAGGGCTACTCCAGCGCGGAGAACCTGGAGGCGATTGCGGCGATGAACGCCTTCCCGCTGATCCCATTCAAGAGCAACGCCACGGGCGGCAAGGGCGGGCTGTGGGCGCAGATGTTCGGCTACACACCTATACTCCGCACGGCCGGCTTTGAGACAATTGGCGGGTGGCCTGCTCGTGCCTACATTTCCCGGGGACTGCTTCCGTCGCTCGTCACCCTGGGAACTGGCCATGCGTGCCTTCGCATTCTCCACCGCCGACCTCCAGACCATCGCCCGTCTCCGCTACCACCACCCCCACCCGCGCGTCCAGCGGAAGATGGAAGTGCTCTGGCTCAAGGCCCACCAGCAAGCCACGGGCCTGACGCACGCGCAGATGGCCACCCTCGCCGGCGTCTCCCGGGCCACCCTCCAGCGCTACCTCGCTGCGTACCAGGGGGGCGGGCTCGACGCCGTCCGGCGTATCCCCTGGAAGGGGGCCGGCCCGACTGCCCTGGCCGAACACACCTTCTCCCTGGAGGAGCATTTCTGGGACCACCCGCCCCGCTCGGCCCGCCAGGCCCAGGCCGTTATCGCGCAGCAGACCGGCGTCCGGCGCGGCCTGACCCAGGTCCGCTCCTTTCTCCGCTCGCACCTGGGGCTGCGCTACCTCAAGGCCGGGGCCGTCCCCTGCCCGCCCAAGAAGGACCCCGAGGACCACGCCCGCGCGCAGGCCCAGTTCCTGGAGAAAGAGCTGGAGCCCAGGCTCGCCGCGGCGCGCCGGGGCGAGCGGGCGGTGTTCTTCGTCGACGCCGCCCACTTCGTGTTCACCCCGTTCCTGGGCTTCCTGTGGTGCCTGACCCGGCAGTTCGTCCGCGCCCCGTCGGGTCGGAAGCGCTACAACGTGCTGGGGGCCCTCAACGCGGTGACGCACGAGGTCCTCCGGGTGACCAACGACGGCTACATCAACGCGGAGTCGGTCTGCACCCTGCTGCGGGCGCTGGCCGGCCGGGGGTTGGGGGTGCCGATCACGCTGGTACTGGACAACGCCCGCTACCAGCGGTGTGAGCTGGTGCAGGGGCTGGCCCAGTCGCTGGGGATCGAGCTGCTGTTCCTGCCGAGCTACTCGCCGAACCTGAACCTCATCGAACGGCTCTGGCGGTTCCTCCGCAAGCAGGTGTTGGATGCCACCTACTTCGAAACGTTCGAGGGGTTCCGGGCGGGGATTGATCAGTGCCTGGACCACTTGCATACCACCCACAACGCCGAGATGGACACACTGCTCACCCATAAGTCCCAGCGGTTCGAGAATGTCTCATTCCTGGCCGCGTGAAGTATACAATCGGGACAGTTCTTGAAGTCGTACCACCAGCGCAGCAACGTGGAGGCGACGTTCTCCATGATTAAGCGGAAGTTCGGCGACGCGGTGCGGAGCAAGACGGACACGGCGATGAAGAACGAGGCGCTGTGCAAACTGCTGTGCCACAACATCTGCGTTGTGCATCAGTCGCACGTCGAATTGGGAATCGAAGAGGCGTTCTGGCCGAAGAAGGAAGCGGAGGCAAACCGAGACGTGTTGCCACTGGTTCGTCCCGTTTTGTAAGAAAACTCAGCGACTTGCAAGAAAACTACCTGTCAAAAATGGCGTTTGCTTGCAAAGCCGACACCCTCCGACTCAACCGGGTTCGGTACACGCTCCGCACGACCCTGTCAGTGCGTGACCATCTCCGGCACCGCCTGCCCCGCCTGCCCCGGACTTCCTCACGCTTTGCCTTGCGGCAGGGCACAACCTGGCCTGGCGCAGCAGCGGAGGCCGGCTGAATTGCGCGACGAACATTTCTTGTAGGGGCAGGCATGTCGCCCGTTCTCCACCCGGACGAACGGTCAGTAGTGGGCCCCATCCCTTTGCAGCTGCCCACCAGCGAAACACACCGTGAGGACACGTCCTGCGGTGAGTCGCCGGCAGCGGCGTTCGTCGCGGCGACGGTGAGTGATGGGTAGGGGCGGGCATGCCCGTCGGCAGCCTCAAACCTCAGCGACTCACGGACGGGGTATCTAGGCCGCCCACGTTGAGCAGGCCACTCATTCGGCTGTGCTCAACCGCAAGGCCTGGAAACGCAACCGCACAGGGGCCGGAGCACGGGCGTAAGAGATCCTGACCTGCGCGCTACAAACCGACCGCCAGCAGAGGTAGAGCACGGTAGACTTCCTCAGTCGAGCGATCTCCTTCTTCGGACCGGTATCTCATTTTGAAGGCGATAAGCAAAATGACACACGATCAGTCACCAAGCCTGTGGCATCTAACGAAAGCCGTCTCCTGGTGTTACCTCAACCAAGCCACTAATTCCAGTAGAATTCAACCGTAACGCCTTGACCATTCATCATACTCTTCTACCAGATGATCATCCTCAAAATCAACAAAAAGTCTTCCGTTTTCATCCATACCGAAAGTAATGGTGGTCGAAGGAGCAAGTTTATACGGGTGTCCGCCACCGACAATAATTCCGTCTTCAAGACGCAACTTCTGCAAATAGTCTGCGGGCTCTGATGGAATGAATCTCGCGCTCACGAGCCTGTTGTTAAAGAAGAATAAAGATAAGTCTCCCCTCTTTTCATGATGCGAGTAGTTCGCGCAAGATAGTTCAACACATGTGTATGGTGGTCGCTTGTCCCCCGGCTCCAATTCGCGAAGCAGTTCACGTTTACAATTCTGTTCTCCAAGTGCTTTCAAGACTTCATCCTCTGAAGCATAGCTCATCAAGCCATTTATCAGAGGACTAGGCTGAGCTTTTTGCGTGTTTGGACTGGTGTCATTTCCACAGCCACAGCAGAAAAACAAAATGACATTGAAAGACAGGGTAACATATTTCACGAGACACAACCTTTCACTCTGTTGGACGCCATTCTCCCACCCACTCTGCACCGCGAACTCCACCGCGAACTTGCACGTACTTTCTTCTAATGGTTGTTTCTGAACCGAGCAATGGATTGAGAAGCGAAATAGGCTGTGTTTTAATCTCCCACCCAGCCACATCGGTATAGATAGGAGTCCCCGTAAGCTTGTTCGGCATCTTTTGATCATAATTGCGCCATATAAGGTTTCGATCAGCCATCGCTTTATCGACAGCACGTATGATCTGCTCCTCCGTAGCTCTTATTCCAAGTTGTCGTCCTATAGCTAGGCCTACATTATTGTTGTGCAAGTCCATTTCATAGTCCACGTTTCCGCGATTTCCGCCAGCAGCCTCCTCATGGACATGGCCAATCTCATAGGCTGGAAACGATAGCCTGTTGACAATTCTTTCCCTCGGAAAACATATAGGTATAAGCAGCCCACCTGGGGCAGGAATCTTGGTTTCTACAACTTCAGTCGTGTGGTGTAATTCAACACCTTCTTGCAGCCCTGGCGAAGTGGCCATTAACGCAGACCAGAATGCATGCCGCCACGCATCGGACTTGTAGCCGTCTCTCCGGTCCCTCTCGTTTGGGAAATGTAAAAAGGACATTCGTTCGGCTTTGAGAACCAGCGGCGCTGCCACGACCACCCTTAGTTGGCCTACTCGATCTATCTGCTGTAGCACTTCAGGTGCGTTACGAAAAATTTTTTCAATCGGGATTTTGGCCCAGAGTTGGCCTGCCAGTTGCTTGTTAGTTTCTCGAAGTATCAATCTCTCTGCGGGGGTCAGTTGCTGGCCACTTGCGTCGATGGCTATCGTCGGCCGGTTGTTGACGTACCGGTACAGGTTGCTGTCCCCTGCGTCGAAGCCGAGCGGGTCCTGGCTGATCCACCGCCCGCTCCCCGCATCATAATACCTGGCGCGGTTGTACTGCAGGCCGGTCTCGGCGTCGTACTCGCGGCTGGTGTACTTGTACCGGCCGCCATAAAGGGCGTCGCTCTCGCTCGTGACGTTGCCGTAGCCGTCGTAGCGGATGCTGTCCTTGACTACCCCGCTGTTGTCGACCACGTCGCCGACCGAGCCCAGCCGGTCGGCCAGCGTCCAGTAGGCGGCCCCGCCGGAGGAGATCCGGGCGAACAGCTGATCGACGACATCTCCCCGCAGGTACCGCGTTGTCAGGGCGCCCGTGCCGTCCAGGTCGGCCCAGACGTCGAAGGCCTCGGTGCCGACCCCGCCCGCCTTCGCGGGGTCCCAGCCGTCCAGGGCGTACTTCTGGGTGACGTCGATGGTGCCGTTGCCGTCGGAGTCGACGTCCTTCTCGACCCGGCTGCCGAAGGCGTCGTATTTGTACGTGGCGCGCTCCTGCAGCGTGCCGCCGTCGGTGGCGCGTTTTTCCGCCCAGGTCAGCTCGTTCCTGTTGTCATAGCCGTAGGTCCAGGTCTCCTGCAGCGCCCCCTTGCTCTTCTTGGTGAGGTTGCCCGCGTCGTCGTAGGTGTAGGTCCAGGTGCCGTCGGTCGTCAGCCGGTTGCCGGTCCCGGTGCCGTAGCCGCTCATGGTGCGGTTGCCGGCCCCGTCGTAGCTGTAGGTGCCGCTGCCGTCCCCGGTCAGCTGGCTGCTGTCGTCGTACGTGCAGCTGGTCGTAGTCCCATCCCGGACCTCGCCGGTCAGCCGCCCGCCGTCGTCGTACGTGTACGTGTAGTTGGCGACGTTGCCGCCGGAGCCGTTCGTGTGCTGCAAATGGGTCAGCTGCCCCCTGGCATCATAACTGTAGCTGGTGAGCGCGATCAAGGGGAAGGGGCTGACCGTGCCGCTGTAGCGCTGCACCGTCTCCGTCTCGTTGCGCGCCGTGTAAGTGAACTCCAGGTGGATGGTCGCCCCCGAGGCCGACTGCTCGCGCCAGGTTAGCCGGTTTGCCGCGTCGTAGGTCGAGGTCTGCAGGCCACCCAGCGAGTCCTGGACGCCCGTGCGATTGTCCGCGGCGTCGTAGGTGAAGGTCTGCGTGATCCCCCACAGGTCCTGGACCGTGCCCACCCGGTTCAGGGCGTCGTAGGTCAGCGTGTAGGTGCCGTCGTCGTCGGAGGCCGTCAGCTTGTTCCCACTGGCGTCGTAGCTGTAGCTGAGCGTGTTGACCGCGCCGCCGCCGGCGCTGTACCACAATTCCGCGGTGAGCCGGTTGGCCGCATCGTACTGGAAGTCGCGCCTTTGCCCCAGGGGGTCCGTGGCCGAGGCCAACAGGCCCCCCGCGTCGTAGGCGAAGGTGGCCGTGTGATTGAGCGCGTCGGTCTGCGCCGTTTTTCTGCCCAGGCCGTCGTAGGCAAAGGTGGTCGTGTTGCCCGCGGCGTCCGTGAGCGACGTGACGTTGCCCGCCGCGTCGTACAGCGTACTCGTCCGGTAGCCCCTGGGGTCGACGGTGACGGTGGTGCGGCCCAGGGCGTCCACCCGGTACTGGGTCAGGAGGTTGTTGGCGTCCCTGACGCCCGTGACGCCGCCGGCCGCGTCGTAGTAGGTGGTGGCCGTCTTACCGAGCGCGTCAGTCACGATGACCCGGCGGTTCAGGCCGTCGTAGCCGTACTGCGTGAGCTGATTCCTGGCGTCCCGGACGCCGGTGACGTTGCCGGCGGCGTCCAGGAGCGTCGTCGTGCGGTGGCCCAGCGGGTCGATCGTGACCGTCTGGCGGTCCAGGGCATCGTACACGAAGTCGGTCTCGTAGCCCCGGCCGTTAATACTCGCCGTGACGTTGCCCGCCGCGTCATAGAGCGTCGTCACCGTGCGCTCGACCGCCGTGCCGGCAGCCTGCGTCACCGCGACCTGCCTTCCGAGCGCGTCGTAGGCGTAGCGCGTCAGGGTGTTCCGCGCGTCCAGGGTGCCGGTGACCAGGCCGTAATTATCGTACAGTGTCGTCACCCGACCGCCGGCGCCGTCCACCACGACCGTTTGCCGTCCGTACGCGTCGAAGACGTACTGGCTCAGGTGGCCCAGCGCGTCCAGCGCGCCGGTCACCTGCCCCTGGCCGTCAAAGAGGGTGGTGCTGCGGCCGCCCTCGGCATCCACGACGACCGTCTGCCGCCCCATGCCGTCGTAGAGGAACTGCGTCAACTTGTTCCGCGCGTCGAGCGCGCCGGTTACCTGGCCGGACGAGTCGAAGAGGGTTGTGGCCCGCCCGCCGAGCTCGTCGACGGTGACGGTCTGCCGGCCGAAGCCATCGTAGACGTACTGGATGAGCCCCCCGCGCGCGTCAAGGCCGCCGGTCACCCGCCCCGAGCTGTCGAACAGAGTGGTGCTGCGGCCCTGCTCCGCGTCTATGACCACCGTCTGCCGCCCGTAGCCGTCGTAGACGAACTGAGTTAGGTGGCTGTTGGCGTCGAGCGTGCCCGTGACCTGGCCGAACGCGTCCAGGAGCGTGGTGGCCCGGCCGCCGAGCGCATCGACCACGACCGTCTGCCGGCCCAGGGCGTCATAGAGGTACTGGGTCAGGTTGTTGCGCGCGTCCAGGCTGCCCGTCACCCGCCCCAGGCCGTCCAGCAGCGTGGTGGCCCGGCCGGACAAGGCGTCGACCACGACCGTCTGCCGGCCGTAGCCGTCGTACAGGTACTGCGCCAGCCCGCCGCGCGTGTCCAGTACGCCCGTGACCTGCCCCGAGCCGTTGTAGAGCGTGGTGGTCCGCCGGCTAAAAGGATCGATGACGACGGTTTGCCGGCCCGAGACGTCGTAGACGTACTGCGTCAGCTGGCCGAAGGGGTCGCGGACGCCGGTCACCTGCCCGGCCGCGTCGAGGAGCGTCGTGGTCCGGTTGCCGTAGACGTCGATGACGACCGTCTGCCGCCCCGAGGCGTCGTACAGGTACCGCGTCAGCTGGCCGTGGCTGTCGTAGCTGCCCGTCAGGTTCCCCGCCGGGTCGAAGAGGCTCGTCGTCCGCTGCCCGAAAGCGTCCACCGTGACCGTCAGCCGGTTGAGCGCGTCGTACTGGTACTGGGTGAGGTGGCCGTAGCGGTCGTAGCCGCCCGTGGCGTTGCCGGCCGCGTCATACAGGGTGGTGGCACGGTTGCCGAACGGGTCCACGGTCACGCTCGCCCTCCCCGCCGCGTCCACCAGGTACTGCGTCAACTGCCCGTGCGCGTCGAGGTTGCCGGTGACGTTGCCAGCCGCGTCGTACAGCACGGTCGCGGTCCGGGCCGAGGCCGTGCCCGCGTACGCCGTCTCGCTCACCCGCCGGCCGGCGCCGTCGTAGCCGTAGTCGGTCCTGTTGCCGACCGGGTCGGTCTGGCCGGTCAGCCTCCCGGCCCCGTCGTAGGCGTACGTCGCCGTGCCCCCGCCAGGGGCCACGCTCATGGTCAGGCGCCCCAGCGCGTCGAAGAGCGTCGTGCCGCGCGCGCCCGCCGCGTCCAGGGTGCCGGCCGGGTGCCCCGCCGCGTCGTAGCTGTAGGTGTAGAGCTCGCCCGTGGGCTGCTGCACGGTTTGCAGCCGCCGGCTGGCCTCGTAGGCGTACGAGGTGACGCGGCCGTTCGGGTCGGTCACGCTCTGGAGGAGCCCGTCCGCCCAGGCGTAGGTGGTCACGCCGCCGTCGGGGTCGGTCTCGGTCAGGAGGTTCCCCGTGGCCGCGTCGTAGGCGTAGGTGGTCCGGCCCCCCAGCGGGTCCTCGCGGACCGTGACCTTGTGGTAGGTCGCGTCGTAGCTGTAGGTGGTCGTCCTGCCCAGCGCGTCGGTCAGGGTCGTCAGGTCGCCGGCGCTGTAGCCGTAGGTGGTCGTGTGGTTGCCGCCGTCGGCGAAGGTCAGCGGCTGGCCGGCGGCGTTGCGCGTCCAGCGCTGGACGGCCCCGTCGGGCGTGGCCAGGCTGGCGAGGCCGCCCGCGTCCAGCGCGGCCGTCGTCGTGCGGCCCAGGGGGTCCGTGAGGCTGGCCGCGGCCGCGGCGGCCGGGTAGGCCGTGCCCGC
>JADMIO011560763.1_pt1 | contig 16541 bp, 13 predicted proteins | sample 8958161 | NCBI WGS metagenome assembly JADMIO01 (sample SAMN16585339, study PRJNA669376) | soil metagenome | isolation source: Crop rotation soil | place: USA: Cullars Rotation, Alabama | collected 2011
GTCGTGACCGAAGCCGAACCGTCGTCGGCATCCTTTCGGATGCCCGTTCAGTGGGTTAATCGGCCCAACCATGAGTTTCGAGGCTTTGCGGGGACTATCGTGAGCGGCGCGGTTCGCCCCGGTGACCGGATTCGGGTTTTGCCTTCGGGGCGGGAGTCGGAGGTCGAGCGGATCGTTTCGTGGGAAGGAGATCTCGACCTGGCGTTTGCGGGGCAGGCGATAACCGTGACCTTGTCGACTGAAATCGACATCAGCCGCGGAGATATATTGACGTCACCTTCGGACCGCTCACAAGTGGCGGATCAGTTTCAGGCGACGATCGTGTGGATGGCCGACGAGCCCATGCTGCCCGGCCGAACCTATGTGATGAAAGTAGGTACGAGGACCACCCTGGCAACGGTAGGTTTCCTGAAATATCGCATCAATGTAAATTCGCTGGAGCACACAGCAGCAGAACGACTCGAATTGAACGATATCGGTGTCGTCGAGATACAACTCGATAGCGCCATCCCCTTTCTGCCGTACAAAGAGAGTCGTGAACTCGGCGGATTCATTTTGATCGACCGGCTGTCGCACAACACCATTGCTGCCGGACTCTTGAATTTTTCACTACGCCGCGCGGAGAACATTCACTGGCAAGCCTTGGATATCAACAAGAGTGTTCGCGCTCAGCAAAAAGAACAACAACCGTGTCTTGTCTGGTTCACGGGGTTGTCGGGCGCGGGAAAATCGACGGTCGCGAATCTGGTTGAGAAACGGTTGGTGTCGATGGGGCGGCATACCTATATGCTGGACGGTGACAACGTTCGTCACGGCCTCAATAAGGACCTGGGTTTCACGCAACAGGATCGCGTCGAAAACATACGGCGTGTCGGCGAGGTCGCAAAGCTCCTCGTAGACGCCGGTCTCATTGTTCTCGCCTCTTTCATTTCTCCTTTCGAGGCCGAACGACAGATGGTCCGGGATCTGCTTCAAGCGGATGAATTTCTGGAAGTGTTTGTCGACACGCCCCTGCACATCGCTGAACAGCGGGACCCGAAAGGCCTTTATAAGAAAGCGCGGCGCGGCGAGCTGAAGAATTTTACCGGCATCGATTCGCCTTATGAGCCGCCTGAAAAGCCGGACATCCGAATCGATACAGAACTGATGACCGCTGAACAGGCGGCCGAGGCCGTCATCCAGCAGATGTTGAGCCGAGGAATTTTGAGAGCCGACGATCTCTTCCGGCAGTTGGCTGTTCATTAAACAAGGGGGCGCACACCTGAATTCCGGAATTCAATTCGGGAATTCAGGTGTGCGCCCCCTTAGCTAGTAGTAAAGTATCTCGCAACTGTTTCCCGGCCCGAGCAGATATCCCACGAATTCTCCCACCGACCAGCTTCCGAAGAGCAGAAACTGAAGCGGCAGCGTCGTAATGAACTTGCTCCGGTAACGGCGCTTCATCCAATACTTGCTGCCCCAGCGCCAGAGGAAAAGGAACGGCAAGGCGGGAAACGTGATCGCGTGAACGAAACGCCCCGCGAAGCCAAGACTCGCCCCTCTCATTCCCGCGAAACACCTTCCGTGGTGATAGCGCGTCCGGAAAAAGTCGCCGATCGGGATCGGTTTCTTCAGGCGGACCAGGACGTTGGGTTCCAGCCACAGCGGGTGCCCGGCGGCTTCGAGCTCTTTGTTGACGAACGTCTTCCAGTACACGTCATGTTTCGGTTTGCCGCCGTTGAATAATGCCGCCCTCTTATACGAGATATTGCTTCCGGGCAGGATATCCCGCTCGCTCGCCGGCTGAGGCGGCATGAACATGCCGTACTCATTGATATAAACCGCCCAATTCAGTAGATCCTGCTTCGCAGCGTCATAAAGCTCGACCCCGCCTCCGATCGCCAGATTGGGCCGCTCGCGATGGGCTCGAAGCACTTCCGAAACCCAGTTATCCGCCACAATCGAAAACGCGTCGAGGATCGCGATGACGCTGCCCCGCGAAAGCGCGATGGCTTTGCTCCGCAAAACCGGAAGCGTCAGCGGATCCGAAAAATGCAGCAGCCGGATGTCGGGAAACCGCCGGCGCACGGTTTCGTCGGTACCGTCGTCTGAACTGTCCGCGACGATGATTTCAGTCGGTGTTGCCTGAGCTTGTGGATACAGCGCATCCAGGCATTCCAGGATTTGTGGAGCATTCCGCCCGGCAATGATGACGGACAAAGCGACGTCCGTCCCGCCAGCCTCAACCTTCATTTCCACCGCCTTGCACTAGACCCCGCCCGAAACAAATAACCGCAGAATTCCCCAAAACCCCAGGCGCTCATCAGCATAACGAGGTACGGCAATGCCGTTATCAGATGCGCGACGTGTCTCTTTTTTCGGACTGTCCGCATCGTGACCCGCGCCGGAAGCAGCACGGGCAGCGCCAGCGCGGTAATGGCCCGATAAATCCGTTCTTCCGCGGCCGCTGCCGAAGTTCGCTGGGCCGCGAAGAGCCGGCCATGGTGATAGTTTTCGACGATTGCACTCTTCAAGGAATAGTTTTTCCGATGATAAACAATCACCGACGGGGCCAGGAATAGTTCATAACCTCGCCGCTGCAATTCCTGGTTGGTGAATACCTCGAAGAACCCATCGCGGTAGACCTCTTTGACCTCCTCGAGGGCGGGCCGCTTGTAAGACACATTGAAACCGGTGAGCGCCGGCGCAACGTGAGGAATTTCGGGCAGCATATATGCGCCGTAGTCGAATAGATAGATCGCCCAGTCGAGCGGACTCTGCCCGTCGGAATTCTCGACGGCTCCGCCAATGGCGGAATAAGAACTTTCATGAGCCTTAAGGAGTTCGCTCGCCCAGGTCGGATGTGCCGTGCAGTGGTCTTCAAGAAGGGCGATGACGTCTCCGGACGCCTTCTGGATACCACGAGTTCGCAGTTCCGGCACAGTCGCGTCTGGAAAGTATTGAAAGTTGAGGGAGATGAGGGGCGATTTTAGAGCCTGAAGGTCGGCGACGGGGAAATTACAGGCGACGATAACCTGGCTCTCTGAACTTAACTGCGGTAGCAGGGAATTCAGGCACTGCTTCAATAAAGCCGGACTATTCCATGCCGCGATAACGACCGAAAGGGTCACAGTGCTCGCGCGGGAGATTGAAATCTCGCGCCGGAGATTGGAATCTCGCGCCGGAGATTGGAATCTCGCGCCGGAGATTGAAATCTCGCGCTGGAGATTGAAATCTCGCGCCGGAGATTGAAATCTCGCGCCGGAGATTGAAATCTCGCGCGGGAGATTGGAATCTCGCGCCGGAGATTGAAATCTCGCGCCGGAGATTGAAATCTCGCGCCGGAAATCGAAATCTCGCGCTGCTTCTGTTTTTCAGTGAAGCAGGCTGGGTTCTTGCTTCTCGAACCATTCGATAAACCGGCTCAATCCGGCTTTTATTGTCGTTCGGGGTTCGTATCCGAGTAGTTTGTTAGCTTTACCGATGTCTGCATAAGTGATCTCGACGTCGCCGGGCTGTGCCGGCATGCGGCGCAGTTCAACTTTCCGGCCCGAAATCTCGCCGAGCAAATCGACTAGTTCGGATAATTTAACGCATGATGATTCGCCGAGATTGAAGACTTCGAAGGGTAAAGGGTGATCGATGGCGGCGACGACACCCTGAATGATGTCATCGATATACGTGTAATCACGCGCTGTGGAGCCGTCGCCGAAGAACGGAATCGGCTTGTTGTCGTAAATCAGCCGCGCGAACTTATGGATTGCCATCTCGGGGCGTTGGCGAGGGCCGTACACCGTAAAGAAGCGCAGGCATGTCGTGGGAATACCGTAGAGATGATGGTACGTGTAGCACATCAACTCTCCGGCGTACTTTGTCGCGGCGTAAGGAGAAACGGTCCGATGGATCCGGTCGGTTTCGCGGAACGGCACGTCGGTATTGCCGCCGTATACCGAGGAGGATGACGCGAAGACGAACTGTTCAACCTTGTGCTGCCGGGCCATTTCCAGGAGGTTCATCGTCCCCCGCACATTGACGTCTTCGTAGAGAAACGGCTGGTCAAGGGAGGGCCGGACTCCGGCGCGCGCCGCGAGATGAACGATTTTCCGGATGGGATGGTCCGAGAAGATCCGGGCGAGAAGATCCGCGTCTCGAATATCGCCTTCAACGAGTTGAAAGGCGTCGTTGCGCCGGTGGGTTTCGATGTTCCGGCGTTTCAGAAGCGGGTCATAGAAGTCGTTGAAATCATCCAGGCACAGCACACGGGCGCCGCGGTTCAGCAGATGATCCAGGAGATGAGAACCGATAAATCCGGCGCCGCCGGTGACCAGGAACATGGTGGCCGTTTAAAACAAGGTATAAATAAAGGGAGCCACGGCCGAGCCCTGGGCAAACACCATGAGCACGCCGAACAAAGCGATCACGACAATGATGGGCAGCAGCCAGAACTTTTTTCTTACCTTGAGGAACAGCCAGAGTTCCTTCATCAGATCGAGCATAAAAGTCTCCTAGAACGAACGTGGTTGACGCTAAAACTGATGCTTGAGATGGTTCGCCGGCCGCGGATTCTTCGCGACGCGATACGTTTCCATCTCAGGCTCGAAACCTCGGTTCATGGTGTCACGCTTCATGAGCCGCATGACGATCGATACGGGCGTGAACACGATATAAAACAAAGCGGTCAGGATAATCCTGGTGTTGACCCAGCCCAGGCAATGGCCGATGAACATCCAGACTTTATACGGATACCGCAGTAGGGCCGGAACCGCGAGGGCTGGAATAAGAAAAACGGCTGCAACGATCAGTGCCCACGGCCGGAAGGCGTGTCCGCGCAAAAGCGGGATCAAGGCGATAACCGAAAAACCGCCGGCGACGATCAGCCCGAAAGACCTCAACTGTTTTGGAGAAGAAGGCTCGGGCATGTGCTTCCTGATTTTATTAATCAAGGACAAATTCATTCCTCCACTCCGAGTCCTGAGTTAACGGTTTTTGTTCTTCTTTCTGCAGGACGAAATTTCCGAGGACCAGGACGTCGATTTCAGTCCGCATGAAGCACCGGTATGCGTCTTCCGGCGAGCATACAATCGGTTCGCCGCGCACATTGAACGATGTATTGACGATAACACCGCAGCCGGTCTTTGCCTCGAAAGCTTTTATCAGCCGGTAGTAGCCCGGATTCGTCTCTTTGTGGACCGTCTGAACTCTGGCGGAGTAATCGATATGTGTGACCGCGGGTATATCGGACCGCGGAACATTGAGGAGATCGATACCCCAAAGCCCTTCGGCGCTCGCGGGCACGGGCAGGCGGCGCGAGTTGCGGACCGGTGCGACGAGAAGCATGTAGGGGCTCTCGGCGTCCATTTCGAAATAGTCGGATACGCGCTCAGCGAGAACGGACGGGGCGAACGGTCGAAACGATTCGCGGTATTTGATCTTCAGATTCATGATCGACTGCATGGTCTTGTTGCGCGCATCCCCGATAATGCTTCGCGAACCCAGAGCTCGAGGCCCGAATTCCATGCGGCCGTGCAGCCATCCAACGATTTTGCCTTGCGCCAGATATTCGGCGACTTCGTTGTAGAGCGCGTCGTCCGGCAGTCTCACTGCATGTGCGCCCTGGCGGTCCAGGAACTGCTGAACTTCGTCGTCGCGATAGTCGGGGCCGAGGTACGAGCCTTTCATCGCGTCGCGCCGTCCATCCGCCTTTCTTGGATTTCCGGCCATCTTGTACCAGACCGTGAGCGCTGCGCCTAAAGCGCCGCCGGCGTCGCCCGCCGCGGGCTGGATCCAGATTCCCTTGAATGGGCCCTCGCGCAGGATGCGTCCGTTGCCGACGCAGTTCAATGCCACGCCGCCGGCCATACACAGATAATCCAAGCCGGTTTCGCGGTGGATGGTTCGCGAAAGCCGGAGCATCGCTTCCTCCGTTACTTCCTGCACAGATCTGGCCAGATCCATTTCGCGCTGCGTCAACATCGTTTCGGGCTCGCGCGGAGGGCCGCCGAACAGCTTGTCGAAACGCGCGTTCGTCATCGTCAAGCCGGTGCAGTAGTCGAAATAGTCCATGTTCAGACGGAAGGTGCCGTCCGGCTTCAAGTCGAGCAGTTCGTCGTAGATGGCTTTGACGTAGACCGGTTTTCCGTATGGCGCAAGGCCCATCACCTTGTATTCGCCGGAATTGATCTTGAAGCCGGTGTAGTAGGTGAATGCCGAATACAGCAATCCGATCGAATGAGGGAAGGGAATTTCCCAGAGCGGTTTCAGTTCGTTGTCCTTGCCGATCCACGCGGTAGTCGTGGCCCATTCACCCACGCCGTCCATGCACAGGACCGCGGCCTCCTGATAAGGCGACGGGTAAAACGCCGACGCGGCGTGCGATTCGTGGTGCTCGCCGAAGAGCAACTCCGGCAGCTTTAGAGGCGCGTTGCCCGGATTGACAGCGCTCAGTTCTTTCAGAAGCATCCTCTTCAGCAGGAGCTTTTCTTTCATCCACACGGGCATCGCCGTCAGGAAAGACCTCAAGCCCTGTGGAGCAAAGGCCAGATAGGTTTCCAGCAACCGGTCAAACTTCAGGATCGGCTTGTCGTAGAAAACAATGTGGTCAAGCTTTCCCAGCGACAGTCTGGCTTCGTCGAGACAATATCGAATTGCGTTGACCGGGAATCGCGCGTCCGCTTTCTTGCGTGTAAACCGCTCTTCCTGAGCCGCGGCAATAATCTCGCCGTCGCGCACAATGCATGCTGCGCTGTCATGATAAAAGGCGGAAATGCCTAGGATATCCATTTGTTCACTCCATCGAAACCGCTTATGCCCACTTCGCAATCCATCTGTTCAGAAAAAAAAGACTGTGAATCACGGCCGTTTTATCCGCGTTCCCCGCGGAATGAGAGTCCGTCATCCTCGTCAATAGATCGGGGTCCAATAAATCGTCGACGCGGTTGCGCGTACCGCTTGCGGCGAATACCTGCCGCAGGTTTCCATTGATCCATGTCTTGAGCGGCATCGCAAAACCCTGTTTCTTCCGGTAAAGAATCGATTCCGGCAGCCATGCCTTCAAGGCGCCCTTGAGAACTTCTTTCGAGTGCGTTCTGTCGGCCAACAACTCCGGTGGCACTCGCTCCGCGAGAGCGATCACGTCGCGATGCAGATATACGGGCCGAACTTCCAGCGAGACGGCCATGCTGGCGCGATCCACCTTGACGAGAATGTCGCCCGCCAGCGTCATCTTCAGGTCGATGTAACGCATCGAATTGATGTATCCGACCTCTTCCGGCGGATTTTTGCGGAGGAGCGGTTCGATGACATCCATCGGCGAATAGTGCTTCAGTGTCTGAGCCAGTTCCCCCCGCGCGGCGCGGCGCAAATCCGGCAGAGACAATCCCAGCGACAGGGCGTCCAGTGTCATTGCCTGTCCGCTCGAGGCGTACTGGAAAAGCATCCTCCGGAACACGCTGGCTTCCGGCCGGATCGCTTCGGCATAACGTGCGACAAGACTCGACAGGGCGCGCGGCGTAACGCGCTCGATGTGCTGCCTCAGCCCGAGCCTCTGATACTTGCTGTATCCTGCGAACATCTCGTCGCCGCCGTCCCCGGACAGAGCGACGGTGATCGTCTTCCGCGCCTCCCGGCAGACGCGAAATGTCGGCAGGTATGAATAATCGTTGAACGGCTCGTCGTAGTGCCAGAGCAACCGCTCCATGTCGAGCGTGACGTCTTCGGCGACGACACTTCTTTCCGTATGTTCCGTTTTATACAAGGCCGCCACTTCGCGGGCGTACGGTCGTTCATCGAAGCCCTGTTCATCGAAACCGATCGTGAATGTCTTGACGTCGCAGCCGGCGCGGCTCAATGCCGCCGTGACCGAAGAGGAATCGACTCCGCCGCTCAGAAATGTTCCGACAGGAACATCCGCGAACGACATTTCCTTGCTGGCATTCTCAAGCGTTTCCAGGATTCTCGGGCCCCAGTCTTTGACCGAGCGATCCGGATTGAACTGCATGTCCCAGTACTGCGTGGGCCCTTTGACCGAAAGGTATCCGCCGGGCTGAACTCGTACGGAGATCGAGTGTCCGGGCGCCAGCTTCCGGCAGTCGGTCCAGATGCTTTTAGGTTCGGCCACGTAGCCGAAGCAGAGAAAATCGACCAGCGCCTTGTAATCGATCTGCTTCCGAAACTCTGGCCACAGGAGTAGCGCCTTCAATTCCGATGCGAAGACGAAGCTGCTCCCCAGCCACAGATAGTAGAAGGGCTTTTCACCGACGCGGTCCCTGGCGCAGAACAGTTGACGTTCCTTGGTGTCCCAGATCGCGAACGCAAACATGCCCGATACGAAATCGAGACACCGTTCGCCCCATTGGCGAAACGCCTCGACCAGGACCTCCGTATCGGACTTCGTGCGGAAAATTGCGCCGCGTTCGCTCAACTGCCGGCGCAGTTCGCGGAAGTTGTAGATCTCGCCATTGAAGGTGATGGCAAAACGTCCGTCGTGAGAAAAGAACGGCTGGTTGGCCTCCGGCGACAAATCGACAATCGAAAGCCGCCGATGCCCGAGAGACACGAATCCATCGCTCGATGACCACAGTCCGCCGTGATCCGGGCCGCGATGCACCAGGCGGTCGCGCATTTCCTCGATCAGCTTTTCTGGAATTGGCGCTGTCGAAACAGCGCCGACGATGCCGCACATCAGTTCTGTAAACCTTGTTGTCCGGGTTGAAATGTTCGTTTGGGATTCACGACCAGCTTGTTCCAGCCGAATGTCTTCTTCATGCGGATTCCGGCGTGCCAGCGCCGATAAAACGCATTTCCAATGGCGGAGATCCGCGGCAGGCGGACCAGAACGTTCAACAGGACGAAGAGCATAGACAGCCGCCACCGCATGATCCGGCTCGTGGCGATCAGATTTTTAAAGCGAATCTGTCTGAGCACTCCGTGCGCTTCGGCGCGCTGGTCCAGAATATAGTGGTTGACGGTGCGCATCAGGTTGTCTTCGCAGCGGTGCGACTCGTAGGCGCTCAACGCCTCCGGCTTGGCTACCGCGGGGCCGTCTTCGGCAATGTACAAATCCATGATCGTGAAGAAGCGGCTCGCGTCCGTTCTCAGATGCCGGTATTTCTGCGCTGAATTTCCGTGGCCCCAGCGATAGGAAATCAGAAACTCGTCGAGGATTCCGACCTGATAACGTTTTGAAATTCGCAGGTACATATCCAGGTCGGATGTATTGCGAAATTCTTTGTCACGGTAGCCGCCTATCTCTTGGTGAACCGATGATCGCACCATGCAGGTCGGGCAGCAGAAGATCTGATTCTTGTGCGTGAGAAGAGTGTTGAAGATGAGCGGATACGTGAACGGCCCGTTGCCACGTACTTCCTCTGGGAGCACGAGGCGCGAGAACTCGCGGCCATCCGGGTCGATGAAGATTTCCTTGCAGAAAACGGCGCCGGCTTCCGGGTGCTGTTTGAGGAATTCCACTTCGCGCTCGACGATGCGTGGATCGTAGACGTCGTCCGAATGATAGACCGCGATGTATTCGCCGTGCGCCAGTTCGATGCCGTCATTCATGTTGCCGTAGATCCCGCGATTCTGCGACTGCCGGTGCGAACGGATCCGGTCGCCGTACCCGGCAATGATCGCGGCCGTGCCGTCCGTCGACGCATCGTCCATGACGATAATTTCGGTGTTCGGATAAGTCTGCGCGATGATGGAGTCCAGACTGGCGCGCAGATACCGTTCGCCGTTGAATACCGGCACGACGATGGAGACCAGCGGAAAGTTGTTCTCACCTGTTGGCATCTTGTTCCGGCCGTTGTTTTGGTCAGCCCCGCGCGATACGGCTGTGAAAGATTCCCAGCGGATTGGGCTCGTCCAGACGCTCGAGTTTGTAGCCGAACTTATCCAGATGGGCCATAAAGTCTTCCACCGAGTAGTTGAAGTTTTTCATGAGCGGCGGATGGACTTCGCAGTGGATGATCGGCGAATTGTTCTTCAGGAATTCCGTTGCTCCGCGCAAGACAAGCAGTTCCGCGCCCTCTACGTCGATTTTCAGAACGTCTGGTTTGACGCGGCGTTCTTTACAGAAGGTGTCGAGCGTCACCGAAGGGACTTCGATCTTCGAGACTGGAGCTGTGCGATGTTCCGCGGCGAGGTCCCAGTTTTCCTCTCTCATCGACGATGCCATGCTGTCGCCGTACGCGAAAAAGGATACGGTTCCGTTGGAGTCCGAGATAACGGACCTGACGACTTCGGTCTGATTTTTCCATTCGTTAAACGACACGTGCTGGCCGAGAATGCCTGCCGTTTGGGGCGCCGGCTCGAACGCGAAAACGAATCCCCGGCGTCCGACGCGCTTCGAGGCGGCCAGCGTGAAAAAACCGACATGCGCGCCGATATCGAAGACGGTCATGCCTTCCGCGATGTCTTTGACGAATGCGTTATAAATGTCCGGCTCGTATTCTCTTTTGTCGGCGCGGTCGTAACGCGATCCATAGGAATAAACCAGCCGGAAGATATCGTCGTTGATATGCGCCGGATATCCACGCTGCGCCGAGAACCGGCTGAACATTTTCTGCCACGTGGGTTCGAGCGTTTCCCAGAGCCAGCGTTGTTCCTCAAGAAATGGCGAGTGCCTCAGTCTTGAACCGACGCGATGGAGTGTCTCGAGCATGAAAGTACCTTTCTAATGAGCTGCTGCCGGGCTATTTTCGGGACAGCGGGCTGAAATATTGCGGCCGGGCGATTCGCTGGAGATGTCTCTCCATTTGGCCTGCAACCGTTGGTGCCAGGTCGTTAGACACATCGCGGTGGCTGCAAGTCGTGCACGGGGATGCCTTGGGTCCGAACCCGACCAGGCTGCGCCGCCACGCCGAAAGCTGTCCGGCGTAGATGTCGAAGATGCTCACCCCTGGATCGCGAAGATCGCCGACTGCGAAGCCTCGGCCCTGGGGCAAGTCGCTGCGAAGCGCGCAGCAAGGCATGACGGATCCCGTGTAATCCACGACGAAAGTCTCGAAAGGGTCGCGGCAAGGTCCGATGCGTTCGTGATCGATGTATTGGGCCACCGTTCCGCCCCGGTCCGTGCCGTATTGGTCCCAGTTATGGCAGGTAGACCACATGTCGAGACCTTTGTACTGGAATGCGCATTGAAGCGTTACTGCCGTCTCGTCTGAACGAAGCAGTTGCAAGCCCAGTTTCTTAACCAGCCGATCGCGATAACCACGGGCGACTTCCAGGGACCAGCGCTCTTTCGTCTTCAGGTAGATGCTCATGTAAATTTTCGAAATGCCGATCGACTGAAGTTGATCGAGTATGTCGGTGGTCAGGTAATCCGTGTTCGTTGTGATCGCGAGCTGAGCCGTTGGAGCAAGGCGATGAGCAGCGGCGAGCCGGTCGTAGAGATACTCCGGATTGGCGAGCGGTTCCGAATATCGCGCTATCATCAACTGGTGCGGATAATCAATCGAGCCGAGTTCCGCGAAGATCCGATCGAGCATGTCCGAGTCGGTCAGTGTTTCGTCCCGGCGCCGGTCCATGATGGCGTTCGGACAGAACGAGCAAACCCGGTTGCACTTCGCATGCGTCTCGATTTCAACGCGCCGCACATACTGCTTGAAAATCCGCCGCTTCAGGTCCGCGCTTGCATTCGTTTGATCGTCCAGAATCTCGGCCGTCAACGAGCCGATCCAGTTCTTCCATTCCCTTCCACCCCGTAATCGCGAGATTACAGAGACTGGCAACAGTGTTTCAGAAGCTTTCGCAACGATGCTGGAGAACATGAACGACCCTCTCTTCGTCACGTAATTTGAAAGTTCTTCACAGGAAGAAGGCCCTCTCGAAGGAGGTCCTCGGCCAGGGTTTGGGCTACGAAAGACTGGCCGGCCGGGCTCAAGTGCCCGTCTCGCAGAATCGGAACCAGGTATAACCGCTCAGGTGCGGCCTGCCTGAAGCGATCAGCCATCGGGACGAAGTGGATTCCATTATGCAGTGCCATCTCCAGGACCCTGTGTTCTGGTTGGGCAAGGTCAAAAGCGGACTCCGGTTCGTTTATTCCAAGTTTCTTTTGTTCGAGCTGGAGGATTCCCGGTACTACTTCAATCGCCCGCGGTATATACACGATAACGAACTTAGAACCATTCTGCTGGCAAAGTAAATTGATCTCGCCAAGGAGTCGCTCGGTGAGCGACCACGCTTCTTTCATCTCCGTGGTCTCTGCCCTCCGATAAGAATTGGTTCGTTGCCAGTTCGTAAGTTCAAGGTTCTCGTCACCTGGTGCCGACTGAATGGAATACAGCGCCTTGGCAATCGAAAATTTCACCAGACGAAACGCGGCAGACTCCATCAATACGTTGCTGAGGCGATGTCTGATGGACGCTAAATGCCGCTGCTCCGCCGTTTTCTGTTCGGCCAGCTCTTTTCCGTTCGTGAGTGCTAACTGCTCTGCCCGCAAGGCGAAAAGCGGTTTGCGAAAGCGCGGGTACCATAACGACTTGGCTCTGGTATTGTCTGCGATGTCATTCTCGTAAAATCCGAGGACCACCACATCCGGATGAAGTTCTGGGATCGCCTTTCGCAATTGTTGGAGTTCCTGGTCGGTGCTATATCCCACGACGCCCAGGTTCCACACGTCTACACCTTGCAGAAAGTGACGTTCTAAAACCTTTGGATATGCCTGCTGTTCCTCGACTCCCCAACCCTCCGTAAAAGAGTCCCCGACTACGAGAATTCGAGGATTGCTCCCTTTACTGAGCAAGTGCTCGCGGTCACGCATGCCGCGGCTGTTGGTCTGAAATCTGGTTTCGAAAACTCCGGGGTTACGTTGGTAAACGAAGCCCGATTGGTTGGGGGCTCGAACCCATCCCGTCTGGTCGTCCATTGTGAATTCCGGTGTCTGTTCTGCGCCACCGACGCGGAAGACACGCAAGCAAACCTCGAGCACTCCACAAACGAACAGCACGGAACATAAGCTAAGCAGAATTTTGGCTTTCATGACCTTCCGTAGTCGCAGCCGTTATTCCCGAACGATGTTTTTCGTGATTGGAAAACCAAGTGACTGAAAGCGGTCCCACGCCTGCCGGCCAAGCCGGAAAACGTTGCCCCGATCTTTCGAAGTTAAAAAGAGACTCAGTCCTGCAGTCAGCGCCACGTAAAGAGCAATCTTGAAGAGCGTCATGCTCCAGGAGAAGTTTGTGTCGAGAGCCCCGACGATACCCGCAGCGGCCAGCGATGCGATGATGTACAGCGACAGCAGATTTCCCCGCAACGGAATTTTGAGTTTGTACTTATACCAGAGAAAAAGCGTAGTTCCGATGTAGAGGACAATCTGCGGGCTGATGATCGCCAGGCCGGCTCCCAGTATCCCGTACGGCTTTATCAATAAATAGGCGACCAGCAGCAGAGTTCCCTGGGCGACGAGATTTTGAAATACGTGAAATGCCGTGTGATTGAACGCGACGATCAGAACCTGGTATGTGCCGACCAGCAGAGTCAACACCTCAGCGCCGACGAACAGCGCGACGAACGCGGCCGCAGGCAAAAACTTAGAAGAATAGAGCAGTGCCACGACAATCCGGGGAAAGAGAAGAAGCGGCAGCACGGCGACCGCGCACACAAAGCTGAACGTCTTCTGAAATTCTCCGGTCCACCACATGCGTTCCGTGAGGCTTCCGCCCTTGTTCATGTTCGGTGTCAGGTAAAGCTGATGCGCCGATCCCAGAAGCGTGCGGGCCGCGAGTCCGACGCCCATTGCCGACTGCATCCATCCTGCAACGCCCGTGCCGAATATTGCCAGAACCTGATAGTTCACATATAGCGCCGCAAAGGGAGCGACGAAGGCAAGCCCCCATAAAGCCAATCCGAATTTCAATATTCGCTGCGGCAGCCGGACAGAAAATCTGCCTGATTTCGTTTTGGGTTCCTGTCCCGGAATCTGTTCCGCATACCGCAGGACCGGTATTACAAGCAGCAGCCCTGCGACAGCGTAGAGCACATAGAAGCCGCTCAAGCCCATCCACCAGACGCCGATGATGGCGGCGAGCGCCAGAACGACGGCATGGCCGAACGTGAAAAACATCGACAGATTGTGAGTCAGCCTGCCGGCGATGACACTTTGAAGAAACGGGACCAGAATGACGACCGGCAAAGTCAGAAACGCGCACAGAATAATGGACTCGTAGGGTATTAATTCTTTTCCCCAGAATTGAGGAGAAAATTTCGTAATGACCAGAGCGCCTGTCATCGCCAATGCCGCTACGGCGACCAGCAGATTGCGCATTTGCCGCAACACGGTAACGAACTGTCCCCGATCCTCGTTCCATAATTCCGGAAGAAAGCGAAGCGCCGCGAACGGCATCGACAGGGAAACCGTCTGAGCGACTGTCGCGGTCAGTTTGTCCACCGTCGACAGAATGCCCACACCGTTGGGGCCGACCATCAGCGCCAGAGCCTTGGTGCGCACCAATAGCGCCAGCATCGTCAGAAACTGCAGCCCGCCGATCGTGATTAGAGCATTAAGCATGGTAGGTACTTCGTCGAATGACTCTACCGCGCGGCTACTGCATGGGGGAAATCGCTCGATAACAGCTGAACCCCGGTATCCTGTTCAACGACTCGCGCAAATGTTTCGGCGAAGGCCTGCTTGCTGTACGGCCGGAACCGCTCCGAGCGCAGGTACGCTCTGGCAGCTTCTTTGTAATTCCGGATGTCCCGTTCGCTGAGTGATTTGAGAAAATCTTTCAGCTCTTTGTAGCCGGAAAATTTCCTCATGTCGATGAAGCATTCGGACGGAACCCAGTAGTCGATATCCGGAGCGCCCAGATAAATCGGGATGGCTCCGGCGAAGAAGCAGTCGAAGATCTTTTCCGGAATCCACCCTTTCAGGACCATGTTTTCGAAGCACAATGAAAACGTGTACTGCCCGAGCGTCTCTGCTTTCGATGCGGCCCGCCCTTTATAAACGCGGCGCGCTGCCTGCAGCAAAGGATCCGGACGGAGCCGGTCCCATCGTTTATTCAGATCATGGTGAAGCAGGCGGATCGTGTACGGGACCCAATTGGCGTACATGGGGAAAGGCGTCTCGTTCCAGCCGTTCCCATAGAGATCGATCTCGCCTGTTCGGCTGAAGAATTCAACAGCCCGCAGCCGCTCGCTGTAGAGCTCCTTCCAGTAGAGGCGCGGGACGCGGTTCGAATTGATCATGACGAGGAACTTGCGGTCTGTGCGTTGCCAGATCCCATCGTGCACGTCATCGAACGACTGAGGCCAGCAAAAATGCTCAACGCGCAAAGGACTGCCGACGAAGTGTTGAATGGATTCGCTGTCGGTCCATGAGAAGATTCTGCGGAAGTAGCGCTGGGCCTCCCTGAGCTCGCGAAACATCGCTGGATCGACCAGGGGGCATTCCATGGCGAACAAGGCGCTCAGGATCGTGTCGGAGCGTTTGGACACGCGCTTGTACTGATCCATCCGCCCCATGTTGATGTAGACCTTCTGCGTTTTCGTCTCTTCCTTGGGCATGAAGTCGGCGGTCTGGACCGTGACGCCTCGCGCGGCGAAGAAATCTCGAACGTGGGCGAACGGCGCATTGATCCGGTCACCGTTCGTCCGGCCGTCATCCACGACGAAGAGTTTGTCGCCCAGAAAATGGTGCGATTGCGGCTCGATATAGAGAGCGATATCTTGTGCCATGAGTCCTGTTCTGAAAGGGAATCTCTTTCTCTGAAATTTCTACCGTTCGGTCAAAAGAACGCCGAGCTTGGAGGCGACTTCCTCGAAATTCCGGTCCTTGTAATACCAATCGATCGTGCGACGCAGACCTTCTTTGAAGCTGGTCTGCGGTTCCCATCCAAGCCGCTCGCGGGTTCGCGTAAGATCCGCGGCTCTGCTGAACACGCCGACCGGTTTAGAAGTATCGAAATCGATCGATCTTGGGGTGAAGCCGGTTTCCGCGAAAATCATGCGGGCCGCATCGATGATCTTGATGTGCTCAGCCGTCCCGATATTCACCGCGGACGAGTCTTCGATCCGTTCGGCGGCGCGAATCATGCCGTCCACAATATCTGCTACGTAAGTGAAATTCCGGTCCTGCTGTCCGTCTCCCCAGATCTCGTACGGATCCATTTTGATGAACGCTTTCGCAATCAAAGCGATGACGGCGTGAGATTCGTTTTCACGCTCGCCGTAAGCCGTGAAAAAACGGCAGGACGCCGACTTCAGACCGTACTGCTTATAGTAGGCACGGAGAGCCATCTCACCCATCAACTTCGCCCAGCCGTATTCACCGTCGGCCGCGGCGCAGCCGGCCTTGAAGGGGTTCGCCCATTCTTCTTTGAGATAGACCGTGTTTCCTTCGACTGGCGCCTCTTGAAGATGGGTTGGATACACGCAGGCGGAACTGGCAAAACAGACCCGGTTCACTTTCGCGCGATAGGCCTCATCGAACACGACGCCATCAAGAACGAGGTTCGTTGAACAGTCCGCGGGGTGAGTGTCGATGAACCCGCGGCCGCCGTGACACGCCGCCAGGTGAAACACGACTTCGATGCCTTTCATCATCTGCCTGGTGAAATCGCGGTCCC
>JADMIO010647565.1_pt1 | contig 16539 bp, 23 predicted proteins | sample 8958161 | NCBI WGS metagenome assembly JADMIO01 (sample SAMN16585339, study PRJNA669376) | soil metagenome | isolation source: Crop rotation soil | place: USA: Cullars Rotation, Alabama | collected 2011
CACCGCCTGTGGGAGCCGATCGCCGAGAAGCGCCGGCCCACCACGCCGTACGGCGCCAAGTTCAGCCTCCCGTACTGCATCGCGCTCGTGCTCATCGACGGAGTCGCGGGAGTCGACGGCTTCAGCCCCGCGCGAACGCGCGACCCGCGCGTCCTCGCCGTGGCGGAGAAGGTCCGCTACGCCCTCGACCCGACGTTGCCCTATCCCGAGCGCTTCACCGGCCACGTCCGCGTCGAGCTCCAGGACGGCCGCGTCCTCGAGGAAGCGCAGGATGCTCCGCGCGGCGGCCCTGAGCACCCGCTGCGGGCGGAGGAGCTTCGCGCCAAGTTCCGCGCCAACGCCGTCCGGGCTCTCCCCGCCGCGCAGGTGGATGGGCTGCTCGCGCGGCTCCTCGCCATCGACCGCGTGACCGACGTCGCCCCGATCGTCGGGGGACTTCGGCGCGCGGCGTGACGGAACGCACGCACCCGAGAGGAGATGGATCATGACGCAGTTGAGACCGTGGGCCGCCCTGGCGGGGCTTGTCATCGCTCTCGGACTCTGGGGCGCCGCCGAGGCGGCGGATCCCGCCGTGATGGAGGCCGCCAAGAAGGAAGGCAAGGTCGTCTGGTACTCGTCCCTCGGGCTGTCGCTCGCCCAGAAGGTCTGCGACGCGTTCAACAAGCACCAGATGGGGATCACCTGCGAGCTCGCGCGCGACGGCTCCCAGCGCATCTTCCAGAAGGTCATGCAGGAGGCGTCGGCCGGACTCACGCTCGCCGACGTCGTCCACACCTCGGACATCTCCCACTACCTCGACTTCCAGCAGAAGAACATGCTGATGCGCTACGTCCCCGCCGGCGCCGACAAGTTCGCGGCGGACTTCCGGGACAGGGACGGCCTCTACACCGTGCTGCGGGGAACCCCGTACGTGATCGGCTACAACACCCAGAAGGTAGCCGCGGGCGACGCGCCCAAGCGCTGGAAGGACCTCACCGACCCCCGCTGGAAGGGCAAGCTCGTGCACGGCCATCCGGGCTACAGCGGCGTCGTGATGACGGGCATCCTGGGGCTCCTCCCCGTCGTGGGCGGCTGGGACCACTACGCGGCCCTCGCGAAGAACAACCCACTGATCGTGCAGTCGGCCGAGGACCCGCCGATGAAGCTCGCCGGCGGCGAGGCGTGGGTCGGGGTCACCGGCGAGTACAACCTCTACCGAGAGGTGAAGAAGAGCAATCCCATCGCCATCGTCTTCCCCGAGGAAGGCGTGCCCTTCGTGTCCTCGGCGAACGCGATCCTCGCGAAGGCGCCGCACCCGAACGCCGCGAAGGTTTTCACCGACTTCCTCTTCGACAAGGAGGCTCAGCAGATTCTCGCCGACGACGGGCTCTACGTGCCGAACGCGGCCGTGACCTACGCGAAGGACAAGCGGCCGCTGAAGGAGCTGAAGCTCCTGAAGGTCGAGCCCGAGGAGATGCAGAAGAAGGACGACGAGGTGAAGAAGAAGTTCCGCGAGCTGTTCGGAGTCTGAGCGCGATGCCGGCCGGCAGGGCGGGGCGGGGGCGGCGGGATGCTGCCCCCGCCGTGTGGCTGCTGAGCGCGGCGATTCTCGCCGTCCTCGTCGTCGCGCCGCTGGCGATCCTGCTCGTCACCGCCGTCAGCGCTCCGGAGGGCCCGGGGTTTACCCTCGCCAACTTCCTCGAGGCCTTCGGGCAGGCGATGTACCGCGGACCGGTGGCGAACTCGCTCGTCTACGCGACGTCGGTCGGCATGCTGAGCGTCCTGGTCGGGGCGCCCCTTGCCTGGCTGGTGACGCGCACCGACATGCCGGGCACGGCGGTCGTCCGCGCGCTCACGATTGCCGCCTTCGTGACCCCGTCGTTCCTCGGCGCCACGGCCTACGTCATCCTGGCCGGGCCGAACGCGGGGCTCCTCAACGTGCTCTACCGGGCGGTCACCGGGGCGGACGCGCCCCTCTTCAACGTGTTCTCGATGCCGGGGCTCATCTACGTCACGAGCCTCTACACGTTTCCGGTCGTCTTCATCCTCACGAGCGCGGCCCTGACCGCCACCGTGGATGGCACCCTGAGCGGCGCCCTCGTCATCCGGACCGAGCGACCCGAATAACAAAGCGGTTAGCGGGAGGTCTCCGCTCGCCAGAACCTGAAACAGCCCTCGTGCCACAGCTGGCCCGCGATCGGCCGGGTCATCCCAATCTCATCGCAGGCATCGCACGGAGCGACGCGCGCGCGTCCCGGTATCAATGTCACTTCCGCGGCGAGGACCGTCCACGGCAGGGTGCCATCGGCAAGCTTTTCGCGGATTCGGACCTTCTGGCGATCGGTCGGCGGCTCGATGCTCGCCATGTGGTCTTTTGTGGAGGTTAGCGGATACCGTGGGACCGAAGTACGTCCGCGACGATGTCGAGGAGCTTGTCGAGCGGGATCGGTTTCTCGAACGTGCGGACCGCCCCGAGCGCTCGCGCGACATCCAGGAAGCTCCGCGCCTGTCCAATCGCGCCACCCCCGCTCATGGCGATAATGGGCAGACGGGGAGTGGCGGCGCGGAGCGTCTGGATGGTCGCCAAGCCGTCCAGCTTGGGCACGTAGAGGTCGAGGAGCACCAGGTCCACCGGCTCCCGCTGCGAAAGTTGCACGCCCTCCTGCCCATCGCCCGCGACAAAGACCGTGTGGCCCGCTTCCTCGAGCGCCTCGCGGCAGTTGTCCCGGATTTGGGGTTGGTCGTCGATGACGAGAATACGGGCCATCAGCGCTCCCTTCCGCGTTCCCACTCTACGCCGTCCGGCGCCGGATCGCGCAGCGACAGCGCGCATCCCTCCATTACTCCTCCACGATCGAGTTGGCGTAGGCGATCCAGCCGTCGATTCGACGCAGCCAGCCCTCAAGCCGGCGCGGTGCGGTGCGGAAGTACACGGTGGCGCCCTGCAGGGAGAGCCGCCCGAAGTCGGGTGTGGACTTCGCCCCCGTGAGGTGGGCCGGCGGGCGCAGGAACGCCGCACGCCAGACCGGCGAGGGCGGGGCGATCTGTTCGAGTTCGTAGAGCGCGTCCCGACCCTCGATGCGATCCACCACCACACGCGGCGGGCCGGGTTGCCGCTCCAGCGGCATGATCAGCGGCACGCAGGCGGCGGACGCCGCATCACGGGTCACGCGCCCAGAACGGCACGGGCGATTCCCAGCGAGAGAGGATTGGGCGTGACGTCGGGTTGCCAGATCGGGACGAGTTCCCACCAACCGTTCCCCGTCGCGACTGGTAGGTATTCCGTCGAGCAGCCGCACCAGTCGGGGATCTGAAGCGTCTGCGGCGGTGCCCAGCCGTGCCGCCGTAGATCGTCGGCGCGAAGGCGCATCGGCGCCGTTTCGCGGCCGCAAGTCCAGCACGCGAGCTTCGAGCGGCGGTGGCCGGTGCCGTCCAGCCAAGTGGGAGGACTCATGCGTGACCGTTCAGTCGCACTCGTCTAGGTATCGGGTGCCAACAAGCCGAAGATCCAAATCCCCGTGGTGCCGATGATGCCGGTGCGTCGTTCCATCACAAATGAGTGAACGCCCCCCGCAATCGTCGGGCTGCTGAGGCACAGCCGCGCTCGACATGGCTCAGGCCGAGCGCCGCTTACGATGCGTCACCATCGCCTTCCCTCCCTGTGCTTTCTGCGACGGCTTGGCAGGAGGCGCCCCGCCTTTCCGAACATCGAACACGACCGCGTGCCACCAGTGTTCCGCCGGTGCCTGTTCTAACCCGGCAAGCTGCGCTCTAGTGTCCTCGAACTGCGGGTCATGGTGCCATCCTTCCCAGTGCCGACGGGTCTTCCAGGTGCCGACAATCACTCGTCGGTCTTCCTTATCCACGGGTCGGAGGAGTTGCCCTCCGACCCAGCCGGGGAGCTTCCTCGCCACCGCCAGACGCTTCCGCATGACGGCGTCCCAGTCGCCGCCGCCACCAGGCTTCAAGTGAACGTGCGTCACGATGGTTTCCATTTCCCACCTCCGACCTGGTAAGCAGTTCGGGCAGCCGCTCGACTTGCAACCTATCGGGTCATTCGCTGCCCTTCCTGCGACCGTATCCTAGACGCGACCGGTGCGCCAGCGCCGCGGGATCACCTCAGACCTCTTCCGCCTGATGGCATTGTCGTTGCTACCTTCGGGGCAAAGGAGGCGCCATGGCAAGCATCGAACAATCCGTCACGGTGAATGTCCCTTTGCGAACGACCTATAACCAGTGGACGCAGTTCGAGGAGTTCCCCCGCTTCATGGACGGGGTCGAGTCGGTGCGTCAACTGGACGACAAGCGACTTCACTGGCGTGCCAACATCGGGGGCAAGGTCAAGGAGTGGGACGCGGAAATAACCGAACAGCGGCCTGATGAGCGCATCGCGTGGACGACGCGGAATGGCCCCCGCCATGCGGGTGTCGTCACTTTTCACCGGCTGGACGACAGTCGGACGAAGCTCATGCTCCAGGTAGACTATGAACCGGACGGCGTCTTGGAGCATGTCGGCGACGCCGTCGGTGTGGTGTCCGGGCGTATCAAGCGCGATCTCGAGCGTTTCAAGGAGTTCATCGAGTCGCGCAACCGAGAGACCGGCGCCTGGCGGGGCGAGATCGACCAAAAACAGGTCAAGCAAACCCCCCGGGGTTGACTACGAACCCGCGACAGCCCCTGGCGTCGTCCTGGGGGCGGCAGGCTGACGTCGCACCGCCACTCTGGCGTCCACGAACGCCGGCGCATTAATCATGAGGCCCGGTGGCGCAGCGCACCAGTCGTGAGGTTTGCGGTAGCGTCCGGCGACACGCCGTGGGCCGCCTATTATCGAGCGAGGGAGGGCGGCTCATTGAATTACTTCATCCGCCCGCGCCAGCACCGAGGGCGGGATCGTGAGGCCGAGGGCTTTGGCGGTCTTGAGGTTGATGACGAGCTCAAACTTAGCTGCTCAATGGGCAGATCGGCCGGCTTCGCGCCCTTGAGGATCCGGTCTACGAAGTACGCAGCGCGTCGCCACAGCTCGAACAAAGATGGACCATACGACATGAGCCCGTCGGCTTCTGTAAAATAGCGCAGCCCGGCGAAGGTCGCGATTTGGCGCGCCCCGGCGAGGCGCACGATCTGCTCCCGCCGCGCCGTGAGAAACGGATCGGTGGCAATCGCAACGGCGGCCGTTCGCGCTGAACTCATGGCAACGAAGGCCACGTTGATATCCGATGGATGCGGCACCGGGTGTGATGACACCTGCAAGCCAAATCTGGGCGCCTGCCGCTGCATCTCCTGGTGAGCGGCCACGTTCGACCGGTTCGTAGGATTCCATAAGAATCCCAGACGCGAGGCGAGTGGCATCGCCTCCTTGACGAGCTCCAACCACTTTCCGCTCAGCCCGTCATCCTGAGCGAATGAAAGCCCCGTGATGCTTCCACCGGGACGCGCCAGACTCTGGACCAACCCCGATCCGACGGGATCGTTGGAGACGGATACGATCGGAGTGCCGAGTGCTTCGCGCTTTGCGATGGCAGTCACCGGGGTGCCTGGGGTGATGAGAACAGCGACGTTAAGCTTCATGAGCTCAGCGATGAGACGTGGTACCGATTCGAGCCGACCTTGCGCGTACCGGTATTCAATTACCAGGTTTTGGCCTTCGACGTAACCGAGCTCTGCAAGCCCCTGCCGCACTCCTTTGATCTCGATGGGGTCGGACCCTGGCGACCCGGACCATACGTAGCCGAGGCGAGCACTTGGCCCTGACTGCGCGTCAGCTATGGACGGCCCCGTAAGCCGTGCTAAGACAACAGTCTTGAGGAGCGTCCGGCGGTCCACTAGACCTCCTCCCGTCTTGCCACAACGCCCCAAGGAATTAATGAGCGACGCCTTGAGGCTGGCGACGACTCGAGCGAGTCCCATGAGCCTTCCGAAGCCCCGGGCGACCGATCGCGGTGGCCATTCCAAGGAGGAACGCCGCCCCGACCCTACCGCAATGGAAGCCGGGGCGCTAGAGCTCACTGGTAGACTTGGAAGTCCCCATGTTTATCTGCCCGATGCTCTGTACGTCCCTTCGTGATCTGTCCCGCCTCGGCGATCCCCGCTACGTGGCCGAGCCGAAGTTCGACGGCCAGCGGGCACAGGTTCACGTAGGCAGGGGACGAACCGTCGCGGCCTACAGCCGCTCGGGACGGTCCCTCTTGACCCACGCGGGGCTCGCCTGGCTCGCTGATGTGCGCTGGCCCGTCGTCCAGGCGGTGCTCGACGGCGAGGTGTGCGGCGACACTGGCGCGGACGGTATCCAATCCGTCCTTAGAGGCCCGGGGCCGGCGCGATGGCGTGACGTGCTTACTGGCGTTCGACGTGCTGACCGTGGGTGGCCGCGAGGTGATGGCGGAGCCCTGGGAAGATCGGCGCAAGCGCCTGGAGGACATCGCAAGCGGGCTCGACTCCAACCGCATCGCGATGGTGCCAGTGACAGACGACGGCGCCCGCCTCTGGGCGCTCTGGGTCGGACAGCAGGGTGGCGAGGGCATCGTGCTCAAGGACCGGCGGGCGCCCTACCGCCCCGGCGTCCGGTCGCCCGCGTGACTCAAGGTCAAGCACCGGCTCACGCTGCGGGTTCAGGTGCTCGGCGGCTCGCCTGCCCTCGTTAAATGGGGCGATTGGGTCTGGGCCGCCAAGGTGCGGCTGGCCTATACGCACCCACGCACTGGCACAGTCACGACGATTGACGAGTTGGTGCGCGTGACCGACCCGGACGGCTGGGTACTACGGCTAGGCGAGGCCGACGTGCTGTGCTGGGGCATGTTGCCGAGCGGGCGGCTGCGGCATCCCGTGTTTCGTCGCTCTGTAGTCTTGCTTGCGACTCTCCAGCGGGCGTGGGCCCTCGTTTCAGAGTCGGCCCCGGCGGGTGACCCCGCGTCCTAGCCCAGCTCCGCGAGCAGGGAGGGGCTGACCCCCAGCGCCAGTCCGCCATGCGGCGACGTCGCCCGAGCTTCGCCGTGAAGTTCCGGGTATACCGTCGCTTGACATCAGACCCCGGCTAGCCTAACGTCCCCAGCGCTTCACCCGTACGTCCAGCCCAGGAAACGCGCCCCCACGGCGCACTGGACGGGTTGGACATCCATGCTCGCCTCGAACGCCGCCATGCGCGGCGCGAGGTTTGTCATCTTCATCACCGCAGCAACATGTGAACCCTTACGCCCGAATGGAGGAACTGTGTCGATGCACGCTCGAATTGTTGCGATCGCAGTGCTGCTTTGCGCTCTCATCGCTATGCCGGCGGCCGAGGCTGCTCGAAGTGGCACGTACCGATGTCTCATAGCAGTACCTACGGACGGCGTCGCCTGGATTCTTCACCATAACCCCAATCCCATTGCCCAGACGGTGACTCGGATTCGATTGTGGAATGCGGCTGGCGACGCTGGCGATACGGGGCCGATAACCCTCGAGATTCCCCCGAATGGCTCTGAAATAGTGCTGCCCTTCGATGGAACGGTCGCGAACGAAACTGGCGTATTCCAGGTACTTGTGAGCTGGACCCAGGCTCAGGATAAAGCCGCCCCTCTCCCACGGACGGACCTCTTCCCTGACGGCACATTTACAAGCGCCGTCCGAACGCCGTGCCCGTAGCGCTGCGATCATAGGCTGACGGGTGCCGGGCCGCCGCAGCGAAGAACGCCGCCGGCGGTCCGGCCCCGAGAGCATCACGGTACGGCATAGGGACTAGAGGAATGCGCTTTGCCAAAGGTGTCCGACCAAAGCGCCTAGCCCAAGCACGAAAGCACATCGCCGCACTGGAACCACCTTCGACGGTCGGGGAGTTGAGCCAGTCGAGTATGCCGACGGCGACGGGATGATGGGACGTGCGGCGCGGCTAGTCAATGTGCAAAAATCTGCATACTGCGGAGCCGGCCGCCGCCCCAATGTGCGGCAGAACTGACTGGTCAGTCCCTCCTACTATTGGCATTGGCGCCGTCCCAAATGGCAACGTTGGAAAGCACGACAAATATAGGGGCCAAGCGGAGCCATACTGGGCACACGCACTTGGTTGCACACCGTTACCACGGTTACGGGAGGTAGGTGGCTCCCGACCGCGCACAGAATCGTGGAGTACGCTTTGGCCACCACCGTAAACGAGCAGTCGGTAGCAGCACCCAGCCTGCGCTGAATCAGTCAGTCCCGATTTACCCGTCGCCCTGCCGCCACCGCGCCTGACGCTATCCCGGGGGCTAGCACTGTCGCCTTCGGCTCGGTGCGCGAGCTAACGCTCGCCACCTCGCCTCGGCGTTACCCCCGGCATTCCTATGGCCGTCGAAGGGGTGCCATGGGCTGAGTCGTGAGCTACCGCAAGCACGGCAAGCCTCCAGTTGCTGCGGTTGTGTATAGGCTGCGGTTGGCTGCGGGCCTGTTTTTTGTTGACAGTCCCAAATCTCGTATGACAGGACTCCGGCCCCGCTACGGTAAACAAAGATAGGCAGGCACTTCACTCTCACAAGGAGCGGCGGATGCACACCGACGATGCCGAGTATGCTGTGACTCGCATGCCCGAAGGGGTTTTTAGCCAGGTAGCAGACGTATTTCTACCACTCCGGCGCTGTAAACCTTCGCCGTCGAAGTCCTTCAGGCAATCAGTCACTCGCGCATCAATATAACCTCGCACTCACATATACGTGGGTTTCTCGCGGCGGGCGCCTCAGAAGGGTTTGCACAATCATGGTTTACAGAGCTGGCTTCACGACTCGTGGCGGATTCGGTTTGACGGCGTTAAACGCCGGTCACTATACTCCGCGCGGCACCCGACGGTAGTGAGAAAGGAGTGAGGATGGCCGAACCGGAGGAGTTGCGTACCGACCTTGGTAATGCACGGCGCTTGGTAACGCAGTACGGAGATCGTCTGAGATATGTGGCACCGTGGAAACGATGGCACATCTGGAATGGCAAGCGATGGGAACACGACGAGCTGAATCAGGTCATGGTGCTGGCCAAAGACACGATTACCGGGCTCGCGGCACGGGCCGCCAAAGAAGGGCGCGCTGATCTAAGGACACACGCCGAGAGCTCCCAATCGGCGGGACGATTGTGAGCCATGATCGCGCTGGCTGAAAGCGAGCCGGTCATCGCGGTGGCTCCGACAATGCTAGACGCCGATCCATGGGCTTTGACGGTCGAAAATGGGACATTGGACTTGCGATCCGGCCAATTGCGCTCGCACCGGCCCGAAGATCTCATCACGAAGCTTGCGCCCGTTGTCTACGATCCCGAGGCGGAGGCGCCAGCCTGGCAAGCATTCATCAAGCACATCATGAATGGCGACGGCGACATGTGCGCTTACCTGCAGCGATTGAGCGGCTATTCAATGACCGGCGAGACAAGCGAACAGACGATGTTCGTGCCGTTCGGGGCAGGGGCGAATGGAAAAAGCACGAAGCTGAATACGATTCGCGGGGTTCTCGGTGACTACGCGAAGGACACCCCGCCTGAGACGCTCCTAGCCAAACGCATTCCTGGCGCCTCCAATGACTTGGCGCGGCTGCAAGGGGCTCGGTTCGTTACCGCCATGGAAACGGAGGCGGGCAACCAACTGGCTGAGGCCCGCGTCAAGCAACTCACGGGTGGCGATCCGATCACGGCGCGGTTTCTGTATGGCGAGTATTTCGAGTACGTGCCGCAATTCAAGCTCTTCATGGCCACGAATCATCGGCCGCGCATTCAGGGAACGGACAATGGCATCTGGCGCCGGATTCACCTCATCCCTTCGATGTGTCCGTCCCCAAGGATGAGCAGGACCCTTCCCTGGGCGACAAGCTCCGCGCCGAAGCGCCAGGCATCCTCCGGTGGATGGTCGACGGCTGCCTAGCCTGGCAACGCACCGGGCTGCAGCCGCCACCCCGGGTCATCGAAGCGACGGCTGCGTATCGCGCTGAGGAGGACATCCTGGCGCGATTCCTCAGGGAATCGTGCGACATGGAAGCGGGCAATCGGGTAGCGAAGGCCGATCTTTACGAGGCCTATGCAGGTTGGTGCGGCCAGACGGGTGAGAACCAGGTCAGCATGAACCTGTTCGGGAGGTATCTCAAAGAGCAGCGAGGCTTGCAGGAGGCCAAATCGGGCTCCGCACGTTACTGGTGCGGTATACGGGTCAACGAGACGGTGGCTGGGGGATAAGGAGAGGGACACATGGGACGCATTTAGGGATAGCCGGACATTCTTCTGTATGTGGCAAGCCAGAAAATAAGAATACGAACACCGGGCCAGATGTGTCCCATCTGTCCCAAGCGGCGGTAACCAATTGAACTCTAAACCCTGGACCGCCCCGGGTTTCCCGGAGGCTCCATAGCTTGAGAGGATGGAGTCATGGCCAGACCAGGCAGGTTCTCCCCAGAAGTGCGAGAGCGGGCGGTCCGGATGGTGCTGGAGCAGCAAGACAAGCACGTGTCCCAGTGGGCGGCGATCATCTCGATCGCCGAGAAGATCGGCTGCTCCGCGGAGACACTGCGCCACTGGGTACGGCAGGCCGAGCGTGACCAGGGGCGCCGGCCCGGCGTGAGGACGGACGAGCGGCAGCGGCTCAAGCAGCTCGAGCGCGAAGTATTCGAGTTACGCCGAGCGAACGAGATTCTCCGGAAGGCCTCGGCGTATTTCGCGCAGGCGGAGCTCGACCGCCGAGCGAAGTAATGGTCGCGTTCATCGATGCCCATCGCGGGGCGTACGGGGTCGAGCCGATCTGCGCGGTGCTGCCGATCGCCCCATCGGTGTACTACGAGCACCAGGCCCGACGCCGGGATCCCGCGCGCCAGCCGCCCCGGGTGCGACGCGACACCGGACTGTGTGGACACATCGCGCGGGTTTGGCGGGCGCACCGGGAAGTCTACGGGATCCGGAAGGTCTGGAAGCAACTCCTCCGCGAAGGCCTCGTCGTGGCGCGCTGCACGGTGGCGCGGCTGATGCGGCGCCTCGGGCTCGCCGGGGCGGTGCGCGGCCGGGCGTGGCGGCGGACCACCGTCCCGGAGACCGTGGCACCCCGACCGCCGGACCTGGTCACCCGGCAGTTCACCGCCACGCGGCCGAACCAGCTGTGGGTCGCGGACCTGACGTACGTGGCCACCTGGCGGGGCTTCGTGTACGTGGCGTTCGTGATCGACGTCTTCTCGCGGCGGATCGTGGGCTGGCGCGTCTCCAGCTCGCTGCGGAGTGATCTGGCCCTCGATGCCCTGGAGCAGGCGCTGTACGATCGTCCGCTCAGTCAGGCTGACCGACTGGTGCATCACAGCGATCGGGGGGTGCAGTACCTGTCGATTCGCTACACGGAGCGGCTGGCCGAGGCCGGGATCGAGCTGTCGGTCGGCAGCACGGGCGACTCGTACGACAATGCACTGGCCGAGACGGTGATCGGGCTGTTCAAGACCGAGGAGATCTACCGGCGGGGCCCCTGGAAGGGCCTCGAGGACGTCGAGTTCGCGACGCTCGAGTGGGTCGCTTGGTACAACAAGGGCCGCCTCCTCGAACCGCTCGGTTACGTGCCGCCGGCCGAGTTCGAGCAGGCCTATCACGACCGTCAGACGGCTCCGGCCGGCTTGGCGATACTCACGTAACGAGCGCTCCGGAGAACCCGGGACGGTTCACCCTAACAATCGGAGGATGGCATGAGTAACGAAATGGAAGGGTCGACGGTCAAGTCATTGTTGCGCGAAATCAGCCTCAATCTATCAACATTGGCGATATCCGGTACCGTCGTCGGCCGGTGTATGGATGAAGCCTGCCCGGGGGGCCAGGTGTCGATGACCTTCGCCGACTACCGAGGGGACATCTTTCCGCAAGAGGAGGGTCCGATCTTTGTCTGTCCCACTTGCCGTGAGCGCCTCCGTGTGACGAAGTTGGCCGTCAAGGCCGTGCAACTCGACAAAAGGGACGACAGTGACCACTGGCGCTCGTTAAACAGATATCCCAAAGACTCATCAGGCAGTTAATTAATATTGCAGCGTACTTATATGCGGTCATGGTGGTCGGGTAATCGACTGGAAATCAAGTATTCAAAAGGGGAGGCGTGAGCGTGGATCGGCTACTGAGCGTCAAGGATGCGGCGGCCTTGCTGGGGTGCTCCCAGGCAGCTGTCAGGAAGTGGGTCTATCAACGCCGGTTGCCCGTGGTGAAGGTCGGCCGACTTACACGGGTCCGCCTCGCCGATCTAGAAGCATTCGTGCAGCCTAGCCGCTAGCGGGTGCCCGTGCGCCTCCCGGGGCCGTGACGAGGCCCCTGAGAGGCGCCAGGCGGCCGTAGGAGCCATCCTGAGGCGTTGACCCATAGCGGAGCGCTGCCCGGCGGCGCTCGCGCCGGGTAGGTGACCGCTTGCGTATCGGTGTCATATATGATATCAATGTGTCACCAATGATCCTCTTGCGTCACTGGCGGGAGCGGCGTGGCTACTCGGTGCGCGGGCTGGCCAAGGCTGCCGGGGTGGGCTACGTCAGCATCGTGCGCATCGAGAACGACCGAATGAGCCCCACCGTGGCGATGCTGGAGAAGTTGGCCAAGGCACTCGGGATTGCGGTGCGCGATTTCTTCCCTACGAGCAGCGCGAAGGCGCGGAGGACCAAGCGATGAAGCTCGCAGCATCGGGCAAGCGCGGCGTGTACTGACGGTCGAATCCACGGGGCAGCCAGGAGCTTCGGCAGGCCGACGGTGCGCGGCTGCGAGGGGATTGGTGGATTCGCTGGTACTGCACGCTTGGACATAAGCACTACGAGCTAGGCGGGCCGAAGTCCCTCGCGGAGAAGTCTATCGAGGCGCGACGTACCGAGGCGCGGGGCGGGCATTGCGAGCGCCAGGCATTGGCATCGCGTCCCGTGGCCTTCAAGGACGCGGCCCGGGAGTACCTCGAATGGAGCAAGGCGCATAAGCGTAGCTGGCAGACGGATGAGCACTGGTTGAAGCGCCTGCGAGAGGTGTTTACTGGCAAGACGCTCGACGACATTACCCCGGAGGCCGTCGAGCGCTTCAAGCAGAAGCTTATCCAGACGCGCACCAAGGCGACGGTCAATAGACACCTTGCCCTTCTCCGACACCTGTTCAACCGGCGCATCGAGGACTACGGATATGCGGGCCGCAACCCCGTGCGGAAGCGCACGATGTTCTCCGAGCAGAACACGCGGACTCGGTGGCTCTCACCGGAGGAAGAAGGCCGGCTGCTGACAGTGGTCCCCGCCCCGTATGCGGCCTTCTGCAAGGTGGCCCTCTACACCGGCGCTCGGCGCGGAGAGCTTCTCGCGGCGCGGTGGGATCAGGTGGACACCAAGCGCGGGCTGCTGACCCTGCCTACCTCCAAGAGCGGCAAGCCCCGCTACATCGAGCTGTCCAGCGTCGTGCTCGACACCCTGGCCCGCATCCCGAGGCACCTGGGCGAGCCGCGTATCTTCCCCGATTGCCGGAACGTGACGCGCCACTTCCCGGGCTGGGTCGAGGCGGCGGGGCTTCCCGGCAAGGTGACGCTGCATACTCTCCGGCACACGTACGCCAGCCGACTGGTCCTGGCCGGCGTGGATCTCGTCACGATTCGGGAGCTAGGCGGCTGGTCGGAGAAGGGCGGGCTAGCCTTGGTGCAGCGCTACGCCCACGTCGCAGAGGGCCTAAAGCGAGACGCCGTGGAGGCACTGGCCCGAGGGACGCGTCTGGTGCGGACTGATACCGTGACTGATACCAAAGTACTCCCACACTCCAACGCGTCCGTGGCTACTGCCGGTTAACTATGCGAGACTACGGTGGTGCCGAAGGGGGGACTCGAACCCCCACACCCTTGCGGGCACTAGACCCTGAATCTAGCGCGTCTGCCAATTCCGCCACTTCGGCGCCGTGGAGGCCCTCACGCTATCATCGGGTCCCAGACCCGTCAAGGCGCGGACCCCACGTGACCCCCTATCAAGTGAGGAATCCCTGACGTGAGGAAGAGCGACGGCGGCGAGCACCTCGTCGCATCGAACCGGCGGGCGCATCACAACTTCGAGATCCTGGAGACGCACGAGGCCGGCCTCGTGCTCCACGGAACCGAGGTGAAGTCGCTTCGTGACAGCCGGGCCGACCTGAAAGAGTCGTACGCGAAGATCGAGGGAACCGAGGCCTGGCTTCTCGGGCTCCACATCAGCCCGTATGTTCAGGGCAACCGCGCCAACCACGAGCCGCTCCGGCCCCGGAAGCTCCTGCTCCATCGCCGCGAGATCAATAGACTTCTCGGCAAGATCATGGAGAAAGGCTTGACCCTCGTCCCGCTCCGCCTATACTTCAAGCAGGGTCTCGCCAAGGTCGAGCTGGGGCTCGCCCGCGGGCGGAAGACGCTGGACAAGCGGCAGGCGATTCGGGACCGCGAGGAGCGTCGCGAAGTCGCGCGAGCCTTGCGCGAGCGATCGCGCTGACAAGGAGGACACGGGGGCGATCGGTTTCGACGGGGATCACGATGTTCGAGGCAGCACCTCGAGGGCGCCCATCACCTCGTCAAAAGGTGGGTCGGCTATAGCTGCCGAACAAGAGCTAGCTCTCGCCGCCTAACTAGCGGCGACGTCCTCCCGTTCCGCGCCAGCAGGGGACGGGGCCGGGCGTCATAATTCTGCCGGCTGGCGCCGCGAGCGTGCCTGGGCAACGCAGCGCGAGACAGAACAGGCTGGTCCGGCCATGATCCCGTCCGTGGGAGCGTCGGCCGGCGAGACTTAAAACGCGGACTATGGGTGTAGGGGCCTCGGGCTGACGGTCTTCGGACGTGGGTTCAATTCCCACCGCCTCCACCACTTCCTGCCTGCTGTCCAGTCCGCTCGTCCGGCCCGCCGTTCCGCAGGGCGAACCTCGTGAGCTCGAACCCCACCGGAGGCTCGCCCGGAAAGTCGTCGCCAATACCGTCGCCCACGACGAGACGGATCCGTTCCGGCCCTGCCTGCTCGAGCGCCGCGCCCGGCGGCGCTCCTTTCACACCCACGAACGCGTGCGAGTGGCGGAAATGGCCCCGGAGGTCACCCCGTACGCCGAGCGTCCCGAGGGCACGGACCGCGGCGCCGTCGAGCCGCCCGGATGCCTCGTCCCGAACGGCGCCGGCGACGATGGTTCCTGGCGGCAGCGCGTCCACCCACTCGGCGAGCTTCCGCGCGGCCGCGGGATCGAAGAACGTGTCGAACGTCTCGGCGCCGAGAACGCGCCCCGCCAGATTGAGCGCGACGAGGTTGTACCCGCGTCTATTCCTCGCGTGCTCGACGGCGTTGATGCGGATCGACGCCAGATCGCCGTGCCGCTGGCCGCCGCTCAGCACGACGAGATCGACCGCGCTCCGCACTCCGGTGGCGCCGATGTCCGCCGCAGCGGGAGCGATCCGCTCGTAGCCGTACGTCAGCCGGATCACGTTGGGCGCCGCGCGATTGTGGGGCCCATCGAGCCGCTGTCGGAGGAACCGTGGCCGATCGAGTGCGACGCGCGTGAGAGGGCGGTCGTTTAGCCCCAGCTCGACCCAGGCGGCTCGGCCCGGCCGCCGTGCGAGCGGACGCACGGACATTTCGAGCACGGGATGGCCCACCAGGAAGTCATAGGAGACCCAGCGCTCGAGTTGCAGCCCGCGCTCCGGAACGGGGAGAATCTCGTAGAGATCGGCGCCGCCGTAGGCCCCGCGGTGCCGGAGGAACGACGGCGGCATCCGACGCACGCGGTGCCAGGTGCCCTCCCAGGCCGAGGCGAGCCGATGATCCGTCAACCGCACCACGAGGTAGCGCAGCGGATAGAGCGCTGAAGGGCGGCATGTGCCGCCGCGGGAAACGGCGCGTCGGGCTCGCTCAGAAGGCGCGACAGGTCGCGGAGGGCCGCCGGCACGAAACCAGACAGCCCGTTTACCACGCGCTTGCCGTGCGCGAGCGAGCGAAACATCGCGTCCACATCCACGACCTCGACGTTCGGCGGCCACTCCAGGACGGCGACGTCGGCCCGGTCGGCCCGGAGCGCCAGATCGACCTCGCGGGCGGCGGCCGCCTCGACTTGGTAGGGCATCGGCATCCGCGCGTACTCCAGGACAAGCATCCCGCCGAGGACGCCGACGAGCGCCAGGCCCCACCGGCGGCGCCGGGTCGTGAGCAGCCACCTCGTGCCGAGCGCCGCCAGCAATGCGCCTGCGAAGATCACGAGGACGCCGATTCGCGTTGGCCCCCGGATGGCGCGAAACAGCACGACGTGCGGCCAGAGCCACGCGTACACTCCCTCGTCGATCGGCCGGCCGCCGAACTTCTCGAGGGCGACGACCGGACCGAGGGACAGGAGGAACGCGCTGGCGCCGAGCCCGAGCAGGAGCAGCACCCAATCGCGCTCCGCGAGGCGGCGGTCCTGGGGCCCGGCCCGCCAGCGTCGCCACCCGTCGACGGCCTCGCGCACGAGCCCGAGGCCCACGAGCGCCACCCCGAGCTCTGTGAAGGGCGCGAGCGGGATGCCGGCAAGCCGGACGCCGGCGCCCAGCAGGACGGCGGCGCCGAGCCCGCCTAGCACCAGGGCCGCCGTCCACCGGAGCGCGTGATCGAGCCGCCCGGGCGCCCGCCCGTCGCGGAGCCAGGCAAGCCC
>JADMIO010826474.1_pt1 | contig 16538 bp, 17 predicted proteins | sample 8958161 | NCBI WGS metagenome assembly JADMIO01 (sample SAMN16585339, study PRJNA669376) | soil metagenome | isolation source: Crop rotation soil | place: USA: Cullars Rotation, Alabama | collected 2011
GCCCAGGGTTAAGTGCGCAGCACGCAACCCTGGGTATAAATCCATCGCGCAGCGATCCCTTGATTCCCTCCCGCGGCGAGCCTCGCGAGTCGCCACTGCGTCGCGAATAAATCAGTACTCTCCTTCAAAATATCTCCTGTCTTTCATTATGTTTATATATAAACAGCAAAATCGCGCCCCCCTCCTCGCGCCGGCGCGGCTGCCTTGCTCTCCTGCAAAACGGCATGCAGGTCACCGTTGATGGCACCGCCGGAACCGTCACTATTCTTGATCAATGATAGTGACAGACTTTTAACCAAAGTTATCCAAGGATCGATCAAAGCCCAATGGACGCACAGCAATGAAACTGTTTTTTCTCTCCATCGTGTTCTCTAACTGTCTTGAGAAACGCTAATGAGTTGAAAAAACCTCATGATTTCATTGAACGTATCTCCAATTTGCTTGTCCCATATTTTCCTGATTTCATGAGTTCCATATTTAAAATTCCTCTCCGCGGCCCTTTGTAGCTGAACCCGAATCCATCCTGATTCATTCTCTCCATCCTGTTCATCCTGTGAATTCTCTGCGTTCCCTCTGCGGCTCTCCGCGGCCCTCTGTTCTCTCTGCGGTAAACAGTTTTGTGAATTGAAAATAAAATTGCCGCAAAGCTGAAGAAATCAGTTTGCGGCAGGAATTTTGGCTCCGGCGGTAGGACTCGAACCTACAACCAACGGATTAACAGTCCGCTGCGCTACCGATTGCGCTACGCCGGAGCATACTGGGCCAAAGCCCAAAATATGAGTAAATCGAATCCGCTCCCCTAAATCAAGCCTGAAAACCAAAACCCCGATTTATCGGCCTTTTTTCATAAAATAACGCTCTTTTTTCTCCCTCTTCGCGCGATCAAACGCATAAAAAACCAATAACCCACCCCAATTTATCGCCGCCACAAAACCCGCCCGCTCTGGCTGATCCCGCATGCTGAAAGCTTACTGGAGCGCTGGCTCCCTCGCCGGCCGGGGCGGGGGCGCCTCGCCCCCGCTTTGGAATGCGCAGGCTCACCTGCGCTGAACATGTCACCGGTTTTGACGAAAACGCCTTATGGCTTGTGTGGCACAGCCGCCCTCGGCTGTGATTAAAAAAAGTACGCCGCGTTTTCCAAACGCGGCATCATCTGTTCCTGCATGCTGAAAGCATGCCTTAGCGGTAGCCCAGAATCTTGTGTGGCACAGCCGCCCCCGGCTGTGTCTGGATCATCAGTCAGCCCCCACCCGCACCCTGTCAGGGTGCTTATGTGGCACATTTGCCTGCCCTGAGCTTGCCTGCGATGAGCTTGCTTGTCCTGAGCCTGTCGAAGGAGTCGAACCCATCGAAGGACCTGCACCTTCTTGCGCGCCTTCGCGCCTTTGCGTGAGGTAAATTATCAATTTCCTGCGTTCCTGAGTTCCATATAAGAAAAATTCTCTCCCTATCCCTCTCTCACGAAAATTTAACGCAAACAACACTTCGTTCTAATCCGCTGCTTATCATTTCCTTATTTTTCTCTCTCAAGATGTGGCGGCCCTGAACGATCGCTTCCCTAATTGGAGACCGCACTTTGAAAATCTCTTCGCAACAAGCTGGTTTTACGCTGATCGAACTGCTGATCGTTGTCGCGATCATCGCCATCCTCGCTGCCATCGCCGTGCCGAACTTCCTGGAGGCGCAGACCCGTTCCAAAGTCAGCGCCGCAAAAAACAACATGCGCACAGTTTCAACCGGCTTGGAGGCCTACTTCGTCGACTACAATCACTATGTCAATGATAGTGACAACACGATTGGTAAAGGCGGTGCGGATGGCTTGAGCCGCCTCACGACTCCCGTTGCCTTTCTCACCTCGCTGGCCGAAGACCCGTTTCAATTGGTCATCAACAAGAATCTCGATTCCGCCGCCCGTTACTTCGAACTCGGCAGCGGCTCCGACAACGGTGGTTGGGGCACTGTTTATGGCAGCCAGGGTGTTCCTGTTGTGGAGTCCTGGCTTTTGGTTTCTGTCGGTCCGGACGTTGAACCCAAAAACATGGCAGACGACACCAGTAGTAATGACGAATGGCCATGGGGTACAGCCTGCATCACTTACGATCCAACCAATGGAACCATCAGCAACGGCGATATTTATCGCGCCGGCGGAAGCCTCAAAGAGGGCAATTACGTAGTCAACAACGTGGTCAGAGGCCCGTTTAACTAAGTTAAGTTTGCAATTATCTATATAAAAAGGAGAAGTCCATGACTTCCTTCGTGGCTCGTATTTTGTCTTTGTTTCTTGGCGTCAGCCTCATGCTTGGCAGCGCAAGCTTGCACGCGCAGCGCCCCATTCATAGCTCGGCCGATGTGGCCGGAAGCCTCTTCGTCACCGAAATCTGCCGCTCCGGCACCAACTCCGGTTTCGCCGACATGGTCGAAATCGTTAATGCCTCGCCCTATACCTGGAACCTGACTAATGTCTTCGTCAGCGACGTTGTCCCCGATGGCGCCGATACCAACGGCGACACGTTCCGCTTTCCCAACGGTGCATCCATTCAACCCTATGCTGCGGCTATTCTGTTCTTCGATCGCGACGTCACTCAGATCATGATCGATACCGTTCCGACGACATCAACAACCGCCCGCGGCGGCGTGAAAGTCTACGTGCCGGAAAACACGGCGAACGGTCCGGTCACTGGCCTGACCTTTAACGGTCAGCCCGTCGGCGTCCTGCTCGAAAACGGTGGCGACGTCAGCGGCGGAACCATCGGCGGAGCCGATACCATCGTCATGGGTTGGAAGTCCACATTACCCGCCAATGCTCCCGGCTCGGCTTCGTTCACCATCAGCGCCGGCGACGTCATCGATGGCATCTCATGGTCCGAATCCGGAAATTCACCGGGCACCTTTACTTGGGGCCCCGGTGTTACCAACACAACGTTCCTTGATACCACGGCCGGCACCAACGTCGATTCGTTCAAGCGCAAGGCTGATGCGAGCGGCACACGCCCGCTCGATACCAACGCGGCCGGCGACTGGGTCATCGATGCAGTAACCGACTTGAACATCGGCAGCGCGGCATGGGCGCCCAAAGCCCTCAATACCCCGGCCGATGCCTCAGGCCTCCTGGTCACTGAAGTCAATCGCTCGGGCAGCACGAACTCAACCTTCAGCGCTGAATTCATCGAAATCGTAAATAACTCGGAAAACGACTACTTGCTGAACAACCTCTTCGCCACTGACAACTCCACCAGCGGCACCGATAAGAACGAAGGCTCTGAGGCCTTTCCGCCCAACGATGTCTTCCCGGCCAAGAGCACGCTGGTCCTCATCAGCGATGCTGCGGCCCCCACCACGACCACCTTCGCAAATATTCCGACAACGCATTCCCTGTCGCCCGGCGGCATCCTGGTTTATGGCGCCGATCCGGTCATGCTGACCTCAACGACCGTCTATAAGTTCGGCGGCGTGCCGGTCCGCTCGGCCAGGTCTCACTCCCTCATCTCCTTCTCCAACGCCGGAGACAATGTCTCGATCGGCGTCAAGACCCTGCCTGCTCCTCCCACGACGTTCGCCACCGCCGGCGCCGACCTTGTCGACGGAATGGGCTATCGTGAAGGCAATGATGTCTTCGGCGGTGACTGGATCGGTTGGGCCCTGAACAACACGACGACGGATCCGACACTGGCCGTCGATTCCGGATCGGGCACCACGACGCGCGTCGATACGTACAAGCGCACGTCGCTGACCGATACCAACACCAAGGCCGACTGGTCGATTTCGACCGTGTCGTCCTCGACTCCCGGTGTGCCGCCCGCACTGCTCACCGGCGTGTCGGCCCTTCCGAACGCCGCCAAATATTGGATCTACTTTGAATAAGCAGTAACTGAGCTTGTCAGGCAGGGGCGAGACTTGAAATTCTCTCGCCCCTGCTATTCTTATTGGAGTCACGTAGCATGATTCGAACTTCGCTTACGATCCTCAGTCTCAGCATCATCACAGCCTGCGTCGGCGTTTCGACTTCGCAGGCCCCTGCAACTTCGCAGCTACCTGTCAAAATCCCCGCCGCGGTGACTTCTCCTCAATTCCGCACCCAGAACGTAGACTCTTTGGCCTTGTGGCGCGGCAATGATGCAGCGTCGCCAATGCTCTTTGTCACCGGCAAAGAGAGCGATACTGTCGAGATTCTTGATCCGCAAAGCGGCAAACTTCTGCGTACACTCGGCGGACCCGGCAAGGACCTCGGTCAGTTTCGCCGCCCCAACGGCATTGCAGTGATTGAAGATTACCTGCTCGTCGTCGAACGCGACAATCAGCGCGTGCAGGTTTTGCATTTGCCCGATTGCCGCCCCATCGGTTCATTCGGCCATGATGATCTCATCAAGCCTTATGGCCTTTCCCTCGCGCCGGGAGAAGATGGCGCATGGATGATTTATATTACGGATGACTATTCGGCCCCCACCGGCCGCGGTGGAAAAATCGATCCGCAAAAACTGGATGGACGCATCAAGGTCTACTCCGTCAAGCTGCAGGCCGAAGCTCTGCAGGCGCAGCTCAAGAGCAAGATCGGCCCCGCCGATGCCGCCGCTGCGCTTTATAAGGTCGAGTCAATTCAGGTTGATCCCGACCGCAATCATCTTTTTGTCTGCGAAGAAACTGAAGACTGCGTCAAAGTCTATTCGCTTGATGGAAAATATCAGGGTCGGCTCACCAGCCATTGGCCAGCCGGCCACGATACAGAGGGTTTGGCGCTCGTCAATGATCCAAAGGCGCCCGCCGGCGGTTACCTGATTGTCACCGAGCAAGGCCCCAAACTGACCTCATTTCACATCTATTCCGCCGATGGCGCGCAATATTTCGGCGCCTTCACCGGCGACCCGCTGCTGGCCAACACCGACGGCATTTGCTTCAGCCCCGGCGATCTCGGCCCGATGCGTGCCGGCGCACTCTTTGCCGTGCATGACGACAAGCAGGTTTATGGCTACAGCTGGCAAAAGATCCTCGACGTCCTCCACACCCACCAACTCGCCGCGAAACAGTAGAAAAAGTACGGCTCACCTGCGCTGAACATGCCACGCAGTTCCGACTTTTAACGAAAACATCTTACAGGCTTGTGTGGCACAGCCGCCCTCGGCTGTGATGAAGCGAGCTGTGACGCAACAAAAACCAAACCGCGTTTCCCAAACGCGGCATTCATCTTCACCTGCATGCATGACCGAACATGCCACCGGTTTTGACGTAAACACCTTATGGCTTGTGTGGCACAGCCGCCCTCGGCTGTGATTGAACAAATGTGTACGCCGCGTTTCCCAAACGCGGCATTCATCTTCACCTGCATGCTGAAAGCATGCCTTAGCGGTAGCCCAGGCGTGCCGCGCCAGCGGCACCCTGGGTATCCAGTAGCCCCACCCCGCACCCTGTCAGGGTGCTTGTGTGGCGCACCCGCCTGCCTTGAGCCCCGTCGAAGGCCTGCCTCTTCTTACACGCATTGCGTGAGGCAACCATCGTTTCCCCGAATTCCAAACTCCTGAGTTTCCTGATAAAAAAATCCCTCTCCCCACCCCCACAAAAACTCCCATCTCCGCATTTCTCCTGCCGCTTGGTCCCTCTTTGCGCGTCTTTGCGCCTTTGCGTGAGATAAATTATCAATTTCTTGAGTTCCTGAGTTCCTGATAGAAGTTCCCTTTCCTTGCACCGCATCGCACACTCTTGCGCGCCTTGGCGTCTTTGCGTGAGACAAATATCGCTCTGCGGTCCTTTGCGGTTCTTTGCGCCCTTTGCGTTCCTATTATCATCAAAAAACCCGGCACGCCTCATCAAACGCCATCCGCGGACCGCGCGGATGCAACTTGCTCGCGTCGCCATGCCCCAGGTTGATCAAAAAATTCGATTTCCATTTTCCATCCGGAAAAAACTCCGCATCAATTTTCTTCGCATCGAAACCCGACATCGGCCCGCAATCCAACCCCATCGCGCGCGCAGCCAGAATAAAATACGCCCCCTGCAGCGACCCATTGCGCCGCACATAATCGTCGATCGCCTCCGGCTTGCCCGCAAACAGCGATTTCATGTCGCTGTGCGGCCACAGCTCCGGAAACTTTTCGTAGAACTCCATGTCATGCGCCACGATCACCGTCACCGGCGCCGCCTGCGTTTTATCCACGTTCCCTTTCGCCATGCACGGCATCAGCCGCGCCTTTGCTTCCGGCGTCGTGATGAACACGAATCGCGCCGGGCATCCATTCGCGCTCGTCGGCCCCATCTTGGTCAGCTCATAGATTTGCTTTAACTGTTCTGTCGAAATAGGTTCATTTTTCCACGCCGAATATGTCCGCGCCTCGCGGAAAATCTGATCGAGTGAGGAATCTGGAATTGAAGACATGAAAATTACCTTCCACGGAAATAGTCATTCAGCATATTCCACAATAATTCAATTCATCAAGCGCCGAAGCCAACTGATTAATGCGCATAACTATACGTAAATTTTACACTAATTTTTTAAACAGCTTTTCGATTCCCCGCCTTGCTTGTGCCAGGCGTTCTTCTTCCCCGCTCATTACGAAAAACAAATTGGCCGAGAGCAGCATCGCCTCGGTTTCGAAGGCCAATTGCTTCGCATCAGTTTTTAAATCGACTTCATTCTGGCTCTGCGCATCGCGGATGCATTGTTCCAGCAGCCCTAGCCAGCCAACCATAATTTGCTTCACGCGATCGTGCGCGAGCCCCGGGCGCGGAGCTAACTCGGCCGCGGCCGCCGCGAAGAAGCATCCTCCGGGAAAAACGCCGCGACGCAAATGCCCGAGAAATTCATCAACCAGCGCGTACAGTCGCGTCAGGCCCGCCGGTTGTGTCAGCGCCGGCTTGATCACTTCCCGTTCGAATGTATCCAGTGCCGTCTGGATCGTCGCCAGTTCCAGCTCTTCCTTCGACTTGAAGTGCGCATACAGTCCGCTTTTGCTGATTCCCAAATGCGCGGCCAGGTCTCCTATCGACAACCCCTTTAACCCGTGCAGCGTGACCAGTTGCGCGGCCGCTTGCAGAATAGCAACCCGGCTTTGCTCTCCCCTCGCTTTGCGTTTGGCAGGCTCTTTTGCCGTGGGCATCTTTTTTTTCGAAATCATGGTTGACAATAGCACGATCGGTCGTATTATACTAGTCTCATAATATAGCACGAACGTTCGTGCTATTAGCTGCCCAAATTACTCGTAACATTTGGGTTACATTTCATGAACGGAGAATCACCATGGCACACGTGGCACTTTACAATGGAACCGGCGATCAACAGGCGCAAGAGGTTCAGGCGGACATTCGGCGCTCGATGGGCATGTTACCCGAGGTCCATCAGGCGATGGGCCGCAGCGGCAAGTTCCTCAAATCGGTCGTCATGATGGATCAAGCCGCGGGCGACAACCTCGATCAACGCACCCGCCACCTGATCGCTGTCGCAGTCAGCGCAGCCAATGGTTGCAGTTATTGCCTCCTGGCCCATCGCGCCGTCGCGCTCAAGCTCGGCTGCACCGAGCAGGAAGTCTCCGGCGCGATCGAAATGGCCGCCATGATGAGCGCCATGAACACATTCAACAAAGCCATCGGCCTCACCAACGACATCACCCCCGAAACCCTCGGCCTGAGCGATTGACATTCGCGGAGTCGGCACGCATCGAGGGTCAAAGAGCCTTTTATTTGTCCGAACTGTCCGACTTGTCCGAACCGTCCGACCAAATAGACCAACCATGCGTCATTGGAGCGCCGGCTGCCTGCCCTGAGCGATGTCGAAGGGTGTGTTTTCGACTGCCAATTATCTTTGCCGTCCTTCAAGTCCTTGCCGTCCTTTTGTCCTTCGGCCAATTCGCATTGGCCTTGAGTCAATCCCCGCATGCTGAAAGCATGCTTTAGCGGTAGCCCAGGCGTGCCGCGTCAGCGGCACCCTGGGTATCAGTCGACCCCACCCACCCTGGCACCCTGTCAGGGTGCGTTAAAGTGGCGGCCCCTCCTTTTGGAGCGCCGGCAGGCGCGAGGGTGACTCGCCCCCGTATACATATTTATTAAAGTGTTCCAGTGTGGTGTTCCGGGAATAATTAAATCATTTCCCGAAGCCCCGTCAGGGGCGGCCGCTGGTAGCCCACGGTTTCAACCGTGGGAAACGGTTGATGCAAATAAACAAGCCCCGCCAGGGGCGACGCTTTTTTCTGCCTGAACTTTTGGTAACGCACGCTTATAATCAAAGCCACGGAAACGTTTTGTCATGTCCGAACTTCGCAGCTATTGGGAAATCCTTGCTCAAAAACTCGAACGCGAGCCGGAAAAACTCGCCATCGCACGCGAGAACATCGCGCGCTGGCTGGCGCAGGACCACAGCGCTCCGCATCGCCTGCGCCAGTGGGACGCTCTTCTCGCCGCAGCACAAGACGATTCGAATGCATTTCAACATGTCCTCAAAATACTGCGCACGCCCAATTGCGAAGAAGAACGACTCCGTGAGTTCGACGTATTCCCCGGCATCCTCACCCGCGAGGAACGCAGACAGGCACGCGAACTATGCGGCTATCGGCATTAAAGCATCTTACAGACGCAGTGCAGGCGCTTGGGCATTGCACTCAAATTATTGTGCTGGGCTCAAGCGCCTTGCTTGTAAGTTTTCCTGAAACCGGAGAACACGGCGGCCCACTCGAACAAACTTTCGATGCCGACCTACTTGTAAATCCATGCGATGAACAAATTGCGGCAATGCTACATGAAGCGGTAGGCGCAGGAAGCTTGTTTGCAAAAAACACCGGCTATTATGCCGATATTTTAAGACCTGAAATCACCGAGAAATTACCCTTAGCTTGGGAAACGCGCCTGGTTCCAATCGAAACCGCCCAAAATATCGCCGCGCTCGCGCCCGAAGATGTCGTCGCGACCAAACTTCACACCGCACGCCCTAAAGATTTAAATCTCTGCAAATATTTATTCACTCACAGGCTCGTGCAACCCAGTGACGTCAAGGCTCTGTTATACAAAATGTCTCTTCAGGAAGCCGACATCATCAAAGCCCATCAACGCCTCGCTGAAACCAGCAGCTAGGGTGAGTTTAATTTCCATGCCTGCATTATTAAAATAAAGATCCAGAGTTGAAGCACTGTCGCGGTTGGAGCGCTGTCGCAATCTTGAGCGAAGGCGCCACGTGTCTGCCTTAGCTTCAGCGAAGGCGCCTCTCCCCACATGCATGACTATTAAAAAACTCAAAATAATGCATGCTGAAAGCATGCCTTAGCCGTAGCCCAGGCGTGCCGCGCCAGCGGCACCCTGGGTATCAATCCGCCCCACCCCAGCACCCTGTCAGGGTGCTTGTATGCCTGCTCCCCGTTGGCGCCCCCGCCAATTCAAAATCTTAATCTGTGAAATCTGAGCAATCTGTGGAAAAAAATAATCCTCTTAGCTCCAAGACTGTTTCAAAGTCCCGAAACTACTTCTCCGCCGACGATCCAGCTAATTCGAAATCCTGACAAAAAGCCTGGTTTATTTTAGAAACTCCAAGTCGCTTAAATCCTTCAGTCGTCCGCTTGCAGCTTTGTTAATCTTTAGGTCTTCAATGCTGATAATTGGAATTATCATACCATCGATTTCAGTTTCTACCCGCCGCGCATAGCACGCGGCAAAATCAACGCCGTCAATTGTCGTCAGAATTTCAAGTCGCATCGGAGGAATACCCATGCGTATGACTTGATTTGATTTTTTAAAGTGTTCCGGTGTGGCCCCTACAAAACCAAATTCTCGGGCCGCATCAGCAATTTTCTGCGCATTAGCTGGATCAGTGCCCACCCAAATATCCATATCCAGTGTGGCGCGAGTATGGCCATGAAAGCTGAGCGCATAACCGCCGATCAGTAAAAACTCAGCGTCCTTTGAGCGGCAGCACTTCAAAAACTCTTTGAAGTCTTGATGTAGCGGGATCATAGCCCTCGTAATTCATTTGACGCAAATATTCCAGATAGGCGAATCGCTCCGCCGCTGGGCGGCTAAGCCAGTAAGCCCGATCATTCGCGCGATCATGCAAATCCGCAACTTCAATTACATCTTTTTGAAGGCGATAAGGCTCTTCCAAAGGCATAGTTAATTCTATCCCTTTAGCCCCAATTTAACAATATATTACGGCCTTAAACTACTTCCCCGCCGGCGCTCCCGCCAACTCAAACTCTTCGTGAATCGCCTGCACAGCTTTATCAACATCCCCCGCCGGGATCACGACCGAAATCCTGATCTCGCTCGTGGAGATCATATCGATATTAATGTTGGCCTTGGCCAGCGCGCCGAACATCGTCGCCGCCACGCCGCTGTGGCTCTTCATCCCCACGCCCACGACCGACACCTTGCCGATATTCTCGGCGGTCTGCACGCCCTGCGCGCCGGTTTCCTTCACGATTTTCTCGGCCAGCTCCTTGGCCGCGTTGAAATCCTCGCGCCCAACCGTGAACGATATATCGTTGCGTCCGTTCGCACCCACGTTCTGGATTATAATGTCGACGCCAATCTTGTTCTTGCCGAGCGTGCTGAACACTTCAGCCGCCATGCCCGGCTTGTCGGGCAATCCGATGATCGAAATCTTGGCCTCGTTACGATTGAAGGCCACGCCGCTGACGACGATATCTTCCATGCCGGGGAACTCCTTGACGCACATTGTGCCGGGATTGTCGTTGAAACTATTCAAAACCTGCAGGGGTACATTGTAGTTTTTCGCGAACTCGACCGAACGGTGATGCAGCACCTTCGCGCCGAGGCTCGCCATTTCCAGGATTTCATCATAAGTAATGAAGTCCAGCTTGCGCGCATCCTTCACGACGCGCGGGTCGGTCGTGTACACGCCGTCGACGTCCGTATAGATGTCGCAGCGGTCCGCCTTCAGCGCCGCCGCCAGCGCCACGGCCGTCGTGTCGCTGCCGCCACGCCCCAGCGTCGTGATCTGCCCGTCGACCGTTGACCCTTGGAAGCCGGCGACAATAACAATATTGCCGGCGTCAAGCGCCGCTCGCAGTTTTTCCGCGCTGATCGATTTGATCCGCGCCTTGCGGTGCGATTCATCGGTGACGATGCCGACCTGCGGTCCCGTCATCGATACAGCCTTGCGTCCCATCGATTGCAGCGTGATCGCAAGCACCGAGATCGAAACCTGTTCGCCCGTCGCCAGCAGCATGTCGATTTCCCGCGCGTCGGGCCGTTCGGTGATCTGGGCGACAAGCGCCAGCAGCCCGTCCGTCGTTTTCCCCATCGCCGAGACGACCACCACAACCTGGTTACCGTTGTCGGCCTCGCGGATCACCTTGTTGGCGACGTTCTTCATCCGCTCCACGTCCGCCACGCTCGACCCGCCGAATTTTTGAACAATCAATGCCACGCGCTATCGCTCCTCGACCAGATTCCGGCGCCTTGAACTTTCCAGCCAGCGTATAAACGGCCATATTGTGTTGATTTTCGCGAGCAATTGCAAGCTTTGGTTAGGAAGCATTTCTCATGCGCCGTCGCACGTGCAGATGATCATATTGGCAAAGCCGTCATCGTCGCCGTGCCCCCGTCCCACGATTTTGATCCCCAGTTCCTCGCAGCGCACTTCTATCTCCTGCATGACTTCTTCGGGTAGATTGTTTTGTGAGCTGACGGTGCATGTATCATACTCGTAAAGCTTCTCACCGCGCGGAATCCTCGCCAGCTCGGTCTTAAACGCATCCAAATCCTCTGTGCGAAAAACGATCTTCTTTTTCTGAAAAAAAAGTTCAAAGCGCCTGGGTTCATCCAGATATTTCTGGTCCCAGATCATCATTCCATACTCATGTTCCAGCAGACCGTTATTCGCCTCATGGCCCACCTCCATCAATTCCAGCTTACCGTTAAAAACTTTGCCTTGTTGGCGGAACGCAGCATTTTCGTCAAACGTGGAACAACCCGTTGTAATCAGGAGGTAACCAAGGAGCAGAATATGCATGCTACGACTTGCTGCGGTTTTCATTATTATTCCTCCTGATTGGCGTTGCGGGGGCTAGCGAGGTGAAGCATAGTCCGTGGGGTGCAAACATGCCAATCCGATTCATATTCATCATTGCGGGATTGGCTTCGGTGGGGTTCGTTTGTGTCGGCTGCGGCAGTGGTGAAAAGGCGGCCATCAGGGCGTGCGAGGATTTCATTGCGACGACCAGTACGCTGCCGCTGCTGAACGGAACCATCAGCAACCTCAAGCTGAAGTCGCTCCGCATCGAAAGGCATAACCTGGAATCGACATGGAAAAGCGGGAAAAAATACAGGAGGCGCGCCACCGTAGAGTTCAGCGCGAAAGTCGGCGGCCATCCGGCCCAAATACATTTTGGAGTAATGTCGCATCTCACCAACTCCTTTGTGATTGATGAAATCATGCTGGACGATCCCAACCCGCTCGCGGAGGCCGACTTGGTTACGAGCGCGGCCCAGGCAATCAAAACCGGTTCGACTCCTTTTCTACAAAAACTGGGCGCCTATGATTTGCAGCATAAGGAGATCAAGGCGCAGGTTGACTACAACCACCCGGCGGGGCGGAGCCACCGGCATGGGACGCTGGTCTTCGAAGCGCGAGACCGCGCGACGACTGCGACAGGGCAGGTTTCGATCAAGTTTACGCAATGGAAATTCCCTAACAAGTCGGGAATCTTCTTTGCCTCTCCGCGCGACTATCCTGAAACAGTCGATGAAAGTTCTGAGAAAATGCCGGTGGATTAGGCAAATCATGACTAGCCGATTCATAATCGCAATCGCGGCGCTGGGCTTATTGTGCGTTGGCTGCGGCAATGGCGAAAAAGCGGGCACTAAAGCGTGCAATGATTTTTTTACCACAACTAACACTTTGCCCTTACTGAACGGTGCCGTAACCAATCTCAAATTATCCTACTACGACCTCGACAGCCGTGACTTCAAAGCCGCCTGGAAAAAAGGGAAAAAATATATCCGCCATGGAAACTTCCAATTTAACGCCGATGTCGATGGTAAACCTGCAAAGATAACCTTTCTCCTGGAAACCTGGCTTACTAATAAAATCATAATTAAAGAAATTTACCTGAGAGATCCTAATCCGACGCTGTCCCCAGACATGCTGACGAGTGCAACCCGCTTCGCCGCCATGCGATGCTCCTACTTTTTTGCCGATTTGCACCATTTTGAATTGCAATTAAAAGAAGTGGAAGCTTGGATCAAATATCTTCCGCCGACGCGAGAATGCACTCGAAATGGTTTCATCGCATTCGATGTCAAGGATCGATCAACAACAGATACCGGACTGATGAGTATGAGATATGAACAATGGAAAGATCCATATAAAGCCGGCTTTCTATTTCATGAAGGTTGGTGAGCGTCTTATTATTCAAGCCGTGAAAGTTAGGTCATTCATACGGTGACGATGTATATTCAAAATGTCTTCTGCTCCTGATCAATCCAATCCATCCTGTTCATCCTGTGAATTCCCGCCTCAATCTGTGTAATCTGTGAATCTGTGGTTTCCTTCTTCTCCGTCCTCCTCTGTGTGCTCTCTGTGGTAAAAAATATCTTCTCTACGCCTCTCTGCGGCCCTCTTCTTTCTCTGCGGTGAAGTTATTATTCTGTTTGCTGCTGTAACTCCTGCTTTCCTGAGTTCCATATTAAAAAATTCTCTTCTCCGTGCCCCTCTGTATTCTCTCCGTGCCCTCTGTGGTAAAAAATATCTTCTCTGCGCCTTCCTCCATCTTCTCCCCGTGGTTAAATCCGATTCTTCTGATCCTGATCAATCCATTCCATCCTGTTCATCCTGTAAATTCCCGCTTCAATCTGTGCAATCTGCGAAATCTGTGGTTTCCTTCTTCTCCGCGCCCTCTGTATTCTCTCCGTGCCCTCTGTGGTTAAAATATCTTCTCTGCGCCTCTCCGCGGTCTTTTGTTTCCTCTGCGGTGAATCTCCTTCTCTCTTCCTGCTTTCCTGAGTTCCATATTAAAAAATTCTATTCTCCGTGCCCCTCTGTATTCTCTCCGTGCCCTCTGTGGTAAAAAATATCTTCTCTGCGCCTTCCTCCATCTTCTCCCCGTGGTTAAATCCGATTCTTCTGATCCTGATCAATCCATTCCATCCTGTTCATCCTGTAAATTCCCGCTTCAATCTGTGCAATCTGCGAAATCTGTGGTTTCCTTCTTCTCCGCGCCCTCTGTATTCTCTCCGTGCCCTCTGTGGTTAAAATATCTTCTCTGCGCCTCTCCGCGGTCTTCTGTTTCCTCTGCGGTGAAAAAAATCGTCATCCCCCTTCACTTTTTGTGGAATTAAGGGAATTATGACCCCTTGCGGGAATCGACAAATCACCCCTCTCATGGTAAAATGTCCCTCGTTCGGTGAGGCTTTCCCCGCCTCCCCTCCGCCGCTCTAACCCGTCCCGGGTTCATCCGGCCTTCAACAGTTTCCATAACACATCGGTCCACCCCGCGCCGGCGACCACCTTTCTTGGAGTGCGGCAGCTTGCTGCCGCTTTTCATGGCGAAGCTTGCTTCGCTCTTCCTTGTCTTCGCTTCTCCGCGTCTTCGCGCCTTTGCGTGAGGCTACTCTTCCCGCCTCTGCGTGCGATTGACTGCTCGCCCCCAAACAATTGGCGGTCCGCCTCACGCCGGCGACCACCTTACTTGGAGTGCGGCAGCTTGCTGCCGCTTTTCATGGCGAAGCTTGCTTCGCTCTTCCTTGTCTTCGCTTCTCCGCGTCTTCGCGCCTTTGCGTGAGGCTACTCTTCCCGCCTCTGCGTGCGATTGACTGCTCGCCCCCAAACAATTGGCGGTCCGCCTCACGCCGGCGACCACCTTACTTGGAGTGCGGCAGCTTGCTGCCGCTTTTCATGGCGAAGCTTGCTTCGCTCTTCCTTGTCTTCGCTTCTCCGCGTCTTCGCGCCTTTGCGTGAGGCTACTCTTCCCGCCTCTGCGTGCGATTGACTGCTCGCCCCCAAACAATTGGCGGTCCGCCTCACGCCGGCGACCACCTTACTTGGAGTGCGGCAGCTTGCTGCCGCTTTTCATGGCGAAGCTTGCTTCGCTCTTCCTTGTCTTCGCTTCTCCGCGTCTTCGCGCCTTTGCGTGAGGTTTCCCTCGCATATCCTCACGTGATCCCCTCCTCACCTTCGTCCCTTTGTGTGAGGCTATTCTTCTTCCCAAGGAATTCCATGCATCCCCATTGGCAATCAAAACCCCAATCACACGCGCCGCCCGACGTCGCATCCAATCTCGCCAACTGCCTCACCCAGGCCTCCGCGCGCATGCTCGCTTGGTTTTCTTCCGATTCCGAGCAACGCGAGAACATCAAGGATCTCACTTCCGCCATCACGGCCCTCCACCGCCTCCATGACCTTCACATTGAACAGGAAAAATCCGCCCATGCCCGCGCCAAACAACTTCACGACCTCGCTGGATTTTCTACTGACCTCGCCACCGCAGAAGTTTTTGCAGTGCTTGAGAAGCTTGCTTCCCAATCCCACTCAGAATCCGGATCACAATCCCAATCCCCTTCAACATCTGATTCAAATGTTGATGGACTCAAACAAGCTGCTCACGCCACAGATGATCCACGACATTCTCCTGAAGGTGCGGTTGCGTCTCGATCGATCCCTCTTTGCCCGCCTCTGTCTCCCTCAAGTCTGCCCTTTGCCATGGAGCCTGCTCCATCAACATCTCTTCGATCGCCGCATCGCAAAAACACAAACCCCGCTCCCGACGCGCCGCGGCCGGCTCGATGTGATTCTGGCCCCGCGCGGCTCGGCCAAGTCGACGCTCATGTCGTTGATCTTTCCGCTGCACGCGCTCCTCTTTCAGACGGAACCATACATAATCCTCATCTCCGCGACCGAGCGCCAAGCGCGCCTGCGCCTTGCGAATATCCGTCAACTTCTGCTGACCTCTCCCGAACTCAACCTATGCTTCCCCGACCTCCGGAAGAAAATCTCGACGAACAATCTCAACGCGATCCAGGTCGGCAATTGTCGACTGGAAGTCTTCTCGGCGGGCACGGAACTGCGCGGCATCAGCCACAATGCCCAGCGTCCGACGTGGATTATCCTCGACGATGTTGAGCGCTCCGACCGCACGCGCGTCTCGCAGCATCGCGATTCACTCGAAGCCTGGTTCAATCAGGTTATTGAACCGCTCGGCGATCAATCGACCAATATCGATTTGATCGGAACGTTGCTGCACGCCGACGCGCTTCCCGCGCGCCTCGCCCTCCGCCCCCACGCTCACTACCAACGCTTCCCCTCCATCCTCTCGGAGTCCTACGACTACATGCACACCTCTCCCCCGGTCGCTTCAGTGTGTGGCACAGCCGCCCTCGGCTGTGATGAAACACATGCCTCGCTCAACCCCGACTGTGATGCAGCATCGGCACCCGCGCCCGCGCCCCCGCCCCCGTCTGATTCGCCGCGTTTCCCAACCCCAGAAACAAAAGCCGCTCACCCCCTCACATCGCAACAACCCGACTTGGAGTGCGGCAGCTTGCTGCCGCTTTCGGCAGCGGAGCTTGCTCCGCGCACACACTCCGATCGCGCCCCTGCAGACAGGGGAAAG
>JADMIO011014785.1_pt1 | contig 16538 bp, 14 predicted proteins | sample 8958161 | NCBI WGS metagenome assembly JADMIO01 (sample SAMN16585339, study PRJNA669376) | soil metagenome | isolation source: Crop rotation soil | place: USA: Cullars Rotation, Alabama | collected 2011
AAAATGGGGTCGGGCGACTTTACCGGCGAGGCCGGAGCCGGCTCATCGGACCATGTGGACTCAGACACAATGAGGAGCGCACCCAGAATGCCAAGACATCGGGTTTTCATGACGCTCGGCTCGGTCCGCAATCCCTATCCCTCGATCAACTGATACCAGTTGTTCCGTCGCCGCGGTTCGTAACCGGCATCGCTAATCAACTCCTCGATCTGCTGTTTGGCCAACCGGAAACTGGTGCCAGCCGCGCTCACCACGTTCTCCTCCATCATCACCGATCCGAAGTCGTTGGCACCGTACTTGAGGGCGATCTGCCCGATCTTGGGGCCTTGAGTCACCCACGAACTCTGCAAGTTCTCGATATTGTCCAAATATATCCGCGAGAGCGCCTGCATGCGCAGGTATTCGCCACTGCCCACAGGTTCCGCGCGCAATTTGGTATGCTCGGGCTGGAACGTCCAGCAGATGAAAGCGGTGAAGCCGCCGGTGGCATCCTGCTGCACCCGCAGGCGCTCCAGGTGCTCGATACGGTCGTCGATCGTTTCCACATGGCCAAACATCATCGTGGCGCTCGAGTTCAGGCCGAGTTCGTGAGCGATCTCCATGACCTTCAACCAGTGGTCGCTGTCGCATTTGAGCGGGGCAATTCGGTTGCGGACGCGGTCCACTAGAATCTCGCCGCCACCGCCCGGGATCGAGCCCAAGCCGGCTTCCTTGAACTTCGTAATCACTTCCCGCAAAGGCATGCCAAACACCTCGGAGAAATGGTTGAATTCCGGAGGCGAGAAGCCGTGGATATTCACGTGCGGATATTTTTCGCGGATGTGGCTGAGCATCGCGAGATACCAGTCAATACCCAGCTTGGGATGGTGCCCGCCCTGAAGCAGGATCTGGATGCCGCCGATGGAGGTCAGCTCGTCGAGCTTGCGATCGAGTTCCTCCATCGACAGGACGTAATGATCCTCGTCCTTCTCCGTCCGGTAAAATGCACAGAACTTGCAATACACGTTGCAGACGTTTGTGTAGTTGATGTTCCGGTCGATGATGTAGGTGACGATGTCTTCGCCCCGGCCATGGTAGGCATCGCGCTTGATGAGATTGCGGCGGCGATTGGCCAGTTCCCCCAGGTCTAGGAGAGGAAGTCGATACAAGGCGCGGGCGTCATCCGGCGTCATTCGCTCCCCGGCGAGGACTTTGTCGATCAGGGCATCTTCAAGCGTAGCGGCAGCAGCGGTCATGGTAGGTAGTGCCATCATTGATAGCCCGAATGCGCCCTGCGTCCAGTCCTGCGGCAGATCGCCGGGCCGCGGGTTTGGGCGCCTTGAAAATCCGCGTCGAAATGTCCTTCGAAGGAATTGGCACTTTACCGTGAGGACAGAGGCCTCGTAGCGACGGCGACCTCTCCGCACGAATCGTAGGCTGACATCAACCCAGTGCCAGGATTTGCTTCACAAGCTTCGCCGTCTTTCCTCCCACCGGGAGCGCCTTCAAATAGACCCGCGCCTGTGGGTCATCGAGCTTCTGCCCGATTTCGCAGAGCAGTTCGAAGAGCGCCTCCAACAACGCGCTAATTTCCTTCGGTGCGCGGGCTGGGTCGCCGTGCAGCGCTCGCGTGATCAAATCCGCCACCGCGCCCGCATGCTCAGCAGAAACTCGCGCTACCTCGCGCAATCCCTTCGCCCAGCGGGCGAATTTGCCCAAGCCCGTCTCCAACAGCCTGGCCATGGTCCCGCCGAGTTCGCCAACGTTGAACCTGCCCTCGGCGATGGCGGCGATCAGCGCATCCTGCGCATGACCGCGCAAAGCGGCGTCCTGGGCAGCGAGGCTCACCGCCATGACCAGGCAGGCCATCGGCCGTAGCTCCGAGTGGGGCTCGGCGAGCGGTTCGACATAGGCGCAGAAATCGCGATCGTTGGCATCGGCATAGTCCACGGAGAGCGCCAGGCGCTGGGCTCCACGGGCAAACATCGCCTCGCGATTCGCCGGCCACAATTGGAACGCCCAACGAATCAAAAATCTCGCCCCCTCCTCACTCGTCTCCCACATTCGGTGAAACAGGACCGGGAGCATATCCCCACGGGGCGCAACGTCCTCCCACCCCGGATTGGTTTTCACGCCCAACTCCAACGACGTCCACTTGGTGTCACCCGATTGATTCCGCTTTCCTTCCGCCCCCCAGGCATAGTCGGCACCGAGGCCCGCATCGGGACCGAAATCCCCGAACCGAGCCCGAAAATCCGGCAAATCCCCGAATGGCTGACGGCTCCGCCAGGCCGCAAGCCACAGCGCCGGATTGTCTCCCAACTTGTGGGATTCGCCCAAGGCTAAGCGCAGGGCATCGCCCGCTTCCCCCTTCGCGTTCTTCGCCGCTGGCCTCGCGTCGTCCCGGCCTTCGGGCGCCATCCGCAGGAATGCCAGCACCTGCTCGTGGGAATGCATCCCGAGTTCCGACTTCTCCCACCCCAGCCAGCGTTCCACCAGCGCCGAGGGCGCAATCCAGCCGCCGGCATGTGTCGGGGCCGAGAGGAGCGGCATCGCGCATCGGGTCGCCACCCGACCAGCGATCGCCTTCAATCGGCGGAACAGGAACGCATATTGATTCTCCCCATGGCCTAAAGTCTCCGGTGCAACGTCAAAGGCGTCGCATCCGTCAATCCAACTGAGCAGAAACATCGCCAACCCACGCTCCAGTGCCGTGGCCGACGGCCCTCGTTTCTTGAGCGCGCGCTTTCGCAATGGACCGGTCCTTTTGACAAAATCCTCGGGAATTTGATCGCAGAGGCGGCTGACCCCATCGAGAACGCGCTCGATTTCATTCGGGTCACCGGGCTCTTCCAGCACCGCACCGGACGCGTGGATAAGGTCATCGAGGTCGACAAGCGGCGTGATCGCGTGGGACGGATCGATTCGGCTTACCATGCTCGGCAGTTGCGCAGGCTCCGCAATTTTTGGCACCGCAGCTCCCTTCCGCCCTGGGGCTCCGAGCCATGCCGACAGCCGCGGCTTCAAGCTCGCCGCCACGGCCGCTTCCACCTCCTGCAGCTTTCGGCGCAGTTCTTCGTCCTGTTTGTCGCCGTGCCGATCGAGAAAATCGAAGACGCTCTTCTGCACGTCGGGCGCCTCGTTCAACAGAGCCGGAATCACCACCCCGCAGATCGCCGATCGCGCCGCCGGCTCCCGCTTCGCCGCGGTATCGAGGATTTGGAGCGCGGTTTTCACCACGGCTTTTCCGCGGGCGTGCAGAACGGGCGGAAGCGCGCTGACCAGCTTTGCCGCGGGCACGGGCTGGCTCTTGTCGGCCAATGAAAGTGCGGTCACCGCGAAAGCGACCGTGGGCGGAATGCTGCTGCCCAGCAATTGAATATACCTGTCCACCCGGACTACATGTTCCGCGGCGGTCGGTTTCAGCGCCTCGTAAAAGCGCGAAAACCACCCGGCGCGAAACTGGATGAAATCGCGCGACAGCGCCGCGAGGCTGCTATCGAGCAATCGTTCGCGCGAGAGCACACCGCGCTGCGAAAGATCAATCAGCGCATCGGCCCAGGTTTGCTTTCCTTTGTTGTATTTCTCGCAGTTCGCCAGGCTTACCTCGCCATTCCCATCCAGTTCGAAAAGGCGCCAGAAGTCCGTCTCGAGCCAGTCGCGTTCTTCCAAAAGGAGGTCGGCCAACGGCGGGAACTTCTTTCCGGCTTCGTACCGCGGCCAGATGCAGTTTAGCGCTTGGAGCACGTAATTCTCGTGCCTCGGCGGTTGGCCCACGCCGGCCTTCACCAGGGCCCTCACTTGCTTCCAATTGCCGCCGAAGGTGTGCAATTCACCTTCGGATAGCATCTCGACATATTCATCCACCCACGGTGGACGACGATCCTTCAGCACTGCGGCACAAGCATCGACGGGAACGATGCCGTAGCGCTCCAGCGATCGCAATTCCTTGGGCAGGGTGCACGCCAGCGCCGCCGTGTAGGCCGCGGGGACCAGGTCGAACCAGTTTTCGATCGCTCCCACCTTTTGAATTTCGATCGCAGCTTTCTTGCTATAGGGCTCGTGCCAATGCAGATCGAGCCGCTTGCACCAGGCAATTACCTGCGGCGTAACGGCCCGGCGATCCGGTTCGCTCGCGCCCTGGAAAAATTTCTGGACCGCGGCCACGTCCCCGGCGCGCAACAACGATTCGAGTTTCTCGGACGCTAGTGCCATGGGATTGAGGAGTTTTTGAATGTCCTAATCGGGATTGGACTCCGGGTCGGTGACGATCTGCACCGCGAGGATGTGCTTGCAGGGACCGCGCGCCCCCTGGTGCTTCGCATGCCACGGGCAGGTACAGCGGTCGCCCTGCTCGGACAGTCGCACCCGATGGGTCACATCGGTGCCGGGCACCTCCGCTTCGATCACTTCCTCCGTTCGCTGCAGGATGCGCACTTCGCCGGCCTCGACGATCTTCCGCGCACTCTTCAGCCGCGGATGCATTTCTTCCGCCAAGCTCATATCGAACGGCAATTCGCGGTGAAAATAGGCGCTGCGGCCCAAGTCGAAGCCGACCAATCCGCGGGAGCCGAGCGCCGCAAAGGCTTGCCACAGGCTGTCCGGCGAAGCATCCCAATTCGCGGCAAATTCCTCGGGCCGAATTTCGGCCTGCCACTTCAGCATGCCTTGCGCGAGACCAAGCAAGCGGTCGCACTCCGCTGCCGCCAGGGCCGCCAGCACCTGGCCCTCGCCCGAGAAGCCGCGCCACACCTCGGCGCTCAACGTGAGGCTCATGGTCAGCGGTCCAAAATGCAGCCGCCATTCGCTGGACTCGCCCCGCGGATCGGCAAACAGGGTGAGCCCGTCGGCCAGCGGCGCGAGGTCGTCCAGCAATCGCAATCGCTCGATGCCGGCCACCCGCAGCGCACCCGCGCTTTCGCGCTGACTGAGGCGAAGCGTATTCCCCGCCGGCACCACCCAATACACCGTCTTGGGCATGACCGTCCGCGGCACGGAGCGCAGGAAGCGCAAGGTCTCGACCTTGCCCAACTGGGCGCGACGCTCCATCCGCGCCTGGTAAGCTTGCACCTCGACGAAGCCCTTAAGCCAGCGCACCGGCAACTTCACCTTTCGCTCCACGACCTGTTCGGCGCCGCGCAACAGGGCGACCTCCTCCGTCCCCACTGCGAGTCCCACGCGCTCCCCATCCCGGATCTGAGCCAGGGCCGCCTGCATGCCGGCGTTGAAATCCACATTGGTCGTCCCCTGCTCCACCACGACTCCATCATAGGCGCCCGGTTCCAGATCCACCCGCGCATACGTGCTGCAACAGCCGGAGAACCCCTCGAACCGGATGAGGCCGCCGCCGCTCGTCACGACCGGGTCGCGAGTAGCGAGGATCTTCCGCAACATCACCGCGGGAATGTGAAACCGCGTCATCACCACTTTGGAAAGTGTGCGCAACAAGAGCGCGGTCAGCCGCGGGTGCTTGAGCTGGCCCTGGAAAAAATACGGGAACTCCGCCCGTCCGCCAGACGTGGCCAATTGCACACGCCCACCCGCCGCAGCGGGCGCAAGATTGGACGCAAACGCGTACCGGTAGGTGTGCTCGATCGCCGCGGAACTCATCGAAGCATCAGGACTGCATTTTCGTCCGCGAGACTCTCTATCCCCGCTGCAAAAGCGCGCGGCAAATCTCGCCGATCAGCGCCGGCCCTCGATAGATGAAACCCGTGTAAAGCTGCACAAGGGCGGCGCCCGCATCGAACTTTTCCAGCGCGGCATCGGCATCCATGATTCCGCCCACAGCGATCACCGGCGCCTTGCTCCGTTCCGCGATGAAGCGCACGATTTCCGTGGAGCGCTGTCGCAAAGGCGCGCCGCTCAGGCCGCCTTGTTCACGCCGGTTCTCCGGAACGCTCGAATGATCGATCGTGGTATTCGTGGCAATCATCCCCGCCAGCCGGTGCTCCTCGACGAGGCCGATGATCTCCTCGATGGCCGGCCATTCCAAATCCGGTGCGATCTTCACGAGCAAGGGCTTTCCGGCGGTGTTCCGCCGCTGGATGTGGCCGAAGAGTTCATCGAGCGCCGGGCGATCCTGCAAGGAGCGCAGGCCGGGAGTGTTCGGCGAACTGACATTGAGCACGAAGTAATCTCCAAACTGCTGAAGGCGCTCGAACGAAAGCAGGTAGTCGGCCGTCGCCTCCAGGATGGGTGTGACCTTCGATTTGCCGAGATTGATCCCCACCGGAATGGACGGCCAGCGGCCGGACTGGCGCAGCTTCTGCAATCGTGCCGCGACCACGTCACAACCGTCATTATTGAAGCCGAGCCGGTTGATCAGCGCCTGCGCTTCCGGGATGCGGAAGATGCGCGGCTTGGGATTTCCGGGTTGGGCGCGCGCCGTGACCGTGCCAATTTCCGCGAAGCCGAAACCCAGACCCTGCCACGCGGGGAGTGCCACGCTGTTCTTGTCGAAGCCTGCCGCCAATCCCACCGGGTTCGGAAAATTCAGGCCAAAGACCGTGCGCCGCAGCCGGGGATCGGGATTCGCCGGCAGCTTCTGGAGCAACGGGCCGGTAACCGCCAGCGTATCCATCGCGAGATGATGGATGAACTCGGCGTCAGTGAGAAAAAGAAGCGGGCGAACGATTTGCTGGTAGAAACTCATGCGAAAAGGGACGGCATTACTTGCCAATACAAAAGGTGCTGAAGATTTTGCCGAGGATTTCGTCGTTGTCTGCCTTGCCGACAATATCTCCCACAGCATCGAGCGCGCCGCGCAACTCTTCGGCGACAAATTCCGGAGACATTCCGCTCATCAGCGCGCCACGGGCCGCTTCCGCGAATCCGCGCGCCCGCCGGAGACAATCCGCATGCCGGGCATTGATGGCCAGCGACCAATCGCGGTGGGCGCTGGCGCCACCGCTCACGCGGGACACGATGGCATCCGCCAACGCCTCGATGCCCTCGCTGTTGAGGCACGAGATGCGCACTCCGGCCGCGGGGTGCCAGGAGGGATGCTCGCCCAGATCGATCTTGTTCAGCACCAGCAGAGCGCCGTTCTCGGGCGTCACCGACGCGATGCTGGCATCGACCACGTGCAAGATGAGGTCGGCCCGTTCCACCTGCCGTCGCGTGCGTTCGATACCGGCACGCTCCACCTCGTCGTCACTCTCCCGAACGCCCGCCGTATCGATGAGCCGCAACGGGATGCCGCGGAGATTGATGACTTCCTCAATCACATCGCGGGTCGTCCCCGGACGCGCGCTCACAATGGCGCGCTCCTGACCCAGCAACAGATTCAGCAGGGACGATTTCCCCACATTCGGCGCCCCGTAGATGACCGTACGCACGCCTTCCCGCAGGACCTTGCCGCGATCCGCGGTGGCCAGGAGCGCATCCATCTCCGTGCGCGCCAGGTCAAGCTTGCGCAGCAGGGCCTCACCCGTGTCGGGATCGATGTCTTCATCCGGGAAATCGATGTAGGCCTCAACGTGGGCCAGCAACTCGATGACAGCTTCCCGAAGTTTGCGAATGCGATCCCCCAACCGCCCGTCCAGTTGCTCGCCGGCGGCACGCAGAGCCAGGTCGGTTTGAGCGCTGATCAGGTCCATCACCGCCTCGGCCTGCGTCAGGTCCATTTTGCCATTCAGATAGGCCCGTTGCGTGAATTCGCCAGGCTCGGCTGACCGAGCGCCCGCCTGTAACAGCACTTCCAGCACCCGGCGCGAGACCAACACGCCACCGTGCCCAGCGACCTCGACAATGTCCTCCCCGGTGTAGCTGTGCGGCGCGCGAAAGACGGTCAGCAGCACATCGTCCAGCTTTTGCTCCCCGTCACAGACGGTGCCAAAATATTGCCGTCGGGATCGCATCTCCGCGACGGCCGTTTTGCCGTGAAATACGGCTCCCGCAATATCCACAGCGCGCGACCCGCTCATGCGCAGCACGGCAATCGCCCCTTCTCCGAAGGGCGTGGAAATGGCAGCAATGGTATCCGGCATGGGCGCGCAATTTAGGAGACGATTTGCCGGAGGGAAAGCGTTCGCACGGGGGAAAGTTTGGCGAGCCGGATGGTGCGCCCCACAATCTGTCGCCCGCCTTTCGCGCGTCACCCAGCGGCGCGGAGGCGGTGAATGCACCGATTGCGAAAGTGCCGAAACGGCCACCGCCAGTAACTGTCTGGTGGTGAAATCGTCTTGTTTTCGTTATATTCCCCCATGCCAAAATCCACCCGGATCACCTGCCCTATTTGCGGCAAGGAAAACGATTATTTCGCCGAGCCGCTCGGGCCGTTTTGCTCGGCGCGATGCAAGATGATCGATCTCGGCAAATGGCTGGGCGAGGAGTACCGCGTGAGTGAGCCGTTGCGCCCGGATCACTTTACGGAATTCGAGAATCTGGAGGAGGGAGATCTGGACCAGCCGCAGGACAAATAGCAGCGCGCCCAACGCGGATTGCATTTTTTGCCGAGCCGCATTCATCTGCGCATCGACATGAATTCCTCCCCCGCTTTTTCCCTGACTCGCCGGCGTTTTCTTCAGACACTCGCCGCGGCGGCTGCCGCCACGCAATTCGTCCGCCACGCCCAGGCAGCGACGCCGAAGATCAAGCTCGGCATGGATAACTTCGCCGTCCGCGCCATGGGTTGGAAGGCGCCGCAACTGCTCGACTACGCAGCGTCCCTCAAGCTCGACTCGATCCTCATCTCCGACCTCGATGCCTACGATTCGCTCGAGGATGGTTACTTGCGGGACGTCAAAGCGAAGGCGGACTCGCTCCAGGTCGGCATTCACGCCGGATCGTGGAGCATCTGCCCGACGTCGGTTCGATTCAAAAAGAACTGGGGCACGGCCGAAGAGCATCTCACCACCGGAATCCGCGTGGCGAAGGCGCTCGGCTCGCCGGTCTTCCGCGTCATCCTCGGGGGCGCGGACGATCGCAAGACGGAAGGCGGCATTCGCGCGCGCATCGCCGACACTGTCAAGGTGCTGAAATCGTGCGAAAAGCTGGCGAAGGACGCCGGCGTTAAGGTCGCCGTGGAGAATCACGCGGGCGACATGCACTCCTGGGAACTCGTGGATCTCGTCGAGGCGGCAGGCCGGGACTTTGTGGGCGTAAACATCGATTCCGGCAACGCGGCATGGACGCTGGAAGATCCCATGGATGTTCTCGACCGGCTTGGTCCGTACACCATCAGTTCCAGCCTCCGGGATGATATGATCTGGGAATCGCCCGATGGCGCAACCATCGCCTGGACGGCGGCCGGCGAAGGCTTGATCGACTGGAAGAAATACGCGGCCCGCTGGGCGGAATTGTGTCCCTCGGTGCCGATTCACATTGAGACCATCTCGGGCTTTTCCCGCAATTTCCCCTACAAGACGGAGGAGTTCTGGAAGTATTACGACCGGAAGCCGGAGGCCCTGGCTCACTTCGAAGCGCTGGCCAAACGTGGCCACGCGATTCCCAACTTCAAGGCTCCAGAGGGAGCCGACCCGAAGAAGGCGGATCAGGAATATCAGAAGGGAGAGTTGGAACGGTCCATCAAGTATCTGCGGGAGCAGATCGGTCTCGGATTGAAAGCGTGAGCACGATCGACTGGGAGCGCCTCTGGAGAGTAGTCTCCGAGCAGTTCTTGCTCGGTCGCGACTCCCTGCACGGTCCGTCTCACTGGCGCCGAGTGGAGACCAATGGATTGCTCCTCGCAACGCGCACCGGCGCCGATGTCACCGTCGTGCAACTTTTCGCAGTTTTCCATGATTCACGGCGGGAAAATGAGGGAAGCGATCTGGAGCACGGCGAACGCGGCGCCGGGCTCGCCCGGAAGATGCGGGGAAAATATTTCGAACTCGGGGACTCCGCCTTCGAGAAGCTCACCTACGCCTGCTCGTGGCATACGAGGCAGCGCCACCATCGCGATCCAACGATCGGGACGTGTTACGACGCGGACCGACTGGATCTTGGCCGGGTGATGATCATTCCTTCCCCGGATTTCATGTCGACGGAATTTGGCCAGGAAATCGCGCGCGCGGGCAGCATCCAGCCATTTTTGAAAAACGCGAAACGAAAATCCTGATTCATGTACATCCCGCCTGCTTTTCGCATCGAAGATCCCGCCAAGCTCTCCGCGTTCATCCAGCAAAACGGCTTTGCCACGCTTGTCACCCACGATGGACAGGCGCCGTTCGCCAGCCATCTGCCGATGCTCTTTCATCCCCATGCCGGTCCGCACGGCACGTTGGTCGCCCACCTCGCGCGCGCCAATCCGCAGTGGAAACACTTTGCCGCCGGGGCCGAGGTGCTGGCCATATTTCACGGCCCGCATGGCTACATCTCGCCGGCTTGGTACCAGACCTCACCCGCGGTTCCCACGTGGAATTACGCCACGGTGCACGCCTACGGAGTTCCGGCGATCATCGATGATCGTGAACGAATCGTCGCGCTGCTGAAGGAAACGATTGGCATCTACGAAGCACCCTTCGATCCGCCATGGTCCGGCGATCTCCCGGCAGAGTATCTCGACAAGATGATCAACGGCATCGTCGCCTTTGAAATCCCGCTGACGCGCATTGAGGGGAAATTCAAGTTTGGGCAGAATCGGGCGGTCGAGGATGTGCGGAGTGTAATCGACACGCTCTCGAAGTCGAAGGATGCGGGCGACCAAGCTCTCGCGGCAATGATGCGGCGGGAGTGCAAGGTTTAGGCCCTCATTGTGCAATCCGTCCCGCTTGGGCTAAGTTCTCTCCATGAATCGCGGCCTCCCCATCGGCGAGTATCTCATCCAGCGTCTCATAGCCCACGGCGTTGGACATGTTTTTGGAATCCCCGGCGACTATGTGCTCGGCTTTTACGACCAACTCCAAAAGAGCCCTATCAAGACGATCGTCACTTGCGATGAACAAGGAGCGGGGTTTGCCGCCGATGGGTATGCCCGCGTGGCCGGGCTCGGCGTCGTTTGCATCACCTACTGCGTGGGTGGCCTGAAAGTGGTAAATCCCGTCGCGGGCGCCTTTGCGGAGAAATCGCCGCTCGTCGTGATCAGCGGCGCGCCGGGACTCAATGAGCGCGACCGCAATCCTCTGCTCCACCACAAGGTGCGCGAATTCGACACCCAGCGGCGCGTCTTCGAGCAAATCACCGTGGCCAGCGCCGCGCTCGAAGATCCAGACACCGCGCTCACGGAGATCGATCGCGTCCTCCATGCGGCCATGCGCTACAAGCGACCCGTTTACCTGGAACTGCCCCGAGACCTCGTGGCGGTGCCAGGCCGGGCGGACCACCGGGTGCGAGATCTCCACGAAGCGAGTGATCCGCTCGTGCTCGAGGAGGCGCTCGCCGAGGCAGTGGCCATGCTCAACAAGGCGAGCCGGCCCGTCGTCCTGGCCGATGTGGAGGTGCACCGTTTCGGCATGCAGGACGACTTGATCACGTTCATCGAGAAAACCGGCATCCCCGTCGCCGCGACGATTCTCGGCAAGTCCGTAGTGGCCGAAGGGCACCCGCAGTACCTGGGAATCTACGAAGGCGCCATGGGACGGGATGACGTGAGGGAATACGTCGAGAGCAGCGACTGCGTGCTCCTGCTGGGCGCGTTCATGACCGATATCAATCTCGGTGTCTTCACGGCCAAGCTCGACCCGGCGAAATCCATTTCCGCCAACAGCGAGCGCCTGGCCATTCGCCATCACACGTTTGAGAATGTGCGCTTCAAGGATTTCTTCCGCGCTCTGCTCGCAGCCGACCTCCGCCGGCACGATCCCGCCCCTCACCCCACGCCTCCCCAGCCGGGCGATTCGCTCCCCGTAAGGAAAGGTGACAAGGTGACCATCGCGCGACTCTTCGAGCGCGTGAACAAATACCTCGGCAACGACAGCATCGTGGTGGCCGACGTGGGCAATGCCCTCTTCGGCGCGAGCGACCTGCTCATTCATCATCCGACGGAGTTTCTGGGACCCGCCTACTATGCGAGCATGGGCTTCGCCGTGCCCGCCGCACTCGGCACGCAGATGGCGCGGCCCGATCGGCGCCCCCTCGTGCTCGTCGGCGATGGCGCATTCCAGATGACGGGCATGGAACTCTCCACCATCGCCCGCTACGGACTGAACCCGGTCGTCATCGTTCTCAACAACGCGGGTTACGGCACCGAGCGCCACATCCACGACGGCCCGTTCAATGACGTGCTCGGCTGGAACTACCATCGGCTCCCCGATCTCCTGGGGAAAGGGCGCGGCTTCCTGGTGAAAACCGAGGACGAACTCGACGCCGCCCTGCACGCAGCCGCAAAGCATACGGAAAGCTTCTGCCTGCTCGACGTCCACCTCGACCCAATGGACAAGAGCGCGGCGCTCGGACGGCTGGCCGAGCGGTTGGCGGATCGACTGGGAAAGCGAAAGAGTCGATAGCGCGGCTCTCAACTATCCACTCCTCCGTACGCCAAAAGGGCGATGCCCGGGGGAGCATCGCCCTGTTTTGGCTCCCGGCGATAGGGGACCGCCGGGAAATGTTTAATTTGCGGCTGACGGCTTATTCAGCCTTCTTGTCTTCAGCCTTGTCGGCCTTCTTGGCGCGCGGCTTCTTCTCGGCCTTCTCGCCTTCGGCGGCGGCCGGTTCGGCCTTGGCCTTGGCGGCCTTCTTGGCCGGCTTGGGCTCGGGCGTCGCCGTTTCGACGAGCACCGGGGAGTCGGTCCACTCGATGAAGGCCATTTCGGAGGCATCGCTCTTGCGCTGGCCGATCTTGATGATGCGCGTGTAGCCACCCTTGCGGTCCGCCGCGCGAGGGGCGATTTCCGCGAAGAGCTTCGTCACGGCTTCATCCTGCCGGAGCACAGCCTTGGCGGTGCGGCGCGCGTGGATGGTGTTTTTCTTGCCGATGGTGACCAGCTTCTCCGCCAGGGGCTTCACAGCCTTGGCTTTGGCGAGGGTGGTCTTGATGCGATTGTGGGCGATCAGGCTGACAGCGAGGTTGGCGAGCAGCGACTTGCGGTGCCCTTCCTTGCGGCCCAGTTTGACCGTCTTTCGTTGATGACGCATGGGATGTCGTTAAGTGGGATTAGTTGAGGGCTGCCGCACCGGTGTCGACGCCTTGCGGATCGACGAGACCAGCCTCGAACTTCATGCCGAGGGCGAGGCCCAACTGCGTGAGCTTGTCCTTGATTTCGTTGAGCGACTTCTTGCCGAAGTTGCGGTATTTGAGCATCTCCGCCTCGGTCTTCTGCGCGAGCTGACCGACGGTGGTGATGTTGGCATTGTTGAGGCAGTTCGCGGCGCGCACGGAGAGTTCGATCTCGTTCACGCTCATGTTCAGAAGCTTCTTCATCTTCTGGTTCTCCTGGCTCTGCGCCTGCGGAGTCTCGTCGAACTGCACGGCGTTCTCGTCGTAATTGTAGAACGGTTCGAAGTGCTTCTTGAGAATCGAGGACGACTGCACGAGCGCGTCTTCGGGGCTGATGCGCCCGTCGGTCCAGATCTCGATCTCGAGCTTGTCGTAATCGGTGCGCTGGCCCACGCGGGTATTGCCCACGGTGTACTTCACGCGGGTCACCGGCGAGAAGATGGAGTCGATGGCGATGACGCCGATCGGCTGGTCAGGATGCTTGTTTTCGTCGCCGGTGGAGAAACCACGGCCGACCTTCACTTCGAGTTCGGCCTCAAACTTGTGCTTCTTGTCGAGCGTGCAAATGACCTGGTCCTTGTTCAGCACTTCGCACTGGGCGGAGTCCTGGATGTCCCCGGCGGTCACGGCGCCTTCCTTGTTCACAGAAATAGTGAGATTGCGAATTTCGTGGTCGTTCGCCTTGAACTTCACCTTCTTCAGGTTGAGCACGATATCGGTCACGTCTTCGACGACGTGCGGGAGAGTCTGGAACTCGTGGTTGGCCCCCGTGATCTTCACGGAGGTGATGGCCGCGCCCTCGAGCGAGGAGAGCAGCACCCGGCGGAGCGAGTTGCCGACGGTGTTGCCGTAGCCAGCCTCAAAGGGCTCGGCGACGAACTTGGCGTAGGTATCTGTGCGCGAATCCTCGTCCTTCACGAGGGACTTCGGCATTTCGAAACGTCCTAAACGAATTGGCATGGTGTGGAGAAATTTTGAATGTTGAATTAGGAATGTTGAATTGGCGTTGGTCGGGCCTTCGCGAATTCAAAATTTAGAATTCAAAATTCAAAATTATTAGTGGTTCACCGGGTTTCCCCTGGCGCGATAGCCGGCAATCATGAGGATCGACAGCCCAGGGACCAACGGTGCGTCTTTATTATCTTTACGCGCGTGGGGCGTGCAACAAAGAGGGGTTCCATCTCTTTGTAAACAAAAATCTTCGCAAATGTGACACCTTCCTGCAAGCCGAGGTCCGGGTAGCCGCCTCCTAGAGGAAAACTTTCATTCCGGCTAAGAATCCCTGTAAACCTCCGGTTGTCGCGACAGCCCCGCCTCATGAAACTCCCCCGTCTCGTCGTTCTCACCCTCGCCCTCTCTTCCTGCGCCAGCCTCCGGGCCATTGATCCCGAACCACCCAAAGGCTTCCGCGCCCTCTTCAATGGCAAAGACCTTGCCGGCTGGCACGGACTGAATCCGCACGAGTCCGAAAAGCTGCAGGGCGATAAGAAGGACGAGAACCTCAAGAAGCAGCGCGCTGAATTCCCGGACCACTGGAAGGTGGAGAATGGCGAACTCGTCAACAACGGCACCGGCCCGTACGCGACGACCGATGAAGAGTTCGGCGACATGGAATTGCAGCTCGAGTACAAGACCGTGCCGCATGCGGACAGCGGCGTTTACCTGAGGGGTTGTCCGCAGGTGCAGATCTGGGACGTCACCCAGGTCTTCGACCCCAAGAAGCCCGACCGCAAACCGCACCAAGGCTCTGGCGGCCTCTTCAACAACACGCCCAAGACGCTCGGCCGTGACCCGAATATGGTCGCCGACAAGCCGTTTGGCCAATGGAACACCCTGCGCATCCGCCAAATCGGCGCGCGCACCTGGGTGTGGCTGAATACCCGCGCCGTGGTCGAGGGCGCGGTGATGGAAAACTACTGGGACCGGACCAAGCCGCTCCCGGCGAAGGGCCCCATCATGCTCCAAACCCACGGCGGCGAAATCCGCTGGCGCAACCTCTTCGTGCACGAAATCGACGCTCACGAGGGCGAGGGATTTCTCGCCGCCAATCCTCCAATTCCCAATCCGACGGAATACGACGTTCCCTACGGCCCGCATCCCAAGCAAATTCTGCATTTTTGGAAGGCGGAGTCCGACACACCGACACCGGTCCTCTTCTTCATCCACGGCGGCGGCTGGACAGCGGGTGGCCGGCTGAGCGGCCTCTCCGGCGCGTCGAGCATGATCGCACCGATGCTCAAAGCCGGCATCTCCGTGGTCTCCGTGGAATACCGTTTCATCAATGAAGCCACCGCGGATGGCGAGGTCCCGCCGGTCAATGGCCCACTGCACGACGCCGCCCGCGCGCTGCAATTCGTGCGCAGCAAAGCAAAAGAGTGGAATATCGACAAGACGCGCATCGCCGCCTCAGGCGGTTCCGCCGGCGCCTGCTCCTCGCTGTGGCTCGCCTTTCATCCGGACCTTGCCGATCCGAACAGCAGCGACCCCGTGGCGCGCGAATCCAGTCGCCTGCTGTGCGCCGCAGTGGATGGCGCGCAGACCACGCTCGACCCGAAGCAAATGTTCGACTGGACACCGAACAGCAGCTACGGCGGCCATGCCTTTGGCTTCAAGGGCGACCCGGAGAAAAAGCAATCCGCCTTCGCGGAGTTCCTCGCCAAGCGCGACACCATCCTGCCCTGGATCGCGGAGTATTCTCCCTATGCGCTGGTCTCCTCCGACGACCCGCCAATTTATCTCCGCTACAGCACGCCTCCGGCACTTGGCCAGCCGGCCAAGGACGCCACGCACACCTCCAATTTCGGGGTCAAACTCCAGGAGCACTGCAAGGAAAAGGGTGTCGATTGCGAGCTCATGTATCCAGGCGCACCCGACGTGAAGCACGCCACCATCCAGGACTATCTCATGGAGCACCTGAAAGCGCCGGCCCCGGCAAAGTGAGGGTATGAAGAGTCCCGAGGAGAGGGCCGAAGTCTTGCGGCAGCAGGTGGAATCCAAGGTCCGCTGGGGCGCCCGCGACGAGGAAGTGCTCGGCTGGCTGGAGGAAAAGCACGCCATTGCCGGCGAAGAAGCCGAGGTCCTCCTTGCCGGGGCACATCGCGCTCGCAAGGCCGCCGTACGGAAGAAAGCAATTATCACCCTTGTGATATCGACGTTCGGCATCGCTCTCGCCGGCGGTTTCATCGGTCTGCAACTGATGGGCGGAGTGTTCGTCATCGGCCGCGGTTCCATCCTCCTGATTGGCATCGGGATTTTCAGTTTAGGCGTTTTCCTTCGCAACCTTTGGCGACTTATCTCCGGCCAAACTCTCGGCTCCGTCGATTGATCCCCTATGAAACTTCCGGTCTTCATTGCCAGCATCGTCGTACTCGTAGCGCACGCATCTCATGCCGTCGACCAACCCCGCACTCTTCGAGCCGGCGCGGCGGTGGGTGACATCACGCCCAAGGAGTTCCCATTG
>JADMIO011204698.1_pt1 | contig 16535 bp, 16 predicted proteins | sample 8958161 | NCBI WGS metagenome assembly JADMIO01 (sample SAMN16585339, study PRJNA669376) | soil metagenome | isolation source: Crop rotation soil | place: USA: Cullars Rotation, Alabama | collected 2011
GCCGCGACTTCAAGTCACGTGAATTCCAAGCTTCGGATCCCACTGTGCTGGAAAGCGCAAAAGATCTCTTACAAACATCTTTTCTAACAAACAAAAACTAAATTTATGTTTACCAAACAACTCACTTTAATTGCATTGATGGCAGCAGCCGCGATCATTTCTGCTCCACAATATGCCAAGTCACAAACAATTTCGATTTCAAAAGGAATAAAGAACATTGTATTAGTTCACGGTGCCTTTGCCGATGGCAGTTGCTGGTCGAAGGTCATATCCCAACTGCAGGCAAAAGGATACAACGTCATTGCGGCGCAAAATCCACTCACGTCACTCACCGATGATGTCTCTGCGGCCAGGCGAGCTATAGCACAGATGGATGGTCCGGTTCTCCTGGTAGCACACTCCTACGGTGGAATGGTACTTACGGAAGCAGGGAATGATCCAAAGGTGGTCGGATTGGTTTATGTTGCTGCCTTGGTTCCCGAAGAAGGGCAAAACGCAAACGATGTAAATGCCATGATGCCCACTACCGGAATTGAAAAAGAGTTCCGGATCAGTGCCGATGGTTTTGTATCCCTGTCATCGCAAACAGTTAACGAGCGATTCGCTCCTGATGCATCAGAGGATGAAAGAAAATTAATCTACGCTACACAAGTGCCGTTGGCTGCAATAGCAGGCGAGCAGAAAGTACAGAGCCCCGCCTGGAAAACTAAACCATCGTGGTTTATGGTCGCTGCACATGATAGAGTGATCAACCCTGACCTGGAACGGTACAAAGCAAAACTGATCAAAGCAACTACGATTGAGCTTAATTCTAGTCATGTTCCGATGATATCTCAACCAAATAAAGTAACGGATTTCATCATCAAGGCTGCTCAAGCATTGTAATCTGTCAGTCGCATGTGAATGCCTTTGGGCCGAACAAAGGCATTCTTTTGAGGTTTTGCAACACTAACCTTCCGATCCTTTAATTCGCTTAATTCCAGCTAAGTGGATATGGAAATTAGAAAAATGCGGGACGTCAATAGTTATCCGAGGTATCCTGCAGGAATGCTTAAACGCATGAAAAAACTATATTATGAGGTTGGGAAAATTGCCCTGGGTGCCGACAGGATTGAAGAAGAGAAGGGGTGGACCCGGGAAAATGATTTACTATAATTGCCAGAGGTACTCAAATGACCGCTTCGCAATCCCGATAGTCCATTCAAGCTGTTTTATTGTTGGGTACACGCCGGTGGTCCGAATACTTTTGACATAAATAACGCAAAATACTTTTTCATGAAGGTCTGTTCAAATAGCGTTGATGTCATAGTTGATCTCCATAAACGGGGATTTACAAATGATTTCCAACTTTTCGGCAATGATCTGTTATGGGTGCAGGAAAGTCTTGTGATTAGAGTTGGGGAATTTGCAATAACCAGGTATCAAAGGGTAGATGATCCAATTGTTTGTGGCATCATCGCTCTGCATCACAACATAAAGGGGATCTTACTTCGCCATTGTAAAAATTTTTCAGATGTATCACCAGTGCTGCTCAAGAAGCTTAAAGAATTGAATGCTTTTGAAAGTAACCAGGCAGTGAAGTCAAAACCATCATCGTCGCAGGAGACGGGCGTGGCTTTAGATTATTAGCTCGATGTCTCGATCTTTAGTGCATACGTACAGACGTCAACCTAATCAAATCGAGGATCAAGCACAACGATTTTTGAGAGCTAACTCAACCCAGGATTTTGTAAACAAATAACAAAATGGATTTCAAACAGCAATATGGATATGTCACGGCAGAAAGAAAGCCGGGTATAATCAACTTACTGAAATGCAAATGTCCCCGATGCAGAAAGGGAGACATGTTTGAAAACAAAAACCCGTATATACTCAAAGCAACCATGAAAATGAATAAGGATTGCCCTGTTTGTGGTCAGCCCTTAAATATTGAGGTGGGTTTCTATTATGGATCAGGTTATATAAGTTATGGAGTTGCAGTTGTTCTGAGCGCAGCAACATGTATCGCCTGGTGGGTGCTGATAGGGTTCTCGTCTGATAATCGTTTACTAAATTGGCTAATTTTTAATGCACTTCTTTTGATAATAGCGCAGCCATACTTAATGCGGGTCGCTCGAACGGTATGGCTTGCCTTCTTTGTGAGATATGATAAAAACTGGAGAACAAATCGACCCCTGCCGCTTGAAAGGACAAATGAAGACCAGGAGGGCAATTGGTAACAGAAACGTATTCAATCAAGTCACGAGAAAAAAATTTTCTGATTTGCTCGTTCAAGGGTTGCTGATGTAGTTTGTGTAAGAATTTAAAGAGTTAGCTGATGTTATTTGGAGAACTTAAGAAGTCGGAGTTGGATAAAATCAAAAACTGGCAGTTGCCTAAAGATCCTCCCGGAAACGAGACAGTTCTAAAAAGAGGGCGAGGATCCGCGCAGGTACTCTTGGGCTGTGCGAATTGGGGGCATAGTGAATGGTTGGGCAAAATCTATCCGAAAGGAGCAAACGAAAAAGACTTTCTTCAACATTACGGTCAGCACTATGATGCGATTGAATTAACTGCCACTAATTATAAAATATATAAAGCCGATGTCTTGAAAGAATGGGCCGGGAAAGTAAATAATCCAAAATTTAAATTTTGCGCCAAAGCCCACCGGGCAATGAGTTTTCTTAGGAATACTCCCACAAGGCAGGATGTGACAACGGCCTTCACTGCAAACATTATGGGTTTCGGTCAAAACCTGGGACCAATATTCATAACTCATAATGAAAACCTTAAGTGGGACGAGCAGGGCGAGAAAGACTTCTTCAAATATTTGGGGACTCTACCACGAGATCTGACTTTGTTTATTGAAGAGCGATCGCCGGGATTTTTTGGTGATAAAAAATTAATGGATCGATATTATGCTAAACTGGGAGAATTGAAAATCGGAACCATCATCACAGATGCGGCAGCAAGAAAGGATGTTCTTCATATGCAGCTTACAATTCCGAAAGCCTTTATCAGGTTTGTTGGTAATAGTCTACACGCTTCCGATTTTTCACGAATTGATAGTTGGGCTGCAAGAATAAAGAAATGGATGGATGCCGGTATTGAGACGGTTTATTTTTTTATCCACATGCACAATGAAGGAAAATCACCAGAACTCAGCCAATATGCGGTTCACCAGTTTAACAAGAAATGCAAGCTGAATATTCCAGAGGTAAAATTTGTCGAATAGAACTTCGTATACAGCTGCAGGGAACATTATCTTGTTGACAATTTTAATCGGCCTGTAAGTCCAAATCCACTAAGAGCAAAATGAAATATCTATTTGGGAAAACCGGCTGTGTCATGCCAGATTAATTTTTCGATAGTGATTGTCATTCGGGTCGTTCTGTGGATATTCGAAACCCGGCAATCACTTTACAAGTTCGTTGAATAAACGTTCGAGTGTTTCATTTGCATTGGTACTCAAACCTGGGTGTACCGGAGAAGTTTGCACAACAGTGCTGCGAACAGCGGTGAGCCAACGAAATCTTTGAGACATGGGCAGCTTAGCGATCTCACCGCCAGATTCTTCTCCTTTACAAATTTGTTCAAATGCGACCAATCTTTTTTCGAGTTCTGCGGCTTCAACTTCACAAACAAACGCTGCAAGTTTTGGTTGGTTAATCTCAAATTTTGTTTGCAAAAAATTTTCTGCAGCGCAATATAGAATGACGCCCACGTTAAGAAATTCCTCTCTCTCAACGCGCGGCACCACACGAATAATTGCGTACTCAAATAAGTGTTTCTCTTGCATTGTTTGCTTCTTGTACAAAAATTTCTGAGGATGCAAGTCTTGTTGTTAAGAATCTTGCATACACCTTTCTTTTTTCTGTTGACGTTTCATTCAATGTATCATTCATTAACCATTCATCAGGAATTAAAGAAACAATGGATTCAATTAATTCCTTGTTCAAAATTGCTTTGCAAAATGAATCTGCAGCTTGCAGGTCACTTGCCTGTTTCAGCAGAACATGATCTTTTATCTGTTTGAAAGGGTTTGTCGCCTGCTTTTCAAAGCCCTCCCATGAATGATGGTAGAACAAAGATGCACCATGATCTATTAACCAGAGTTCTTTATGCCAAATCAACATATTGGTATTACGTACAGTCCGATCAACATTACTAATAAATGCATCGAACCAAACAATTTTAGACGCAAGTTCCAGATCAATTTTGGTTGTTAAAGGATCGTACATAATAGCACCCGAAAGATAATGCAGTGCAAGATTCAGGCCCTCACTGGCTTTTAGGAGGTCTTGAATTTCTTCGTCCGGTTCTGTTCTGCCAAATGCTTCATCGAGAGTTGCAAAAACAATCTCGGGAATTTTCAGGCCCAGTACTCTTGCAATTTCCCCGGCGACCAATTCTGCTATTAATGCTTTACTTCCCTGTCCAGCTCCGCGAAATTTTATTACATACATAAAATTATCATCAGCGTCTGCAATAGCCGGCAAAGAACCACCTTCACGCAGTGGAGTTATATATCTTGTGACATTGACTGTCCTGATCGATGGATGATACAACTGCATAGAACAAATTACTACCGGAGTTTCAAAGTAAAAACTTTTTGTAATTGATTATTGCGATCCGGCTTATTTAGTCGAATAGGAAAAACATCTGTACAAAACTCATATCGAAAGGACATTCTATCAATTTTCTATTTTTCTATACTTTTTCAGTAACCTTATACTTTAACCAAACAACGTCATTTTTAATGCTCTTTATCTCTTCCAATTTCAATACTGTTGCATTAAATTTCCGTTCACTTTCTTCAATTTCAAAGACCGAAGACGTTTCCAATCGTCCGTCAGCGAGTGGCAACAAAAGCTGGTAATATTCATCGATCAGCCCCTCGTTGAGAAAACTGCCGTTCAAGCGCCCACCACCCTCAAGCATCAACAATTCAATCCCAAAAAGATTTTTAAGTTTTTCCAATGCAACGTGGAGATTAATTGTGCTGACTCCAGCAAAAATGTAGGATACGCCGACTTCCTGCAAGTGGGCGAGGTAACTATCCTCAACGGCTTCTGTTAATATGGTGATAACATGCTGCCCCAACATTTCGGCGCTGTTCCATCCTAACTTGCCGTTGCCATCGACGGCAATAGCAAAAGAGTCTGCGTTATGCTTTGCAACAAAGTCTTCACGGCTAATTTTGTAATCTACTTTTTTGAAAATAGGTTTGGCAAATTTTGTAAAATCTTTTTCCATTGTTGTTCTGCCAACGATCCAGGATTTATTGCCAATGGCTTCGTGAGTTTCCTCGAAACTGTCCAATAAAGCCTTTACGTGTGGGTCATTCCCCCATTTGTCGCCAAGGATCTTTCCATCGACAGATGTCATCATAAGGCAAATAATGTAAGGGCGCTTATTCATCTTTATTATTTTGATGTAATCAATAGAACTACAAAGTAACTACAGCTTAGAGAATGTAAGAAAATCTTTCACAATTTGGTTAGACAATTGTCCCATCTAAGCTTGTGCGACTAACCAGAGTGATTAAAGCAGATTGCAAGCGAAGTAGGTAAACATTCTTGACCAGGCCCTCGGTTCCAATAAATCAATTATGGTTGAGAAACCTGATTTTCAGGATAACTATATAAATCAGTGCGATCGCCATCAGCCAGGCCATAGCGATTATAATAGTAGATTGTATTTTGTCTTTTTTCTCTGCCATCAGTCTTCGACTCTCTTCATGCGCAGGGTTGGGATCGGGGATATCATTAGTGGGAATTTCTCAACGACGACATTCGAAGGATCTAGTCCAAAACCTCTTTCTTCAGAAAGGCTGATCTCTTTCAACCAAAAATGGAGCCTCATCATTATGCGTTCCCAAATAGGCAACTCGTTATCCTGGCTCAGGTATTTTTCCATCACAATGAACTGGAAATCTCCCACGGAATTATTTTTATTGAGAGATTCATAACGACTGGCGACATTGACTTCTTTATTCATTACTAAATCCTCTACCACTTTCTGGAACATCAAATTGATACGGGGCTGAACTCTAAAGCCCAATCTAAATTCGACCCGTATTATATCATTTGGGATGATATGATCTACTGCGTATTCTGCAGTGTATGGATCGTCTAATGTATGGACATGGATAAACCAGTAAATATCGGCTCGCTTTGGGTTTTTATTTAAAATTGAATAAATGATTTTGTGCTCTATTTCTTTTGGATTATCAGCACTGGTTAAATACACCAGGTGAGTTGCATACTTAGCAACGGACCTGTCAGTGCTTAATTCTTGTATCTTGGGTACATAATGATCAAGCCTTACAAACTCTACGTATCGGTTTTTAATCTTCCTGGCCTTATACCAATTGTACATAACAATAAAGAGAAGGCCGCCGACCAACAGCGTTACATAGCCTCCATGCGGAAACTTATCCATGTTGGCGTACAGAAAGCTAAATTCGATCATGAGATAAACACAGAGGTATAGGTAAATCAAACCAGGTTTTGTACGACGTACAACAAGGTAATTGGCAAATAGTATAGACGTTGCGATCATTGTCACGGTGATCGCAAGGCCGTAAGCGGCCTCCATATTCGAAGCCTTCTGAAAATAAAGAACAACACCGGTGCATCCGGTGAACAATAGAAGATTTGCAGCGGGAACATATAATTGTCCTTTAGCTTCAGTGGGGTAATTAATTCGCAACTTAGGCCAAAGATTCAGACGCATAGCTTCACTTATCAGTGTGAAAGACCCGGAAATCAAAGCCTGGCTGGCGATGATGGTGGCTACAGTGGCAATAGCAATTCCAAAATAAATGAACCACTCCGGCATGACACCGTAAAAAGGATTAAAGCCAGACTCAATTGTATCTGAATTGATCAATTCTCCTAAATGATTTTTCAGAAGCCATGCGCCCTGGCCCAAATAGTTAAGGATAAGGCAGGTCTTTACAAAAACCCAGGAGTAACGGATATTCCATTTACCACAATGACCTAAATCGGAGTATAAAGCTTCGGCTCCGGTTGTGCACAAAAAGACACCTCCCAAAACGTAAAAGCCGTTTGGATAAGTAACCAGGAGTTTAATCCCGTAATAAGGATTCAAAGCCCGAAGGATGGATAGGTTGTCAAATAGATGCACGATACCCAATGCAGCGAGCATCGAAAACCATATGGTCATTACCGGACCAAAAGATCTTCCAATAAAAGCTGTTCCAAATTGCTGAACAAAAAATAACGCTGATAAAATTCCAATTACTATGTAAATAACAGCCCATTGGCTTATGTCGTGAAACGCAGGAACTTGTTTTAACCCTTCTATTGCAGACATGACAGAGATCGGCGGAGTAATCATTCCATCTGCAAGCAAGGCAGCACCACCTATCATTGCCGGAATGACGAGCCATCTTTTGGTCCGCCTGACGAGGGCAAACAGCGAAAATATGCCCCCCTCGCCACGGTTGTCAGCTTGCAGAGTCAGAATCACATATTTGATCGTCGTTTGAAGGGTAAGTGTCCAAATGATCAGCGACAAAACGCCTATGATTAATTCTTCGCTTATTATTTTGCCACTTATAATAGCGTTTAGTACATACAACGGGGAAGTGCCTATATCTCCGTAAATGATTCCAAGGGCAATTAAAAGACCGGCTACTGAAACTCTTTTGTTAGATGACATCTTTGTTAAAATCGGGTTAGAGTATCCAAAAATACCCGAGGAGAGCAATCACCACATTGTTTTAAGTGGCTCCGGCTAAAATCTTTATAAAATCTTTATACGATTAACCGAGCTTTGTTTGTTCATTTATGTCTGATTTACATTGGCACAAAATGGTTTTCAGTAAACTAAATACATTACTTAGATCGAATCAATACCTCTCGTGTATCATTACAGTTCTGGTCATGGCGGGTATCTGCTTCTCCCTATCGGAATTGATTGGCTACAGGGTGGTGGCATTCATCCTGCTGGTTACAGTGTCAATACTTGCCATTACATTTGACATTCTGCCTGTAATGATTGCAGCGGCACTCAGCGCTTTTATCTGGAATTTCTTTTTCATCCCTCCAAAATTTACGATTCACGTATCGACTACAGAAGATACCATCTTGTTGATAATGTATTTTGTAATTGCGATGATCAATGCTGTTCTTACTTACAAAATACGGCGGGTCGAAAAAATTTCGAGCATAAAAGAAGAAAGAGCAAATAGCGTCAAACTGTACAATACAATTCTCAATTCCTTGTCACATGAATTGAGAACGCCCCTGGCTGCCATTATTGGTGCAACTGACAATCTCCAAACAAATTCTCATCTTACTCCTAAGGATAGAGAACAACTTATTGCCGAGATATCACAGGCGTCTTTAAGATTGAATCAGCAGGTTGAAAACTTATTGAACATTTCACGTCTTGAATCTGGCCACATTCAGCCCAAAAATGACTGGAGTGACATAGTCGAATTGGTTTATGATGCCGTAAAAAGAGTGGAGGAGAACAACCGGGAGAGAAAAATTCATATTAGCATTAATCAGGAATTTCCACTTTGCTTCCTGGATAAAGGGATGCTTGACCAGGTGATCTATAATTTACTAAATAATGCGGCGATTCACACGGAAACAAGTGCAAGGATCGATATCTCGGCCACTGTTCATGCAGATATACTAACTCTCATTATTGAGGATACAGGATCAGGCTTTGTTGATGGTGATATCAAAGATGTTTTTGATAAATTTTCTCGTTCAAAGGCACTTGCGACAGCCAGGCGGGGATTAGGCCTTTCTATTGTAAAAGGATTTACTGAGGCAATGTCAGGAAACGTTGATCTCGAGAAGGTGCATCCGCATGGTTCCAGGTTTGTGATCACGATTCCTGTAAAAAGTTCATCCATAAAATTTGCGGAATATGAGCCGGGCAGAAATTTTAATCGTTGATGACGAACCTCAAATGAGAAGGACACTGGAAATTACTTTGCAAAGCAATGGCTATATACCGAAATCTGCGGCTTCTGCTAAAGAGGGGATGATAATGGCCTCCAACCATCCTCCTGAATTAATTTTGTTGGATCTTGGTTTGCCTGATGAAAGTGGACATGTTTTGTTGCAAAAACTAAGACGGTGGTACACGAATCCTGTAATTATCCTTTCGGTTCAAAAAAATGAAGAAGATATAGTTAAAGCGCTTGATAACGGGGCCAATGATTATTTATCGAAGCCATTCCGGGCAGGCGAGTTGCTTGCAAGAATACGCTCTGCTCTGCGTATTTCAACAACAGATGACGCAGATACGACTCTGAATTTTAGAGATATTCAAATCGACTTGTCAGCAAGGCTGATCAGGAAAAATAATCAACTGGTAAAATTAACTTCAACGGAGTATAATTTACTGGCATTGTTGATGAGGAACGAAGGAAAGGTACTTACTCATCAATATCTTTTAAGAGCCATCTGGGGCCCGGGCTTCATCAACCAATCGCAATATCTCAGAGTTTTTATTGCACAGATAAGAAAGAAAATCGAAACCGATGCCAACAGGCCGGAATATTTATTAACTGAATCCGGCGTTGGTTACCGCTTTATTAGCCAAACCTGATTGTCATGTCTGGAAATATCTTGATCGTTGAAGATGAAGAACAATTGCGTAAGCTTATTGGCAGAATTATCGGCCTCGAAGATTTTCGTGTGTATGAGGCGGGTACCCTTCGAAGTCCAGCGAAAAGAAATTCATAACCCGATGCCTTTATGTAACTTAACTGTTAAAATCCTATAGCAAATGAAGGCAGCATCTACACGCGGAAATATTTCTTCCCTGCAATCCACGTCCAGGAGGAACGTAATCAAAACCCTTGCGATGGGCACAGCCGGATTGCTATTTTCTCCCAATCCACTGTTGGCATGCACTCGCAAGAAAAAAGACAAACTTGGTATCGCATTGGTAGGGCTCGGTTATTACAGCACCGATCTCCTGGCTCCGGCGCTTCAACAAACAAAGAATTGTTATCTCGCCGGAATTGTTACCGGCACGCCGTCAAAAGCCGAAGCGTGGCAAAAGAAATATAACATACCGGACAAAAATATTTTCAATTACCAATCATTTGATCAACTCGCCAATAACGATGAAATAGACATTGTTTATGTTGTTCTCCCTCCTTCGATGCACAAAGAATACGTGGTGCGCGGTGTCAATGCGGGCAAACATGTGTTTTGCGAAAAGCCAATGGCAATCACGTCGGATGAATGCCAGGCAATGATTGATGCTTGCAAATCACTGAAGAGGAAATTAGCCATTGGATACCGGCTCCAGCATGAGCCCAACACGCAAGCGTATAGAAAAATTATCAAAGATCAATCACTCGGAAAAGTAAAGAAGGTAAGTTGCGCAGCAGGCTATACGGAGAACAGGACAAATCACTGGAAACAGAAAAAAGAAATGGGTGGAGGGGTTATGTATGATATGGGTGTATACCCGATCCAGGGACTGCGTATGGGTACGGGAATGGAACCGATTGCAGTTGTATCAGCGAAAACATCTACCAATAGGCCGGAGATTTATAAAGATGGCCTTGATGAAACCGCGATAGCAACTCTCGAATTTCCAGGTGGCATGATCGCGGATATGAAAACCAGCTTTGGTGAAAACATCAACTTTTTGAATATCGCGTGCGACAAAGGAGAGATCAAAGTGGCTCCTTATCAGCCATACGCGGGAGTGAGAGGTACGAGTCCTTTAGGGGACATCAATTTTTCCTATGATGTTCCCTGGCAACAGGCTAAACAAATGGACGATGACTGCCTGTCTATCATTAACGGTCAACCCATGCAGGTTCCGGGCGAGGAAGGTCAAAGAGATATCCGGATAGTCGAAGCAATTTATGCCGCTGCCAGGACGGGACAACGGGTAAAAGTGTAGAACGGGTGAGAACTTAATGATGCTTCCAATAAAATCTTAAATTCGAAAATTGATGGAATCATTAAAAAATTTGGTTGGTAAATATGCCTAATGTCAGATCAGTTTAACTCTCTCTTCTTCCAGGTCGATCTGGTAGATCTGTTCCCTTATAAAAGTTTCGTCAAGATTGTTGTCGTTGTTTAATTTCTCTAAAAATTTCCTTTGGCTGTCCAGCACTTCAAGGTAATGCTGTCTTGCCTCAGGACTCATCTTAAATTTATCGGGCTGTTGTATTTTCTTTTCCCATTGTTCTACCATGTGTACCAGGTGTGGATCTTTAAACAAACCCTGCCGATGTTTTTCCTTCAAAAGATTAACTGTAAAAACAGCCAATTCATTTTTTATTTTCAATTTAGTTTCTTCATCGTCAGGTGTTCCATCTACTGTTTCAAATAATCTTGATCGCCTGATGAGATAGGGCAGTGTCAGTCCCTGTAATAATAAGGTAAGCAGGATCACTAAAAACGTGATGAACAGGATCAAACTTCTATGAGGGAACAGCTGATTATTTTGCAAGGTCACTGGGATGGCCAATGCGGCTGCTAATGAAACCACACCCCGCATGCCTGTCCAACCCAATAAAAGTGGTAGCTGCCACATTCTTCTTCTTCCCATTCGGTTGGGTGCCACGCTGGGTCGGAAGATCAATGTTGCCATCAATGCAACATAAGAGCTGATGATCCTCGCTGCAATCAGGATTGCAGTTACCAATAGTCCATAACCGATAGCTGTACCGACTTTGATACCGTCTGCGCGAAGACCGGCCACTATTGCCGGCAGTTCCAAACCAATAAGCATAAACACAATGCCATTCAAAATAAAGATAAAGGCTTCCCAAAAACTATATCCTTTAATGCGGCTGTCGCTGTTCAAGAACACCAATCGCCTGTTCGATAAAAACAAGCCTCCGCATACTACGGCCAACACTCCCGAACTATGAACTTGTTCGGCGATCCAATAAAGAAAGTAGGGCTCTACTAGTGTGAAGGCAATATCGGAAGAAGCATCGGTTAGTAATCGTTTATGAATTTGCATAAACAGCCATCCAAACAACAAACCAATCGCGATACCACCGACCACCATCCAGGAAAAACTAAGCAAAGCATCCTGGAAAATAAATTGCCCGGTGCCCACTGCCACCAATGCAAATCTGAAAATAATCAGTGATGATGCATCATTTAATAAACTTTCACCTTCCAGTATTGCGGCCATGCTTTTAGAAATTTTTACAAATCTCATAATGGCTCCTGTGCTCACGGCATCTGGTGGAGATACAATCCCACCGAGCAAAAAACCCAATGCCAATGTAAAACCAGGAATAAAATAATTGGCAACGACAGCGACAGCCAATGCCGAAAACAACACAACTAAAAAGGCAAAACTTCCAATGATACGCCACCATTTTTTCATCTCTTTGAATGAAATGGCCCAGGATGCCTCAAACAATAGCGGTGGCAGAAAAATAAAAAAGATCATATTAGGATCTACCTGCACTAGCGGCAAGCCGGGAATAAAACCGATCGCCAGGCCGGACACTACCAATAAAACAGGATAAGCTATGCGCAGGCGGGTTGCCAGCATTTCTATCAGGACAATGGCCGCAATAAGTGCCAGCAGAAAAGGTAACTGTTGGTGCATAGTTAAAGAAAGTGTGATTGTAAGCTATGGATACAAAGATAGCCGAGCTGCAGCTGTGTAAGATACCGGCTTCCGCTGGTTGAATAGCTTACCGTCTTTCCGGAGAATTTGACCTTTTGAGGCAACTTCTAATCAATAACAAACATTCCATCCTTATAAATAATTTTTTCTGAATTATCGGAAAGGGTTGCCGTAACAGTTCGATTGGCAGTACTCACGATATCGGTATGAACTTTAGGACAGGAATTGTAACCCATACTCTTCCATTCTTCTTCTGATACCTTCGACATATCACCGGTAAAAGTGTCTTTATAAGCATTGCCAAGTGCGATATGTGTATTGCCAAATTCACCGCCAATGTTCTCGTCAAACAGCGTAGTTGCCATAAATTTTGTTATGCGTGAATGACGTTTATCTGTCAGGGAATATTCTCCAACCTTGTCTGCGTTTTCCTGCGCGATCATTTCTTTAAGTGCATCTTCATTTTCTGTTGCAGAAGAGGTTATTACCACTCCATCTTTAAACTGAAGGTGTACACCTGCTATCCTTTTTCCGGAATAATACAACGGCTGATTAAAAGTAACATGGCCGTTTGTTCCTCTCCAGTCAGGAGAAGTAAATATTTCAAAACTTGGAATATTCTTGCCACCACCGCTTAGCCATTTGCGATGCTTGCCTAATTTGATTTCAAGGTCAATATCGTTGCCTTGTATATGCAGTTTCTCTATTTGCAAAGCATCCAGTTTATTTTTTATGTCTTCTATCTCTGCCTGGACCTTCTTCCATTTTGCCACCGGGTCATCGTCTCTAAGATAGCAGGCTTCAATGATCTGCTCCCAGTATTCATCGAGTGTTAAGCCTGCTTCATCTGCCATCGACTGTGTACCATAAAGACACAAGCTCCATGACAGCTTCCCTTCCTGTTCTTTCTTTTCACGCATTTGAAACCATGGCGCTCTTGCACTGTTCATCATGCTAATCCTGGACGACGGGAGTCCTTCAAAAACATGGATATCCGGATCTGCAATGATGAAAAGAATATGGTCTGCGGCATTTACTATACCCTGCCAGTAGGGTGCGGCGAAAAATGAAACTTGCTCATCAGTCCCATTCTGCAGAAGAAAACGGCTAAGACTGGTTTGATGGGTGTTATCGGGTAAATACTGGGTGATCAAATTTCCACCTGCCGAATACACTTCTTTTGCCATAGCTATGAAAAGGTCTCTTGCACATTCCTGCGCTACAAGATAAACGGTGTCGCCTTTATTGATCCCATCGCCATTGTTCAATGCATAATGGACCATTACCTGTGCATATTTTTTTAGCAGATCATCGTTGAGTTTATACATGATGAATGTGTTTTAGAGCAGCGAAATTATTTAAACTCTGTTGACAATTGATTTCCGCTTCAGCCAGGACCCCATTTCATTTAAAATTTTTCCAAAGATGCAAGGTTTTGCAGTGGACAGAAGTATTATAAAAAAATTGCAGATCGATTCAATACCTTGCCAGCTAATTCTTATCCCTGAGAAATTTTTAGTCGCCGTTTGTCGATTTTTTCACTTTTTTTGATTTGATTCAATTATTCAATGGCAATTGATTTTAACGGTATGAGAACTTTACTGACAGGGTTGATAATATTTTCGTTTTTATCCTGCATTTCCCAAACGGTTAAAACTTTACCGGTCAAAGGGCTTAACGGTCCCAATGGATTTGCGATAAACAAATCTGGCCAGCTATTCATCGCTAATGAAACTGGTAAGCAGGTTGTAAAGATCATAGGCGACAGTACAGCGGAAGTGGTCCTTATAAGCGATTCGCCGGATGGGCTAACGTTCGATGACGAGGGTAACTTATACGTCAGTAATTTCTATTCCGGAATAATTTTAAAGTTGAGTGCTGGGTCTATTGACACGATTGCGAAAGGATTGAATAAACCAAGTGATGTAAAATGCGATACGGAGGGAAATCTCTTTGTTTCCGAGTATGAAGCAGGAGCCATAAAAAAAATAAACAAGCACGGTGAGATCGTTCAAATTGCCAAGGGTTTAAAATTTCCTTTTGGACTGGCGTTTGACAAGAAGGGCAATTTATACGTAGCGAGTAACAGCACGGGCGAGATATACCAAATCGATTCAAAAGGCACCGTGAATGTTTTTGCAAAAATTGCCGGAACTCTGAGCTACCTGGCATTCAGTAAAAAGACAGAAGTGTTATATGCGACCTGTTTTACCTGCCATAATATCTATGCCATCGATAGGAGGGGTAACAAAAAAATCCTGGCGGGTAGTGGAGTTGCAGGCGACAAAGATGGACCGTTGAGCGAAGCACAGTTTAATGATCCCAATAGCATCGCGATCTCGCCGGATGGTAGTCTCTATATTTCGGAATTTAGCGTAAATCGCATCAGGAAAATTACAGGGTTGGACAATTAAATTTTTGTTGGGCTAATCTTGTGTACGATAAAATTTATTTTTTAATCAATAAAATTCAGATACAGCTCCTACTTAAATCAGTTAAATTATTTTTGCTATCTTCCTTTCATAAATGAATAAAGTATTTTCATTTTCCGGTCTGCTGATTCTATGCTGTCTATTTTTATCTTCCCGGGCATTTGCTTTCTCTGATCCAGTCACGCTTCCCATTGGATCCAAAGCTCCGGATTTTGATTTACCCGCGATTGATGGAAAAAATTATACACTTAGATCCTTTGGCGATGCTAAAGTGCTGGTGATCGCTTTCATTTGTAATCATTGTCCTACTTCCCAGGCTTATGAAGAAAGACTGATCAGGTTAACAAGTGATTATGCTTCGCGTGGTGTGAAGTTGGTTGCCATCAATTCCAACAATCCAGGCTCGCTGAGATATGATGAATTGGGCTGGAGTGATGTAGGTGATTCATTTGATGACATGAAAACAAGGGCCCTGGAGAAACACTTCAATTTTCCCTATTTGTATGATGGCGAGCGGCAAACAGTAGCGATGCAATACGGTCCTGTTGCAACACCGCACCTGTTTATATTTGATAAAGACAGGATATTGCGTTATACCGGGCGTGTGGATGATATGGAAAATCCGCACAAAACACCTCGTTCACAAGACGCTCGTGCGGCGATTGACGCATTGCTCAATAATAAGGAGGTCCAGGTGGCAGCGACAAAAGTTTTTGGATGCTCCATTAAGTGGCTGGATAAAAAAGATTGGATGAACAAGGCAGCTATCAAATGGGCTGAGGAGCCGGTGACATTAGACACCATCGGATCTTCTGGCCTGGTGAATGTCATGGAAAACCATTCAGACAAATTAAGGCTGATCAATGTGTGGGCGACCTGGTGTGGCCCCTGTACAGTTGAATTTCCGGACCTGGTAACACTTGCACGCATTTACGTACAACGTGATTTTGAATTCATCAGCATCAGCGCCGACGATGGAGAAAGAAAAGATAAAGCGCTCGCTTTTTTGAAGAAACAGCAATCGTCGGGAACAAACTATTTATTCACGGGGGATAGCAAATATGAATTGATCGATGCCATCGATCCCCATTGGCAGGGTGCATTGCCTTATACTCTTTTGGTAGAACCCGGTGGGAAGGTAGTGTACTCACATGAGGGGCCAATAGACAGGGAAGAATTAAGAAAAATAATTTTCAACGATCCTTTTATAGGCAGGTTGTACAAGTAATCTCTTCCGCGGACTTTGCAGATAAACTCAGATCATTTAGTATTCTGCGGAGACAGCGTTATCTGTGGGAACCTGTAGTACGAATTAAACGATGGATCCATTTCATATCTCCCGCGGATTTCGCAGATAAACGCAGATCCTTTGATATTCTGCGGAGATCAGCGTTCTCTGCGGGAGCAGTAACACGAATTATACGAGTGGTCCATTTAATATCTCCCGCGGATTCGCAGATAAACGCAGATCATTTAGTATTCTGCGGAGATCAGTGTTATCTGCGGGAA
>JADMIO011089391.1_pt1 | contig 16533 bp, 20 predicted proteins | sample 8958161 | NCBI WGS metagenome assembly JADMIO01 (sample SAMN16585339, study PRJNA669376) | soil metagenome | isolation source: Crop rotation soil | place: USA: Cullars Rotation, Alabama | collected 2011
CCGTTGTTTGAAACGAGCCAAACCCAGCCGCTGCCGAAACGTCCAACGCCGCCCGCTTCAAATTTCGCCTGAAAATCTGCGAACGAGCCGAACGCGGAATTGATTGCTTCAGCCAATTTTCCAGACGGCGCGCCGCCAGCTTTCGGGCCGATGATTTTCCAGAAGAACGAATGATTCCAATGTCCGCCGCCGTTGTTGCGCACCGGGCCACGGATATTTTCCGGCACGGACGCGATGTCTTTTACCAAATCACAGAGAGATTTAGCTTCGAGCGTGGCATTGCCAGCGATGGCTTTGTTGAGGTTGTCCACGTAGGCTTTATGATGTTTGCCGTGATGGATTTCCATCGTGGCTTTGTCAATGTGCGGTTCCAAAGCATCAGACGGGTAGGGGAGTGCTGGTAGTTCGTGTGCCATAATTTTCCTTTTGTTAATCCTTTTTGGTTAAATTGTCGGAAACACAAATTGCGTCAGTGGCGGACGAAAATCAAGCGCGGATGAATTTCAATTTTTTCCACTTCCTAAAACACGGGCAATCCAAATTGCCAATGGATCGTAAATGCTATCTTGAGCAATTGGTGGATGTGCGTTGAAATCACGTTTTGCGAGGAAAATTGCCAAAGCGAAAATGACACCTATAAACACAAAAGCTGACGAATCAATTAAGCCGTTTATTTTTGAATACCGTAAAAGCAAAAATGCAGGAATTCCGGCTACAGCACAGTAAAGAATTGCGCGGTTCAAAAATGGCAACCTTCTTCCAACGCAAAGAACAAACCCAATGCCGTGAAGAATTAATAGCCAACAAGCGAGCGTCATCCATGCCATCGCAATTAAACCAAGTGGAAGTAAAAACAAATTTAACGGACTTGACGGCTTCGCCATAAACTCTTGAAATACAGCAATAGCAGCACAGTAAACGACACAGAAAAAGACGAACAAAACGGCATTCAAAAAGCCGTGTGCAAAGATAGATTTCGCATCTCGCAATAATAAACGTAACGGCGTTGTTACCAACCAGCCGATCACAAGAAATGTTACCAAAGCCACAATTGGAATAAGCCAGTCAGGAACTGTTATAATCGAAAAGAAAGAAAGCAACACCAAAGGCATCGCTACAAAAAGCACACACGCACTAATCAGTGTTTTCGTATGAAGATCGGCTTTCATTTCAATATTGCAGAAATTTTGAAATATTTATTTCACTAACTCCACAAAATTCTTTAGCAGTTGCAAACCGATGCGCTGGCTTTTCTCCGGATGAAATTGCGTGGCAAAAACGTTGTCGCGCCAAATTGCCGACGCGAACTTACCGCCGTAATCTGTGCGCGTGGCAACAATGGAATCATCTGCCGGTTGCGGATAAAAACTGTGCACGAAATAAACGTAGCTGCCGTTTTCAATTCCCCGAAAGAGCGGGCAATCTGTTTTGGTAATCTCGATTTGGTTCCAGCCAATTTGCGGAATCTTCAATCCACTCTTTTCATTGAAGCGCACGACGCTGCCTTTGAAAATGCCAAGGCCGGCGGCGCACGAATTGAATTCTTCACTGCGCTCGAACAATGCCTGAAAGCCGACGCAAATGCCGAGAAACGATTTTCCAGTCTGGATGAAATCGCGCGCGGCTTCGAGCAGATGCTGTTTCTGCATCGCGTTGATGCAATCGTCGAACGCGCCGACGCCGGGCAGCACCATCGCCCGCGCATCACCGATTTCTCGCGGCGTTTGTGCGACGCGCACGGCCGCACCGACTTTGAGCAACGCCTTTTGGACGCTACGCAAGTTGCCGGAACCATAATCGAGGAGAGCAATCACAGAATTATTTTAGTCACAGACGAACATAGATGAAATAGGGATTTTAACGCGTGGCCGCCAATTCCTTTTCTGTCTTCAATCGCAATTGTCCACAGGCTGCGTCAATGTCGTGACCTTTTTCTCGGCGAAGGGTGGCAATGGTTTTTTGTTTTTCCAGCGCGTTGAGAAAATTTTCACAAACGTCTTCCGGTGGACGTTCCCACAGCAAGCCTTCAACCTTGTTGTAAGGAATCAGATTCACTTTAGCGAAAAGCTTTTTGGCCAGCACAGCCAGCGGCTTTGCCTGTTCAACCGAATCGTTCACGCCGGAGATCAAAATATATTCGAGCGCAATCATCCGGCCTTTCTTCTGTTGATAATAGTCGCATGCGGCCGCCAGTTCCTTGAGCGGATATTTTTTGTTCACCGGCATGATTTTGTTACGCACGTCGTCCGTCGCGCCGTGAAGTGAAATCGCCAATCGAAATTGCAACGGCTCCTCGGCCAGCTTGCGGATCTGCGGAACAAGGCCGCTCGTCGAAATTGTAATCTTTCGCGCGCCGATGCCACCGCCCCATGGAGCATTCAGGATTTTTAACGCCTTAAGCAAATTGTCATAATTCGCCAGCGGCTCGCCCATTCCCATGACGACGATATTATTGACGATGCGATTTTCTGCAGGCTCAAGGCTTTCCGATTTTGGCTGCGCAACGTGCCATCGTTCAACGGCCAGAATCTGCTCGACGATTTCATTTGGCGCGAGATTCCGTTTCCACCCTTCGAGTCCGCTCGCGCAAAATTTGCAGCCGTAGGCGCAGCCGACTTGCGTGGAAATACAAAGCGTGTGACGATCGCTCGCTTCGCCGTAAAGCGCTGGATTTGCGGGAATCAAAACGCTTTCGATAAATGAGCCATCGTTCAATTTCCAAAGAAATTTTTGTGTCGTGTCGCGCGAACCTTGTTTGCGGACGAGTTCCAAAGTTCGCAGTGAAAAATCCGCCCGCAATTTTTCACGCAACGGTTTCGGCAGATTGCTCATCGCGTCCCAACTCGTTACCCGCCGGATATAAAGCCATTCGAGTAATTGTGTGACGCGATAAACCGGCTCATCCCATTCCTTGAATTGAATTTCCAATTCTTCGCGCGTCAATGATTTGATGTCTGGCATTTTAATCCTTGTCGCGCTTTAGAAAATCCGTTGAGAAGCCGGCTTCTCCGACAGCCTCCTTTGGATCGGCGACGCCGTCAACGAATTGCCGGACAATCGGGTCTTGCGAATCAAAAAATTCCTCCGGTTTTCCGCTCGCGTAAATCTTTTTGTCATGAAGCATCAGTACGCGATTGCCGACCCGACGCGCCGTGCGCATGTCGTGCGTGACAACGACGGTTGTGACTTTCAATTCATCCCGCACGCGCATCATCAATTTATCAATACTGTCGGAAACAATCGGGTCAAGGCCGGTCGTCGGCTCGTCGTAAAGAACGATTTGCGGCTCGTAAATGATGGCGCGCGCGATGCCGACGCGTTTTCTCATGCCGCCGGAAAGTTCTGCCGGCTTTTTATTTTGCGTGCCCGGCAAATCCACAACTTCCAGCGCGCGAGCAACCCGATTGGTGATGTCGGTCTCATTGCAATTGCCTTCTCGACGCAATGGAAACGCGACGTTTTCCGCAACCGTCATGGAATCGAAGAGAGCCGCGCCTTGAAAAACCATTCCGAATTTGTGGCGCACACGAAGCAATTGCCGCTCATTCATTGGCACGATGCTTTCGCCATCAATCAATACTTCGCCGCCGTCCGGCTTGATGAGGCCGATGATGAGCTTAAGCAAAACGCTTTTGCCGCCGCCGCTGCGACCGACGATTGCGACTGACTCGCCGTTTTCGATACGGAAATTGACGCCAGCGAGAACTCGCTGCGCGCCAAAATTCTTTTTCAAATCGCGGACTTCAATCACAACGGCAAAATATCAAAATACGAACGCTTGGCGAGTTTGGATTAAGATGAAGGCAAAGTGGTCTAACGCCAGAGCTCAGCCATCCGCAACAGTGGAACCGGCCGCGCCAACCCGTGTTGACTGCAGTGATCTTGTTGGGCGCTGCGACTTTTCTCTTCTGGTCAACTCCCGTCGCAGCAAATTCCTCATGAGTTCATACTGCCTCTCCTCATACACCACGATATGAAATCTCCAAACGTCGCCGCGGGCATCACGGAACGAGCAAATCTCGCGGACTCCATATTTCCTGCCGTGTTCGTAAAAACTCTCACCGAGGGCATTGCGAAATCGCTCCTCCACTATCGTGCCATAGACCTCTCGAACTGGGATGGCATTTGTGGAGGTGGCGAACTGGATCGAGTCACTGCGACCCAACCCGTCGAGGAGCACACCCAACACCGCGTCATTCGTAGTCATCGAGGAAATGAATCTGGCCAAGTCCTCGCTTGAATGCACCCCCTTCATATCCGGAGCATCTGCGGCTCTGGCTGCGTGGCACAGAAGCAGGGTCAAACAAAGCAAGCGCGCTATCATGGTTTTACGCCCAACAGATATTCGACCACAATTTTGCGGTTAATTTCGCTTTCATGTTGGTTGGTTTAAATCCAGTTTTCTTGCGTGTCAAGAAGGGTTTATTCAGTTTTCGACTGCGAATTAACGGGAGAGAAAAACCGCGCTTGCTTTTGCCGCAGCGGGCGCGGAAATGATTTTGGAAATTTCACCGGAAATAACTTCGCAATAGACGCAAATGCAGGCGTCGGCTTCACCGCGTTCAATTAAAGCTTTGCCTTCGGACAAAAGATATTTGTCGTTACCGACGATGCAGATATTTGGGCCGGTTAATTTGAAATGAATCGCAATTTCGGCGATGGCCGCGCTGGGTAGCGTGTAAGCAAACAATGTCGGACTCGGTCCGCCAATTTCTTTTCGACTTTTCCAGAAATTAAAATCCGTCGTCAACGAGCCAGCGCTTGCAGCCAGACAAATAGCAATCCGTTCGCGATTCATATTTTCAAAATCAATTCGCATCGACGCGACCGCGAGCAAGGCCAATTGGCTTTGCAAATCCAATCGACCAAAGCGCTGTCCGAACTTTACCGATTTCAAATCGGCTTCGGTGACGGCGCTCGTGGCAATGACAGAAACCTCTTTCATGGGACGAAAAAAATGAAAGAGGTTTTCTCCCTCTCCTCGCTGAACGAGGAGAGGGCCGGGGTGAGGAGCATTACTAAAAACCCCTCACCCTTGCCCTCTCCCCATTTTAGTGGGGAGAGGGAACTTTTTTTCGGGGCATAACTATACAAATTCATAATTGCTGTAGGATGAGAGCGCCGTTCATGCCGCCGAAACCGGTGTTCAATTTCAAAACGTTTTTTAATTTTCCCTCGCGCGGTTCGCGTAAAAGACTTTTGGGAACGCCATCAGCAGGCGAAGTCAATCGTGGTGTGCCGGGAAGAAAATTATGTTCCATCGCAATAGCGCAACAAATTGTTTCAATCACGCCAGCCGCGCCGAGCGTGTGGCCGAGCATTCCTTTGGAACCGCTGACCGGCGGGCAGTTGTCGCCAAAAACACTTTTCAACGCGAGTGATTCCATGGCGTCGTTGTAACTCGTGCCAGTTCCGTGCGCGTGAACGTAGTCAATTTCTTCCGGCGAAAGATTTACTGATTTTAACGCGATACGAATCGCATTTGCCAGGCCGGAGCCGTCGCGCGACGGGCCGGTCAAATGATTTGCGTCGTTGCTGCTGCCGAACGCCTGAATTTTTATTTTGGAATTCGGTGCAAAATCGCATCGCGTTAAAACAACTACCGCGCCTGCTTCACCAGCACTTAATCCGTAACGGCTCGCATCAAAGGGACGGCAGCCAACCGGATCGAGAGCTTTGAGTGCCGTGAAACCGGAAACAACAAATTCAGAAAGCGCGTCAACGCCGACAACAAAAACGGCATCGGCGTCACCACGCTGAATTATTTTTGCGCCTTGAGAAATTGCAACGAGGCCCGAAACACAGGCAACGGAAACGCATTGAACAGGACCGCTCGCGCCGAAATCCTTGGCCAAATCTTCCGCAAGCAAATCCGGGCGCAAATGGCGTTGCGCAGCGGCGGAGCAGGGGAGATTTTCGGAAACGCGCTCTAGCGCGACGATGTTGGCCTTAGTCGTCGAAAGCACGAAACCAATTCGCCCTGCGGGAATTTTTGAAGTAACCCCCATTGCACAATCCCGTGCTTGCTCCAGCGCTTCGACTGCCAATTGCCACGCGGGATTTTCAAAAAAGTCAGGACTCGACGGAGTCTCGCCCCACCGTGCTGCGCCAACTACATTGGATTGAAATCGTGATGAATTGAATTTTTCGCAGACGCGCAAGCCGCTGGAATTATTTTTCAGCGCGGCGAGCAACGGTTCAATTCCGCGACCGACGGCGGAAACTGCGCCCATACCGGCGATGACAATTTCCGGCTCACGCATAGACCGATAAATCTCCTGCCGCGACGATTTCGTCGTCGCAGAAAATTTTTCCGGAAATCATCCGCATTTGGCCAAGGCGTTTACGCTCGACAATTTCGATTCGTAAATTCTTTTTCATCGGTGGACACGAGCAGATTTTGAAATCGGAAACGGCGATGAGCATTCCCAACGCTGTGTTACGGGAACTTCCTTTTGCCCTGGCCAATTCACCGAGCGCCGCAGCGGCGGTTTGCGCGAGACACTCGACCAACGCGCTTTCCAAAACTTTTTCATCCGCGACAGCAAAAGGTTTGTCGGCAAAACAAGTCGTGGCAATCGCCCGGGCTTCGGAACATTCAACGAGCGAATCAATAAGTCGCATCGGCGCACGATGCGGCAGAAGGGTTTCGATAGCTGCGGACATTTCAGGGTTTAGTCGGCGTCAAATGCGCTGCGAGGAAATTTGAAGTGGATTTATCTTTTGGCGTCGGTGTTGTGATTTCATTTTCCCAAAATGGATAGAAATTATACCACTGTAGCGGATCGCGCTTGAGGATTGCTTCGAGATTGTGTGCGAAATGGATGGCGCAATTTCTTAAATAAGCGTCACGCTCATTGCGGACCGGCAATTGCAGATGCTTTGGCGGGAATCCAAAAAAACGATAATGGCCGCCGGATTCCCGCAGGCTGAAGGCATGCATTAGCGGCGCGTCAGCAATCGCCGCGATAGCAAATGCACCGATGGGAAAGGATGCCATGCCGCCAAAAAATGGAATTTGCACAGACGGACTGCCATAAGCGCGGTCGCCGAGCATGGCGACGATTTCTCCCCGACGCAGCGCGGCGACGAGCGGAATGATGTCCGTGGGCGAGCCGGTGAGCGGCAACAGCTTGAACTTTTGTTCCTTCGACGCCTGATTAATCATGGCACGCACTTGCGGATTTTCTTTGTCAAAACCGGTGACGTTGACGGGCACATCTACGCGCGAAAGCAATTGGCCGGCGGCTTCCCAGTTGCCGATGTGCGCCGTGAGCAGCAGAACACCATGTCCTTCTGCAAGCGCGTCGCGCAGATGTTTTTCACCGTCGAAAGAAAATGAAAAATGCTTGGTCATACCGGCAAGGACAGCAACCCGGTCAATGAGGGCAAAACCGAATGAAAGAAAATGTTTAAACACAAGCCAGCGACGCTTCCACCACGGTTGCGGGCCTAACGCGCGCCGATGAAAATCCATCGTGGCCGGAACATCGGGCGAGGTGAACGAAAAATAAATCGCCACAGGAATCGTCAACGCGTAGGTGACGCGCAATCCCAAAAGACGCAAAGCGACCAGAAAGAATTGAACCCCGCGCCTGCCTCCACGCAATTGGCCTGTGCCCGACCAATGTTTCGTTTGCGGTTCGCGCGATGTCATTATGCAATATGATAATTCCGCAAAAAAAATTTGCGAGCGCGAATGCAGGCCGCTCAAATCATCTCTTGACTCGCTTCGCTAGTGAAATAAAACTTTGACCGTAACTGCGGCAAACCTATTCCTTATGAAAAAATTCAAATCCATTTTGTTTTCGATAATCATTTTAAGCGCATTCTCGGCAAGCGCTGCTGCCACCCTGTTTTCAGCTATCGTCGGCGGACGTTGGGGATTCATTGATAAATCCGGCAAGATGATTGTCAGCGCACAATTCGAACGCGCCAATGTCTTTTCCGAAAATCTTGCCGCGGTGCGCATTGGACGTTGGGGCTACGCAAATACTTCTGGCAAAATGATAATCAACCCACAATTTGACCGCGCCGATGAATTCCACAACGGTCTCGCGCTCGTTGAACTGGGACATCTTTACGGCTACATCGGCACCGACGGCAAATATGTCGCCAACCCGCAATTCGATGATGGCAGCGCTTTCTCCGGAAATCTTGCCGCCGTCGAATTGAATCATCGCTGGGGTTACATTGATAAGACAGGAAAAATCGCCATCAATCCGCAATTCAATGAAGCGGGAGATTTTTCCGAAGGACTTGCGGCAGTGAAATCCGGCAGCAGTTTTGGTTACATTGATTCTACCGGTAAAATGATTATCAATCCGCAATTCGACAAAGCATTTTCTTTTTCCGAAGGTATGGCCGGCATCAAGCTGAACCACAAATGGGGATTCATTGACAAGACCGGCAAAGTGGTCATCAACCCGCAATTCGACGACGTGGGCGCATTTGTGAATGGACTTGCGCCCGCGGCGATGGGACATAAATGGGGATACGTTGACACCAAAGGCAATTTTGTGATCAATCCGCAATTCGACACCGCTACGCCGTTTGCCGAGGGACTTGCCAGTGTGGAATTACAACGGCGCTGGGGATTCATAGATAAATCCGGCAAATACACCATCAACCCGCAGTTCGACAAGGCCGCGCCATTTCAAAATGGATTGTCACGCGTCGAAATCGGTTCACGCATCGGTTATGTGGATGCCGATGGGAAATACGTTTGGAATCCGACGAAGTAATTACATGGCAGCATTATTTGCTTTTACAGATCTATCCAAAGAATTGCGGACGCATTTTGCCAGGTCGGCGTGCGAATATGGCTTTTGCAAAAAGCGCGCGCGTGTTCTGCTTAAAATTTCGGGGCTGATTTCGTTGGCGGTGTAGCCGCTGGTGAAAATCACGTGCAGGTTGGGATGATTGGACAGTAATCGTTCGGCAAGGTCCACGCCGGACATTCCTTCCGGCATTACCATGTCGGTCAAAAGCAAATCCACTTCGCAGGTTCGCTCATTCCAAACCTCCAAGGCTTCACGACCGTTGGAAGCTTCCAAAATTTTATAACCGCAGGCTTCCAGAATTTCGCGTGTCATTTCGCGCAAAATAGGCTCGTCTTCGACGACAAGAATAGTTTCCGAGCCGCCGACCACGGGTTTAATCGCGGCAAGGTCATTTTTCTTCTGCGTTACAGCCGCTTGTCCGCTCGCGGGAAAATAAACACCGAACGTAGTGCCTTTTCCCAATTCGCTGTCCACTTCGATCCATCCATCGTGTTGTTTGACGATGCCGTAAACGGTGGCAAGACCCAGGCCGGTTCCTTTGCCAATGTCTTTGGTGGTGAAAAACGGTTCGAAAATCCTGCCAAGCGTGACGGAATCCATACCGCAGCCGGTGTCGGTCACGCGAAGGCGAACAAAATTTCCCGGATGCGCATCCGGATGCATCGCGGCCTGCGCCGCGTTGATGTAGATCGGCTCGACGCAAATAGAAAGTTTCCCGCCTTGCGGCATCGCGTCGCGTGCGTTGACGGAAAGATTCATCACCACCTGCTCAATCATGCCATTGTCGGCTTGAATCAATGGCAATTCTTCCGGCGGCACAAATTCCAGCTTGATGGTTTCGCCAAGCAATCGCGGAAGCATTTTGTTCATGTTGTCAACAACCTCGCGCAAATCGAGTAGTTTGGGCTGCATCACATTTTTGCGACTGAACATCAACAATTGCCGCGTTAAGCTCGCAGCGCGTTCGGCGGCAAAATAAACCGCCTGCACCGGCTCAAGCATTTCAGCAGGCAAATCCGGTTTAGAGAGCAAGGAACTGGAATGTCCCTGAATGATTGTCAGCATGTTGTTGAAATCATGCGCCACGCCGGCGGCAAGCTGGCCGACAGATTCCATTTTCTGGGATTGACGTAATTGCGCTTCCAGATTCAAGCGGTCGGCAGCCGTGCCGATGGCGTTGGCGACGGCAAGGAAGAATTGAATTTCGTCCGGCGTAAATTCGCGCTGGCGGGTGGTATGGACACTCAAAACGCCAAACGGATTCCCGCGTGTCGGAATTGCAACCGTTACGCTGCTGACGACGCCATGCTCGGCAAGAAACGGAGGAACAGCAAAACGGGTTTCGGTTTTCGGATTGGTAATCCGCACCACTTCGCCGGTCTGTAGCGTAAATACAATTTGCGAATTTCTGTCCGACGGCAATTTCTCGCTGCTGACGCTTCCGGTTTTCCAACCGCAACCGGCGAGCAATGATAATTGTTTGTCCGGCATCTGTTGCCAAATGGCGGCGTATTCCACGCCGACGGTTTGGCTGATGAACATAACGGCCTGGTTTGCGAGCGCGGGCAAATCGTTATTCGTAAGCGCGAATTGTCCGAGGGCAGCAACGACAGTTTGTTGGAGCGCGCCACTGACGAGGTTTTGTTCGACACGGTCTTGTTCGCGAGCGCGCACTTGCATCGCCGCAGCCATTTCATCGAGTGTCTTGGCCAGTTCGCCAAGTTCGCCTTCGACATCGTGCAAGCCGGTGCGTGCGGTGAGATTTCCTTTGGCCAATTGTCGGGCGGCGCGTGACATGGCGCGAACCTGCCGCAAAATAAAATGTTCGCCGCCAAACCATGCGGCAATCAGCGCAATCAAACCGATGGCAAAACTGACCCATGGGACATCGGTGGCGTAAGGTCGCAGCCAATCAGGCGCAAACTGCCAGAACCATTCTTGGTTGACGACGTAAGTAAGAACAAGCGCGGGGGCAACGGCGACGAAGACACTCGCCACAAGTTGCATCCGCACGCTGGAAAAGCGATGCGCGAGTTTTCGAATCATGCCTGTTCTGAAGTCATGTCAAATATAACCGGATTTGGAATTTTCTGAAAGTGATTTAGGCAATTTCAATGCCATCCGCCAGCGCGGCATTGCGCCCTTTTGGCAATTTTCCAAGGTGAAAGATTAAAAAGCCGTGAAGAAATTGCTTTAATTCGGAAATTTGCGTCTTCATCAACTTCAAATTGTTTAAAAATCCGAAATCTTTCTCCAACAGCAGCGTGGCAATTCTCTTGGTTCCGGCGGCAAGATTTGAAGTGCCCAATTCCGGTTCCTGTCCCAATTCGCGCAGCAATTTCAATTCGAAGGCGAAAACAATTTGTGGCGACGGCGCTTTATGATGTGTCAAAAATTCATGCAATAAAGTGAAAATAGAGGGCAGGGGAGTCTCCGTTTCTGTGGCCTGCTCGATGAAGGCGCAGGCGTAAGCGGCTTGATGCAGCAGCATAATGTTCTCACGGATTGCCCGGCGCGAAGTAATTAATTTCACTTCGCGCAAAGTGTGCAAATCAGATTTGCGGCTGCGCGCAAAAGAAAAATCAGCTTCGTAAAACAAATCCAGCTTGCCGGTGAACGGCGATTTTGGGCGGCGCGCGCCTTTGGCAACGGTCGCAACGCGCCCGAAATCCGGCGTGAGCCAATTGACAATCAAACTCGTTTCCGTCAGCGGTCGCGTGCGCAAAATGATTCCGTGGGCAGACTCAATCACGATTCAATGATTTTAATTTTTGCGCTTCCAGCGCCGGAAGTTCTTGGGAAATCGCGCCGAGGCTGATGATGTATTTAATTCCGTCTGCGACTGAAACATCGAGCTTTGTTACCTTGTCGCGCGGCACAAAAATTAAAAATCCAGCGGTCGGAATCGGTGTTGTGGGAATAAAAACACAAACGGTGTCCTTGCCGGTTGCGATTTGAAATTCATCCTGACTTTCGCTGGTCACAAAACCGAGCGAGTAAATTCCTTCGCGCGGATATTCGACGAGCACGACCGTTTTGAATGCCGTTTTATTTCCCGAAGTGAATGCCTTGTTGACCTGCTTGATTGTGCCGTAAATTTTATTCGTCAACGGCACGCTCATCAGCAATCGGTCTGTCCAATCAATCATTTTTTTTCCGATGTAATATCGAGTGAGCACGCCAACGACAGAAACCATCACTACGGCAACTGCAAACGCCAGCAAGCTCCAATACCAATGAATGGGGCCGGCGCCGCCGTTTTTATGTGTGACGTCGGCAGGAAGAAAAAACAAAAGCAAATCGGTGAGGCTGGAGACCGTTCCGAAAAACCATTTTACCACCGCAAGCGTGATGACGCCGGGCAAAACGACTGCCAGGCCGGTCAAAAAACTGGAGCGCCAGCGGGCGAAAAGAGATTTTCTCACAGGGAAATCTTATGAAGTGCGAGAAATTTCCGCGAGAGAAAAGCGTTTGCAAATGAGATGCATCAAAAGATTTTCTTCACGTTTCATTTTCCGCCGCAATTGCGGCTTCAAATCGTCATGTCCAAGTAAATGCAAGATGCCGTGGATGATGTAGCGCGCGACCTCTGATTGCCATGAGGTCTTAAATTCTTTCGCTTGTTTAATTGCATCACTCACGCAGACGAAAATTTCGCCGGCAACGCCGACATTGCGTCGCAATTTTTTTCCTTCGGAATAGTCGAACGTGATGACATCCGTCGAACCTTTATGGTGAAGAAACGTTTCGTTGAGCGCGGCCATTTCGCGCGCCGCGAGCAGATTGATTTCAAGTTCGCAGTGCGCGATTTTCATTTCCGCAAGAATTGCCGAAGTGATTTCTTTCACCAGCCGCGAATTGATTTTTTTTACGCGCTGGCGGTTGGCGATGACGATGTTCATTTAGTCGGAGGGTGGGGTTCCGCGACGCCCAAATTTAACTTTTTTTGCCGCGATGTTCCTCGTAAGCCGAAATAATTTTTTGGACGAGCGGATGGCGCACCACATCGCGTTTGGAAAATTCAATCACGGCAATGCCGTCAACATGTTTGAGCGCGCGATGCGCTTCGAGCAAACCGGAATGTTTGTGCGGCGGCAAATCAATTTGCGTCTCGTCGCCGGTGATGACCGCCTTCGAACCGTGGCCGAGCCGCGTGAGAAACATCAGCATCTGCTCCGTTGTGGAATTCTGCGCCTCGTCCAAAATGATGAATGCGTTGTTCAAGGTGCGACCTCGCATGTAGGCAAGAGGGGCGATTTCAATCGTGCCGCGTTCGGTGTGTTTCTGGATTTCCTCGGCGGGCAGCATATCGTGCAACGCATCGTGAAGCGGACGCAGATAAGGCGTGATTTTTTCGTAAAGGTCGCCTGGCAAAAATCCCAGCGCTTCGCCGGCCTCGACTGCTGGTCGCGTCAAAATAATTCGAGATACTTTTCCATCGCGCAAAGCCGACAACGCCATCGCCACAGCTAAATATGTTTTGCCCGTTCCCGCCGGACCGACCCCAAACGTCACGTCGTGTTTGTGGATCGCGTCGAGATATTTCTTTTGTCCGACAGTTTTTGCCGTGACGCCGGGCTTACGCTCGTGAGTGTGCACGCGCTGGCTCGTCAAATCCTTTAACGTTTCAACACCCTCATGTTTCACAACGTTCAACGCTTGCGTGAATTCCTTGTTGCGCACTGGCGAACCGGCCTTCAGCGAACTTTCAAGCGAAACAAAAAGTTGTTTTGCGCGTTCAATCGCTTCTTCTGTGCCCTCGAGTTTTATCCAGCCTTCGCGTGAAGTCGCCTTGATGCCTAATTCAGATTCCAGCAGCCGCAAATTTTGCGGTTCGTGATTGAACAATTGCTGCGCCGCTCGCGCGTTTTCAAAATGGAGAGTTTCAGTGGCCATTTACAATTCCAGCCAATTCCGCAGCCGCTCATCCAAAACCTTCGCGTCGTTGTCAGCAAGTTTGCCAACAATTTTCACCACGAGTTTTTCTTCAACGGTCGCAAGCTGGGCTTTGACGCCGGATGAAACATTTAATCCAGCCGCGCGCCATTCTTGAATTTGAAAATCCGTGTTCGCCAATACCGAAGAAATCGGAACGAGAAATAAATCATTTCCATTTTTGCCAATGACAATTGCCGGGCGGACTTTGCGGCTGGTCAAATCCGTGAACGGAATCGGCAGAAGAACCACGTCATTTCTTGAGCAGTTCATTGAAGACGTCGTCGGCGTCGTTGCCCCACGTTTTGGTCAAAGCCTCTTCAGAAAGTTTGAGCCATGATTCGCGCTCTGAATCAGATTCAATTGTCACGCGCACGTGCGATTTCTCCGGCAACGACAGAGGCTTCGGCAAAAGTAATTTGCCGTGCTCATAAATCGCGTCAACGGTCGTTGTCATGTAGTTATTATCCTGCAAAAATTATTGCTTGGCAAGTTCCGCCCGCAACTTCGCCGCTACATCCTTCAATGCCTCCGGCAACACCGTTGCGCCAGCAATGACCGGCATGAAGTTTGTGTCATTGCTCCAGCGTGGCACGACGTGGATGTGCAGGTGCTCGGCGATGCCTGCGCCCGCAACTTTGCCGACATTTATGCCCACATTGAACCCGTCCGGCTTCATCACCGCCGCCAACGCATTCATGCAGCGGCGCGTGAGCTTCCACAAATCCGAAAGTTCCTCGTCCGTCAAACCGTTCATGTCCGGCACTTCTTTGTAAGGAACGACCATCAAATGTCCGCCGACATACGGATACGTGTTGAGCAATGCGAAACACGTGCGGTCGCGCGCGATGACATAATTCGCCTCATCGTCCGATGATTGCGCGATGCGCGTGAACAGACCGGCCTTCAATTCCGGTTTCGGCGAGAGGATGTAATCAATCCGCCACGGCGCATGCAATGTGTCCATGAATGAAAGTGTAGGAGTCGAGGTAACGAGACTCAAATTGAAAAAATCTTCCTCTTCGCCTTTCTCATTCTCAAAGGAAATGATTTTTGGTGCGTTACCCCGCTAAGATGCGCAAGTTGGAATTTACGTTTGGCGCAGAGATCGGCGTAGTGTCAAAACGCCGACAACGAGAATCAAAAAGGCCAGTCCATACCACCATAGCGGAAAAGAGTATTTACCTTCGGCAAAATGGCCGTAAGCGATAGCAATGGGAGAAACCATATAAAATGCAACCATGTCAAATGAGCCATGCGCCACAATCGGTGCGTAAAGCGATTCGGTGCGAACTATCAACCATGCAAAATAATAACTGAAAACAAATGCCAGCACCATAACCGGCACGCCTTTTGCAAAATGTTCCAACGCAAACAACAATCCGCTCACGAACATGGCAACGGGAAGAGAAAATTTCCGACGCAACACCTGTAGCAGGAATCCTCTAAACACAATTTCTTCCATCACCCAATAGAGAGGTCTGAAGACGAGACTTTTCACAGTGAAAAGCATTGCTTGCATACTCTTTAGTTTAGTCGCTCCCTCTTCGGTTAGATTTTGGAATGTGAGAAGTGTTGCAAAAATAGCGACACCTGCGCTAACAAGAATCAACGAACCGACCAAGCTGGGAGAAATCGGCTTTCGCGGAAACGATGGATATTTGGTTGTAGTCTGCTGTGAAACGTTGGTCTCGGGGCTGGATTGATTTGTTACCATGAGTAACCTTCTCTCGCAAATATGCGCAAGAGCTGCGCCATGCGTCAAATCACAATCTCAAAATTGCCGTCGCCGCGCGATTGGCTGCGCCGGGTTCGCCGAGCGATGAAATGATTTTCTCCAATTGCGCCTTGATTTTCGTCCGACGCAATTCGTCCTGCAATAATTCCAACGATGCCTTGGCGATATTTTCCGGCGTTGCGAAATGTTGGATGAACTCCGGATAAACTTCTTCGCCCGCCATAAGATTCGGCATCGTCAACGATTTCACCGTCACGATGCGCACGCCGATCTGAAAGGTGAGCCACGACGTTTTGTAAAGCGTCACCGTCGGCACGCCAAAGAAAGCGCACTCCATCGTCACCGTGCCCGTCGAAGCGATGGCCAAATCCGTCTGTGCCAGCGCATCTGGTAAATTACCGATTTGAATTTCGCAATCCGCGCCAACCGATTTTGCCAATTGTGCCAGCGATTCATTCGGCAAAACCATTTTTGCTTTCGCATCGGGCAATTTCCCTTGAATCATTTTCAACGCGGACAAAATGACGGGCAAATGCCGTTGCAATTCGCTTTTGCGACTGCCCGGCAAGAGCAAAATCGTCGGTGCGCTTTTGCCCCCATCTTCTATCTTCCATCTTCTTTCTCCTGTCGCGAAGCGACTCACCATTGGATGCCCGACAAATTCCACGCGCAATTTCGGCACGCGTTGCGCATACCAATCTTTTTCGAACGGGAAAATGCTCAAGAGTAAATCATAATCGCGCGCGAGCAAATCCGCGCGGCCCGGACGCGACGCCCAGACTTGCGGCGAAACAAATTGAACAATTTTCGGATTCCATTTCGAAAACGGATTATTGCGAACGTATTCCCTGATTGCATGGCCAAAACGCAGGTTAAATCCCCCGAAATCCACGCCGATGATGACATCCGGTTTGCGTTCGATGGCGAGCGCGAGCAATTGATTGAACAGTCGCTTGAACTTGAAATAATTTTTCAGCACGTCCGAAATGCCGGTGACTGCGTGCTGCGTCATGTCAAACGCCAGTTCCACTCCGACAGCAGACATTTTTGCGCCGCCCGCGCCGAAGAATGTTGCGT
>JADMIO010928672.1_pt1 | contig 16532 bp, 10 predicted proteins | sample 8958161 | NCBI WGS metagenome assembly JADMIO01 (sample SAMN16585339, study PRJNA669376) | soil metagenome | isolation source: Crop rotation soil | place: USA: Cullars Rotation, Alabama | collected 2011
GCCGCGACTTCAAGTCACGTGAATTCCAAGCTTCGGATCCCACTGTGCTGGAAAGACCTGGATGGCGAAGCGATGTCGCACGGCTGCGAATTCCAGAAAGTCGGTCAGGCTTCGGGAATTCATTGCTCGAGTGATTTTGATGTCACGAGCGTGGCACAGCAGCTTGCACGCTGGCAGACGCATCCTCCGGCACCGGACGAAATTGATGGTGCTATTCGGGAAGCCAGCGCGCCATTAGCGACAGCGTTGCCCGGCCAACCCTACGATGTCGTCGCATCAGTCGGCTTATTAAGTCAGTTGCTGGAGATCGTGGACGCCAGCCTGGGAACTCAGCATCCACGGTTTCTCCCCGTGTTGTCAGCGATCAGATTGCAGCATTTGCGGCGGCTGCTGGAGCTGACCCGCGCGGGAGGCCGCGCATGGCTCTTCTGGGAAGTCGTCTCTTCGTTGACGTGTCCCGAACTCTTGCAGGTCCCGCAATCAGACTTGATGCCCGTTCTGCAGCGCGCGATCGCTCAGCACAATTTCTTTACCGGCGCCAACCCGGCTGTCGTGCAGCGCCTGTTCAAAGAGGCCCCGAGTCTGACAGAACTCATCGCGACCATCGAAACGCCGCGTCCCTGGTTGTGGACTTTCTTCGGGCGTTCCTACGCTGTCTGTTCCGTGGGATCCACTCGGAAGGGCTAATTCGGATAATTCAGCCCTCCGTACTAACCTGCAGCGTAAGCGAGGGCAACTCATCACGACACCCTCGCTTACGCTGCGGGTTAGTGCGCGGCGCTCCTCCTACTTAACCAGGAGACCGTGAATAATCCGGGCTGAGCCCCAGGGCAGTGCTACTGAGTCGTGTCCGACGCGCCACTGCCAATTGTCAACCACGGCTGAATCTGTTCCCAGGTTTTCGGACCAATGCCGCGGACGCGCCGCACATCTTCGATCGCCTTGAACGGACCCCGCTCTTCGCGATCGGCGACAATGCGCTTCGCCAGCGTCTCGCCAATGCCTTCCAGCAACGTCCACTCGACCCACGTCGCGCGATTGACGTCGAGTTGATAGTCATACTTTCGTGCCGGCAGCCGTTCGATTTCAATCGCCGGTCGACCCCACCCGCTGAGGCGTGCGGCCTGAATCAATAACAGCACCAGCCCCACGATGACGCATACGCCCACGAACAACTGGTCGCCACGTCGCAACCCAAAAGTGCTCGACTCGGCAGAGGGAGTTGGCTGAGGGGTAACCTCGGATCGTTTTCCGGTCTGGGCAGCTTCGCCGGCTGGTGCGGCAGGCGTGGTGGACGTTGAAGGCAGCTCCATTTCCACACCCTGGCTCGGAGAATCGACAGAACACGCACTTGCCAGCCTTCATCTGCGCAGAAAGTCGAAGTTAAACGTCCATCGCTCGCGCCGACTGCATTCGAGCCAGCTCAATTCTTCTCTTCAGCAGCGGGAGCCGGTGCCTTCAGCTTTTGTGTCCACGGACTGTTGGGATATTCGGACGTCAGCCGTTCAGCCGTTTCGCTGGCTCGGTCTGGCTGCTGGATCGCCGTCCACATCCGGGTGAGCTGGTACAAGGCCTCGGGATGGTAGGCCTTTTCCGTCGAAAACAGCAGGTCCACGTGCAGGTAGGCGAGCAAGGCATCTTTGTTCTTCCCGGCGGCCTGATAGCTGTCACCCTGTCGCGTGTAGGCCTCGGCCTTGATGCGCGAATCTTCCTTGGCGCATTGCACGATCACGTCATTCAGCAGCTTGACAGCATCGTCAGGCTTACTTTGCAGTTGCAGGCAACTGGCAAGTCCCAGCTTGGCTTCCAGCTTGCGGGACTCTTCGGCCGGGGTGCCCATGGGGCTGGCAATGACTTCCTCAAATGCCTGTTGAGCCTCGGGAATCTTGCTCTCGAGAACGGACACTCGTGCGATCGCAATCTTGGCTGCCAGCTTTTGATCGTTGCCGCTCGATTTGGCCAGCGTCTCAGCAGCGGCGCGGGCCGCTGCGGCATCCTTGACAGTCAGATTCAAGTCGACCTGCAACCGTACCGCATCATAAAAGTGACGGCTATTGCTGTTCTTCGATTGGAATTCGTTAAGCTTTTTCAACACATCCGGCACTTTGGCGGGATCGGTCATCGCAAGACGAGAGGTTGTTCGCAAAGCGAGATAATCGATGTCGAGCTTCACTTCCGGTCGATCGCTCTTGTTGTCCGTCGCGGCTTTGACAAAGCCGTCGCTGGCCTGGGTCAGCCGGCCGGCCGATTCGTTGTTGCGAGCCGATTTCAAAGCGGCCGGTTCCCCATCCCATAGGATCTCTTCGATCTCATTGGTTGGAACATCGACCTTATCACCCTTACTGGTCTCGATCGTCACCTTATCTTTGGAGACGTCGGTGATCTTACCACTGAGTTTCGCCGTTGCCCCGCGACGCTCGATGACGTCAGCCGCAGAAGCAGTTGACGCCGAGGTGATAAGAACCAACGCGACCAGAATGCACTGAGTAGGACGAAACATGAATGCTGACCCTCCAGCCCTGTCTTGTTCAGATTGTTTGCGAGGTGATCGCGTGTGATACAAATCGTTGCCTACCAGACTGCCTGGCAAACCAAAATCCATGCTGACTACTAACTCTTCGGCTTGGATGTCGGTTTGGCCTTGGCACCGGAAGGAGCCGCCGAGCCGCCGCCGGTTGGTGCTTTAGCAGGCGGTGCCCCGATTCCGAAGTCCACATTGTCTGATGTTTGAGCCATCAGCGACGGTCGCTTCTTCGTACCGCTTTGCTTCACATACCAGAATGCCCCTCCCGCGGCTGCTAACACCAGGACTGCAACAATCGCGATGAGCGCCGAACTCTCAGACTTCGCCTCGGCGACGGGCGCGGCCTTCTTCTTGGTGGCCTTAGCAACTTTGGACGCATTCTTTTTCTTGGGACTTGAGCCCTTCTCTGGAGTCGCTTCGTCACCGTTAGCGAGATCTGTATCTTTTTCTTCTGGCACAGATTGAATGCGCTGCAGGTCGCTGGGCGATTTTCCCATGGCCGCTTCGATATCGCGGAACAGCTCGTTGAACCGCGCGTACTGCTCATCGTCGAGCTTGACCTGCATCGCCGTACGTTGAATGTCTGTCGAGGCCCTGCCCAACGTCTCGGCCTTCTTGTTGGCGGGCTGACTGTCTGCCGAGCGGAAGCGACAGAAGGCCATGTTGTAACGTGCTTCAACAAACTGGCCGGTGAATTTGGCCGCTTCGGGAGACTTGATCAAGCGCGTCGCCAGTTCGACCCAGCCATACATTCCCAGTTTGCCGTCCGCCGGTAGAGCTTTGTCACCGAACAGAGCGACTTCCCACATCTTCGGTGAATCGGCTTGACCGCTGTCGGCCCAGTCCTGATACAAATGACAGGCCTCAGTCTGTGTGTCGATGGCGTTCCGTCGTTGCTTCAACACTTCTTTCAACAGTGCCACGGCCTCGTCAAAATCACCGGCTTTCCGTTTGCAGGCGACCAGTTGAGCCTTGGCCGCCAACAGTTGCTGGTCCGTGCAAAAAGCTGAATCGGCCTGTTTCTTGGCAATCAAGTCCGTGTAAGCAGTGCTGCCTTCGGCAAAGTACTTGCTCGCAGCCGACTTGTCGGCCGTCGCTTCGCCCAGCGACACGTACATGGCTCCGATCCACGCCAGCGAGTTATAGGTCTGGCCGTCCTTCTTACCGAGCATGTTCTTCAGGAAGCTTTCGAACGACTTCAACACTGCCTGGTACTGCTCCTGATTGGATTTGCTCAGCCGATCGAGCTCTTCCTTATACTGCCGCCCCAATGCCGTGTAGATCGGCAGGATGTCCTGCCCCTGGCCGGTGGCCAGCTTTTCGAGCTCCGCCATGGCCTTCTGGGCGTTGTCGAGATTCTGCAGTCCGACATAGGCCCGCAGAATGGCCCGGTAAACAGATTGCGTAAACGCGGCACTCTTCACGCCCACCGCAGGCCGCGGCTCACCTTCCTTAACGGCTGTCGCCGAGAGCACCGAACGCTTGTCGGTCTCCAGCAGCTTGAGTGCCTCGTCGTACTTCGTAGTGAGGTTCGCCATTTCCGCCAGGATCAATTTGGCATTGGCCAATTCCCCCGTGAGCGGTTCGGTCTCGGCCAATTTCGATTCCAGAGTGCCGATGGCCTTCTGCAGTACCTGCTGAGCCTTCGTCTGCAACTCGGCCAGCTTCTCGGGCGGCGGGCGCTCCGCTTGCGGCTTGTTCAAGCCGTCGATCGTGGCTTTCCACAAGGCCTCACCCAGCATCAATTGTACTTTCAGATACAGCCCCGAATCTTCGGGGACCTTAGCCAGCATCTCGGCCGCCTTGACGAAATCTTTGGTTTGAATGTAGATCTGGCCGAGCATCGCCAGCGCTTCGACAGACTGCGAGGTTCCAGGCCATTTCTGAGTGAGGAATTCGGACAGCTCGATCATCCGGCGAATGTCAGTCGCTTTGTCGGGGTTTCCTGGATAGTAGTAGGCCTGGGCATACGCACCCAAAGCGAGGCCCGCGGCTTCCAATGGGGTGGCACCCATCTCGTCATCTTTGTCGTCGGCGTAAGACCGAGCGATGAATTCGGCAAGTACCGCCGAATCATACGACTTCTTCTGCTCGAAATAGACATAGGCGAGCATGAACCGGGCGAGATTGAGGTCCTTCAGCTTGGTGTCAGGTTTTCGCAGTGACAGGGCCAGGCTCAGTAGTCGCGATCCTTCTGACAGATTCAGATCCAGCTCGCGCTGCAGCTTCTTTGCTTCTTCCGGGTCCTTGGCTCCTTGAATCGCACCTTTGGCGTCCTTGATCTTCAACGCCAATTCGCGCCCCATGCCATACGCCGTCTCAAAATCCTTGGGCTCCGATCCATCACGATTCAGCGCGGCCATCAGACGAGTGATCAGGACTTGAGAGGCGTCGCGGAATTCAATGCCTCCCTTGTTCGCGGCGCGCGCTGCCGCCAGGGCTTCAGTCTGCAGCCGTTTACGATCCTCATCCTTGGTTTCGCGGGATTTCGACAGGGCTTCGAGTGCTCGCGCCTGTTCCAGGCGGATGCCATACCCGTAGAGAGTCCGGACCAGTTGCGGATTCTCTTTCAACCACTTCTGGGCTTCGGCATCCGCCACGACATAGTCGGCTCGCTTGTCGGAGTTCAGGCACACCAGCTTGAAGAACATCACCCGCGCCTGCAGCAATTTCAGACCTTCGTCATCGCCGGGCTCGTTCAACAGTTCGTTGTAGAGCCCCAATGCGCGCTGCAACTCTCCCTGCTCTTCGAAACACTTTCCCAGATAGGTTTTGGCTAACAACCCCGAACGCAAAGTGCGATGCTTCTGACGGATCAATTCGAATTTGTCAGCAGCTTCTTTGAGCATGTTTTTGAACTGCGGATCGTCCCTGTCATATCCCTGAGCCGTTTCATATTGCACAATTCCCGCATCAATCTCCGCACGGACTTGAAGCCCCAGCACTTGTTCGCGTGCTTCGTATTTCTCTGGCTCCTTCACCTTGTCAACAAAGATGCCGTAGGCCTTGTAGGCTTCGGAATACTTGGTGGCCGATTCCTGAAACATCTTGCCGGCCTGATCGAAATACCCCTTCGCCTGCTTCAAATACTCGGCGCGCTTACTCGCGTTGCTGGGCGAACGCGACAGAATCACGGCGACCTTGCCTTTGTTGAGCAAGACATGAGCGGCATCCGAATTGGCGCCGGCCGCCAGCCGATGGTCAGGGTTGGCCTTCAGGAATTGCTCCAGGAAAGCCTGGGCGCGGTCCAACGTGGCATCGGCGGTCGCGGGATTGCGCTGCGAACGCGCCAGCCGAATCAGCGTCGATGCCTTCTCATACGGAATGACAACCTTGATGTCTTCTGGCAGGTCGGGTCGAGTCTCGGCCCACTCCAAATATTCAAGGGCCGTGTCGAAGTACTGCTTCTTCCTGAGCGCTTCGAGGAATTCCAAATACGGTTCTTCCGCCGCGAGTGGAGAAGTCAGCAGCGATAGGACCGCCAGAAACACCAGAACAACCCGGTGTCGAGCCATAGCGTTCGTTCCGTCTTCGAGAGGGATCTGTGTTTTAGGATGGTCTCTGTCGAGACCCTTCCGTGGGCCGCAGGAGCCATGGAAATCAGCCGGTGGATAACCCGACCGGAGAGCCCCGGTTCCGCTGATCAGCAATTCCTAGCATATGCCGCAATTCGTGGCTTGGCAAGCTGATGGGCGCACGTTGATACCCGCCGCAATCGGTCAGAAGGCTGGTATTCCAACGATCTTCTTGAACGCTGAGCGGTCAAATTCCCTCGCAAATAGCCGAGTTTGACCGCTTTCCCGGGCGGCATGGCATTTGCAAATCGCACCGTTGCCCGGTTCGTCGGGCTGCGACCTTGACGATTGCGTGAACGGTAACGGCCGGTTGTCGCGAGAAGCTGTCGAGCAAGACAGTTCCACCCGAGACATCGCAATTGAGCTAGGTCGAGGGCCAAACGTATTGCCGGTCCAGACACCGCATGAGGTATCGGATTGACGGCAGCTTGAGATCAGGATTACAGGGAGAATTGAAAATGGCTCGTCGATTTTTGGCAGTGGCTGGAGTGTGCGCAGCTCTCGCATGTGTGACCATGGTGACTTCAGAAGCGCAAGCCGGACGGCGTCGTTGCTGCCGTCACGGGTACAATGGTGGCTACACGACCGGCTACAGCGCTGGTTACGGCGGAGCCACCTATGCCGCCCCGGCCCCCGCGGCTGGTGCCGGCGTTAGCGCTGGTGCGAATGGCGCCGGAGTTTCGGCTGGAGCAACCGCCGCCCCGACCCCCACTCCCAACTAAATCGCCTGGGGACCACAGCGTGAGGTAACGTGACGGAGCCGTTTGGAACCTGATTCAGCTTCCAAACCTCACATCGGGCGGACTTTTCGAAGTTCGTAATCGGACTGCTGGCATGGCCGCCAGCAGTCCGATTTTTCTTATGCGGTGGCTTACAGCCCAGCCGCTGGCGCGAGTGGTGGGTGGATGGTGAAGACAAACAAAGTCACCGCATTGCTGCGCAAACTCACTTCTTCTCCAACCACCCGCCACGCTCCACCCGCCACCAATTCCGCAGCGGCTGGAAGCCACCGCTACGAGAGCGCTAACTCAGAATGTCCTTCACGACATGACCATGCACGTCAGTCAGGCGATAGTAACGGCCCTGGAATTTATAGGTCAGTCGCTCGTGATCGATGCCTAACTGATTCAGCAACGTCGCCTGCAGATCGTGGACGTGCACGGGTTGAGTCGCCACGTTGTAGCCAAAGTCGTCTGTTGTCCCATAACTGATGCCGGGCTTGATGCCCGCACCGCACATCCACATCGTGAAACAGCGCGGATGGTGGTCACGACCATAGTCGGTCGCCGTCAGCTTGCCCTGCGAATAGTTGGTCCGGCCGAACTCACCACCCCAGACGACCAGCGTATCGTCGAGCAAGCCCCGCTGCTTGAGATCGGTGATCAGGCCGTAGCACGCCTGGTCGATATCCGCCGTCTGTCGCCGAATGCCACCCGGCAGCCCGCCATGATGATCCCATCCGGGATGATACAGCTGAATGAAACGCACGTTGCGCTCGGCCAGCCGTCGAGCCAGCAGGCAGTTGGCTGCGAACGTTCCCGGGTTCTTCGATTCGGGTCCGTATAGATCAAACGTCGCCGCTGTCTCTTGCGAGACATCCATCACTTCCGGAATGCTGGACTGCATGCGGAACGCCATTTCATATTGAGCCACGCGCGAGCGAATCTCGGGGTCGCCAATCACCTCGAATTCCAACTGTTGTAGTTCGGCCAGACGATCCAGCATCTTGCGGCGACTGGCCGTCGAAATCCCATCCGGGTTGTCCAGATACAGCACGGGATCGACGCCGCTGCGGAACTGAACTCCCTGATGAATGCTCGACAGGAACCCATTTCCCCACAACCGAGCATACAACGGTTGATCGATGCGATCCTTCGAGATCATCACCACAAACGCTGGCAGATTCTCGTTCGAGCTTCCCAGACCATAACTCAACCAGGCACCCATTGACGGTCGCCCGGCCAGTTGTGATCCGGTCTGAAAGAAGGTGATCGCCGGATCGTGATTGATGGCCTCTGTATGCAGCGATTTGACGAAGCACAACTGGTCGGCGACCTTGGCCGTCCACGGCAACAATTCACTGATCCAGGCGCCCGATTGACCTTGCTGAGCAAACTTGAAGATTGACCCGGCCAATGGCAGTGTCGCCTGGTTCCCGGTCATGCCGGTCAGTCGCTGGCCCTGGCGTACGCTGTCCGGCAGGTCTTGTCCATTCTTCTCATTGAGAACTGGCTTGTAATCAAACAAATCGAGCTGCGACGGTCCGCCGCTCATGAACAGATAGATGATCCGCTTCGCCTTCGGCGGAAAATGAGGCTCCGAGAGAATCCCTTGATAGAGATTGTCGGCCGCCGCACGGCCACCAGTTGCCACCCCTTCGTCGGCAGACAGCAGGCTCGCCAAAGCCATTGACCCCAGTCCCAACCCGGCACTTGAAAGGAACTGGCGTCGGTTGGGCCGCATATCGAACTGATCAATTTGAAACATTGCGTTGTCTCACTCACACTGACGACTAGTCAGGCACTATTCAGGTGGAATTCAATCAAACTCGAATCAAGCAGATCCAGGCCGCGCGGGGGGAGAATCAGTGGGCTCACGCCCACCGCTCGCCTTTGCGCCGCCCAACTTCACCTTCGCATGACGGCTTCATCGAGATTGAAGATGGCTTCTGCCAGAACTGTCCCTGCGGCCAATTCCACTGCATCCAGTTTCGCATCATTCCTGGTCTCGCCGACAGCCAGCAACTTCGCGGCTTCGGCGGGATTGGATTTGAAGAGTTCCCGTTGTTCCTGCAGCAGCTTGACCAGGATCGTCGCCTCTTTCTCTGTCGCTGCTCGGCTGCAAACTGTCCGGAACAACCACTTCACACGAGCCTCGTCGGTCGACCCTCCGGACAACAACATTCGTTGCGCCGCAAATCGAGCCGATTCGACGATTTGAATATCATTCAACAGCGCTAATGCCTGCAGCGGGGTACTCGTCGATTGACGCCGGGCCACGCACACATTCCGTTCGGCGGCGTCAAATGTCACCATTGCCGGATGCGGTACCGTACGCTTCCAGAAAGTGTACAGACTCCGCCGATGTAGATCGTCCCCATGTCCTTGATCGTAGTGCGGCTGTCCCATGGCGATCGCCCACAGTCCCGGCGGCTGATAGGGTTTGACACTCGGACCGCCGAGTTTTTCCACCAGCAAGCCCCCTTCCAGCAGCGCCGCGTCGCGCAGCATCTCCGCAGTCAGCTTCTTCGCCGGACCGCGCGCCAGCAGATGATTGCCTGGATCTGCCGCGTGCAACTGAGGGCTGGCAATCGAGGATTGGCGATAAGTGGCCGACGTCACCAGCAGCTTCAAGAACTCTTTGACATTCCAGCGCGGCAATGGATTCGGAATTTCTGGCGGCGAACCCTCCGCAAATTCCATTGCCAGCCAGTCGAGCAATTCCGGATGCGTCGGCTGAGCCCCCTGACTGCCAAGGTTGTCACTCGTTTCGACCAACCCTTGCCCGAACAATAACTGCCAATAACGATTCACCGTGACGCGAGCAGTCAGCGGATGCTGCGGATCAAGCAACCACCGTGCCAGCCCCAACCGATTTCGAGGTTGGTCTGCTGGGAACGGAGGCAGTGCAGCAGGAGTGTTCGCCGTCACAGCATCACCCGGCGCGTCATAGGCCCCGCGCTTCAGCAGATAAGCCGGCTTCGGCTGCGGCAACTCTTTCATCACCATGATTTCCGAAATCGGATTGATCAAACTGTTATGTTCGCGCCGCACTGTGTGCAAGGCCTCCCGCGCGGTCTTCACAGTGGGTGACAGAATCGCCAGATAATAGTCCAACAGCTTCTGCCGCTGAGTCGGTGCCAACTGCTCGGCAGGGGTCTTCCAGGCGACTTCAAAGTCATCACGACCAGCCAGCCTCTGAGCTTCGAGCTGCGTCAACTCGCGATCAAAGATCTGAAACTCGTCGACCGTCCCTCCTTTGAAGCCGTTGTCGCGGAAGCGATAGCCAATGGCCAGATCAGGCTCGCCACCATAAGTGATGTCCTTCCACAACCCGTCGCGGATGACTTCGAGTTCGGCCTGCTCCCCGTTCAAGTAAATCTTTACTCCGGCAGCCTGACTCGAACCATCATAAGTCACCGTCACGTGAGTCCACATATCGACGGGCACGGCATTCTTCGTGCGAACCTTGAGTGAATTCCCAGGCCACATGTAGTGCAGGCCGACAGCGACTTTCCCCTGCTCCAGCAGCAGTTCGTAACCTCGACTACCGGCATCAATCGGCGCTCGACTGTGATGCGCGACAACCATGCGAGGCGCATGCGTCGGTGTCTTCAACCACAGGCCGAATGAAAACGGATCGACCCGAGTGAAATGGCCAATGCCCGGAAAGGTGACTCCATTTTCACCACTCAACGACAACGCCTTGCCGACCTTGCCATCCACCAGGGTCGGGCCTTCGACGGCATTCGCCGGTTTGGCCGCATCGACAGAGTTCACAAATTTATTCGCATCCAGTTTTTCGAAATCAAACGCTGCCACTGGTGCCATTGCTGGTGGCACCTGCTCCCGCGCTGCCAACCACTTTTCAAATCCGGGCAACTCCGCAGCTTTAATTTCGTCCAGATGCCGGCGCTGTTCAGTGATCTGTGTTTCGAGCTCTTTCAAGCGCCCATCGGTCGCATCATCAGACAACAACAGAGTTGGAACGGGCATCGCCGCGGTGAAGTAAGATGTCTGACCTGACTCGTCGATGTTCTGGAAGAACGAAAACAGTGAATAGAAATCCTTCTGAGTGAGCGGATCGTACTTGTGATCGTGACAGCGGCAGCACTCGAACGTCAGACCCAGGAACGCAGTTCCCATGGTGGTGACACGGTCGGTCACATAGGCCACCCGGAATTCTTCTTCGACAACGCCCCCTTCTTCATTCTGCATGTGCAGCCGATTGAAGGCAGTCGCCAGGCGTTGGGTCTTGGTGGGATTGGGAAGTAAGTCACCCGCCAGCTGCCAAGTCACAAACTGATCGAAAGGCAGGTTCTGATTAAACGCCTGAATGACCCAATCACGGTACGGCCAGACCGGCCGAAACCGGTCCATCTGATAGCCGTGGGTGTCCGCATAGCGCGCGATATCCAACCACTCAGCGGCCATCCGCTCACCAAACCGCGGCGCGTCGAGCAGACGGTCCACGACGCGCTCGTATGCCTGCGGCGATTCATCTGCCAGGAATGCGTCGATCTCGTCCGGCGTCGGTGGCAACCCCGTCAAATCAAATGTCAGACGACGAATGAGCGTCGCTTTATCGGCAGGCGGGGATGGTCGCAGCCCCTGCTGCTCAAGTTTGGACAGAACAAATCGGTCGATGCCGTTGCGCACCCAGTCAGCCTGTTTAACAGCAGGCAGTGCGGGCCTCTGCAGCGGCTGAAACGACCACAAGCCTCCCCACTTGGCGCCCTGATCAATCCACCGCTTCAATAAGTCAATCTGATGCGGACTGAGATCTCGATTCGCAGACTTGGGTGGCATGACCTCTTCGGGATCGGTCGAAGTCACTCTTGTAATCAACTCACTCTCAGCGCTCTTTCCAGGAACGATGACCGAGTGCCCTTCCAACACACGGAAGGCCCCTTCCTTCGTGTCAAACCGCAACTCGGCCTTCCGAGCCTCTTCGTCCGGCCCGTGACAGTGGTAACACTTGTCCGACAAGATCGGCAGAATATCGCGCGAAAAATCGACCGGGCTGTCCGCACACAAATGCGGAGTCAGAGCCAAGAGGCTGAAAACGGCAAAAATACGAACACTCATGCAATCACCAAACTTCGATTCGGTGCATTCCTAATGGGAAAATTGAGCTGCCTCAACTACTTCGCCGCTAAAGACGGGCTCATCACCGATCATAGCCCGTCGCCGCACTCATGGGCAGGCTGGATGAATGGGCCGCACTTCATCGGATACTTGACCACAAAGCTGATGGTAGCCGTAGTTCAATTATTGAATTCGCCGTGTACATAAGCGCATATGTACGCAGGCGTTTTGGAGCTGTCTTGACCGACTGACCGAGCGCGGAACTGAGCGATCTTGACGCATCAACAAACTCCTCGCTATTGTCGATATTGGAATAGAGCGCAACGAAATCGTCAGGAGTTGAAAGCATGCTGCAGGTGCAACAGGGCGGCGGACTACCGAACTGTCAGGGGTTGAGTCGGCGGACGGCGATTAAGGCCGGGTTCCTCGGCGTCGCTGGGCTGTCCCTGGGTGATTTGCTGAAGTTGCGCGCGGAAGGAGCGGCTCAGAAGAACGACAAGGCTGTCATCCTGATCTGGCTGGATGGAGGTCTCAGTCAGCTCGAAAGCTATGATCCGAAGCCTGAGGCCCCTGCTGAATATCGTGGTCCGTTTGGTGCCATATCGACCAATGTCCCCGGAATGTTGGTCTCGGATATCTTGCCGCGCCACGCGAAGCACGCCGACAAGATGGCGTTCGTCCGTTCGCTGCATCACGGCACTGGCGACCACTTTGCGGGCGCTCACTGGATGCTCACTGGGCGGTTTGGCTCGACCTCCGTCAGCCTGCCACAAAAATATCCCAGTGTCGGGTCTTACATCTCCCGTGTCCGTGGACCGAATCAGCCCGGATTGCCGGCCTATGTTGGATTGCCGGCGGCTCAAAGCGTGTATCTGTTCCCCGGTTACCAGGGCGCGGCATATCTGGGCGCGGCTTACAATCCGTTCGATGTCGATACTGAATCAAAATACTTGGGTGCGACATACAACGTCAAAATCGGTCGGCCTCGGTGTCTCGACAGTTTCACGTCGGTGGAAGACGCCCGCGCGAATACTCGCAAGAGCCTGCTCTCTGGTCTCGATGGAGTCCACCGGCAGATTGATCAAAGTGGCATGATGGATGCCGTTGATCGCTATCAACAGGATGCCATGTCGATGATCCTGGGTGGCCAGGCCAAGAAGGCGTTTGATCTGGATCTGGAAGATCCTCGGGTCTCTGATAAATACGGCACCGGTCCGTGGGGCCGATATACGTTGATGGCTCGGCGACTGGTCGAAGCGGGGGTCACCTTCGTGACCGTCGATATGCCCCACTGGGACGACCATTCAAACATCAAGGAAGGCCATGGCGCCAAGTTGCAGGTCGTCGATAAAGCTATCGGGGCATTGATGGAAGACCTCGTCGACCGCAACATGCTCGACCGAGTCCTGGTCCTGGTGATGAGCGAATTCGGCCGCACCCCGCGAATCAATACCGGGCAGCCAGGCATTCCGATTCCCGGACGCGATCACTGGGGCGATGCGATATCAGTGATGATGGCCGGCGGCGGAATCCGAGGCGGCACGATTGTCGGCTCAACCAATGCCCGTGCCGAGCATCCTCTCGAACGCCCGCTGATGCCGCACGACTTGCTGGCAACCGTCTACAAGGTGATGGGCATCGACACTCAAACGGCATTCAAAGACTTTGCCGGTCGGCCTGTCCCGATCCTGACCGAGGGCGAGCCGATTCACGAATTGCTGTAGCTTGGTTGACTCGATCCCGGAGGGATCGCAGCTATTAGCCGGCGGTTGAGGCTTTAGCCGACACCGCCGGCTCCAAACGCGATTGCCTCCGACCCGGGAAGGGTCGCAGCATCGATTCGCTACGATCCCTTCGGGATCGAATTGACAATCGATTCCAGTCCCGGTGGTGTCGCTTCGCTCAACCACCGGCTAATGGCTGTGACCCCTGCCGGGGTGGAGCTCTCAACCCACCATTCTGGCTGTGACAAAGTAGAAGCAGATTCACGCCCGCCATCAGATTGCCACGGTCGTCTGCGACGTGCCGTAAGTCACCTGAGCAACTCCCCGGCCGGTGCGCCGCACGGTCACCTTCGCCCCCTGTACGTAATCCCCCAAGGCCAATGGTGTCCGAGCTCCAATTGTCAAATAGACACAGCCGCAATAGTCGCAGTAGGCCGAGACCTTCTCGGTGATCTCGTCGTAGCCCAACAAATCGACGGGGACACGCCAGACCCAGTCCCAAAGGCCCAGGCAACCAATGACGATCGCAAACAGGATCAGCAGCGCGACGTCGCCCGCGTGCATTGGATCAATTGGTGGCATCCTCCGTCCTCCGCAATTGAACTCATCTTATCGGCAAACTCGTCCTGCAACACGCGATTTCCCGGCGATGGTACTCAGTCCGACAGAAACCAGATCTTTCCAAGTTCGAGCATGCGGCGTATCCTTTGAAAGGGATGCTGACTACGAAAGGCTGGAATGAACGAATACGAATCGCTGGAACTGCTGCTGGCCACGCACCATTTTCCCGGACCTTACATGTTCAAGGTCATCGGACGGGATGTGGATGGATTTCAGGCGCGAGTCCTGAAGGCGGTTCGCGATGCGCTGAAGATCGATCAGGATCCGCCATTTCGGACGCAACCATCATCTGCAGGCAACCACGTGTCCATCACGCTGGAACCGCACGTCTTCGAGCCCAGCGAAGTCATTACGGTCTATCAGTTCTTACGACAGACCGATGGTGTTTTGATGGTGATGTGACTTGTGGTCGCTGAATCCTAACGGCAATCCTCTGCCTTCGTCCGGCTCGCAATCAGGCCGGCCACGTAGCCTGCTTTGAAACCGCTGTCGATGTTGACGACGGTGACATTGGACGCGCAGCTATTCAGCATGCTTAACAGGGCCGACACGCCGCCGAAGTTGGCTCCGTAACCCTGGCTGGTGGGCACGCCAATGACCGGGCAGGCGACATAGCCGCCGACGATCGATGGCAAAGCTCCTTCCATCCCCGCGACCACGACGATGGCGTCGGCCGAATTCAAGCGAGACAACTGGGCCGGCAAGCGATGGGGTCCTGCGACTCCCACGTCCACAACCAGCTCGACATCGCAATGCATCCACCGTAGCGTTTCAACGGCTTCTTCGGCAATCGCTCGATCGCTGGTTCCAGCCGTCACGACGACGACCCGACCATGCGTCGGTCCCGCTGCCTGAACCTCGATGCGAACCGTCCGGGCCACCGAGTTATGTTGGGCTTGTGGAAACGCTGCCAGCACGGCCGCGGCCTGTTCCTCAGCAATTCGCGTCGCGAGGCAGTCCTGACCATGAGCCAGCAAAGCCCGAAAGATTTCGACGATGGCCTGCGGAGTCTTACCCGGGCTGTAGACGACCTCCGGGAATCCACAGCGACGGCGACGATCGAGATCCACGGCCGCGTCAGCCGTGTGTGCTGTCGGTGGGTGGCCCAGCCGACGTTTGACTTCTTCGAGATCGACCTGACCCTGTTGAAAAGCCAGCAACAGTTGCGTCAGGTCCGCCGGCGATGGGGAGCTCATTCGATATGCCGCAAGCTCAAACGATCAAAGTGCCCGCAGGGTAGCCGCCCTCGGCCGTCCCGGTACATTCCTTGTTATCGCTTGAGTCCACTGTCCTTTCTGAATTCCCAGCCTGCAATCCTGCGACGTCGCCTTGCCTGGTCACACGAGAATATCTTTGACCACCTTGCCATGGACGTCGGTCAAGCGGAAGTCGCGGCCCTGGAAGCTGTAGGTCAGTCGCTCGTGATCGATTCCCAGGCAGTGCAGAATTGTCGCATTCATGTCGTGAATGTGAACCGGCTTGTCGGCGACGTTGTAGCTGAAATCGTCAGTCTCGCCGTGAACAATTCCCGGCTTAATCCCGCCGCCAGCAAACCACATCGTGAAGTTGCGTGGATGGTGATCGCGCCCGTAGTTTTCCTTGGTCAGCGTTCCCTGGCTGTAGACCGTCCGACCAAACTCACCGCCCCAGATTACCAACGTATCGTCGAGCATGCCGCGCTGCTTCAGATCCTTGACCAGCGCCGCGCTGGGACGGTCCGCCGTCTTGACGAGCTCACGAATCGAGCCGGGCAGATTGCCGTGATGATCCCAGCCGCGCAAGAAGACTTGCGTGAACCGGACGCCTCGTTCTGCCATCCGCCGAGCCAGCAGGCAGTTGTAGGCAAACGTTCCCGGCTGCGAGACCTCGGGGCCGTACATGTCGAGGACATGTTTGGGTTCTTTCGAGATATCAACCAGATCAGGAACCGAAGTCTGCATCCGGAACGCCATCTCGTACTGAGCAATACGGGCCGCAATTTCGGGATCACCCTGCTCTGCCAGGTGTTTCTGATTCAACGCCGCCAGACCATCGAGCATCTTGCGTCGCACATCCCCGGAGACGCCAGGAGGATTCGACAGATACAGCACCGGGTCACCCACTGACCGCAATGCCACGCCAGCATGTTTGGTGGGCAGGAAGCCAGAACCCCACAAGCGTGAGAACAACGCCTGAGTCTGTGAGCCCGCCGCAATCCGAGAGTGCAGCACGACGAACGCCGGCAGCTTTCCAGCACATTGGGATCCTAAGCTTAGAATTCCACGTGGACAAGTTGTCGCGG
>JADMIO011367242.1_pt1 | contig 16532 bp, 19 predicted proteins | sample 8958161 | NCBI WGS metagenome assembly JADMIO01 (sample SAMN16585339, study PRJNA669376) | soil metagenome | isolation source: Crop rotation soil | place: USA: Cullars Rotation, Alabama | collected 2011
GTGCGTTGGTGTTGCCTCCGCCGCTATTCGCGCTCATCGGCGCGGGCGCCGGTGGTGAGTCGGCCGCCGCGACCGTCGGAGTTTCGGCTATTTTCACGCTTTCGAGAAATTGCCGAAACGAATCGCGCTGCGCTTCCACCAATTGATCCGGCCCCATCATCTTGAAAAACCAGGTCTCGCCCGGAAGGGGAAGAATTCCGCCCAGGATGCGTGTCTTATTGCCCTCGGGCGCGATCGGGCTTTCGCTCGCCAGATCGACAAAAAACATCTCGTGTCCCGCCACCTGCATCGGCGTGCCCGCTTGCGATTCATTCGCGACCGGCGAGAGCTTGAGCTGGTTGCGCCACCGATTCACATTTGCCAGTAAGCCGCCGGCCGATTCCGGGAACGAGATCACCGAGACATCCGCGGTTTTCCCTTCCGGCCCGCGGACGAGATAACTTCCTTTGCGAAACCCGCTGACGGCCTGCTCCTCCCAGCCTTGCGGCGCGGTCCACTGGACCTCCGCGGCCGCCGCTCCCTCTTGCGCCGCGGGTTGCTGCTGCGGCTGAGTCTCTTTCGGGATTCGATAGACGGTGATCTGCCTGTCATCGCTCCGGCCGCAGCCGCTCAGGGCGGCGAGAATCAGTGCGCTAATTAGAAGCGCAGAGCGAAAGCGCATTGCCGAGCCACAGGTCACAGGTTCAAGAACTCGCTAGTACCGGTCAGGACCGGAAAAAGTCAAGCCAAGCGGTGAGCTTCCACGACCCGCCGTGGTAAAGAGCTGGGCCGGCTAGCTTCGGGGATGGGAATCGGCGCGACTCGCATCGGAGGCTAGCTCAAGAACGCCGAAGTAATCTCATCGTTAGGCGTCAACCGCTGTTGCATTCGTTAGGCGTCAAGGCAAATTTCGAAAAGTAACGCTTCACAGTTCATCGGCGGTGGTGTTATAAAAGCCATAGAATTTGCCGCCGATGAATCTTTCACTCTGTTTTCGCCGCAGCTTAAACTCGTTAGGCCGGGTTGCGCTCGCCGCTTTCCTTCTCTGTGGCGCCTGCCAGCCGCAGAAGATTATTCTTAACCCGAGCGAGAAAGACCTCGTCGTTCTCAACGGCTGTGTCATTTCCGCCTGTAACTATCTGGCGGTGCTTGAAACTCAGCACAGCCTCGAGCCGAATTTTTGGGCGAAGATTCTCCTCGTTCGCTACCAGAATCATCCGGCTGGTCACGCCTATTGCGTTTGGGAAACCCAGGGCACGATCTACGGCTACGATCGCAACGCCGGCTCTTTTCCAATCCCGATTTACACCCGCGAGCCAAAACTGATCGCCGGGATTCTGGCTGAAGGCTTATCGAAGAGTTTAAAGGAAAGATTGACCGTGGCGCAGGCGGAATTTGTTGAGCCGCAACAGGCCAATCTTTATCGATTCTAAGACTTCCCCCTCCACCGGGAGCGGCCTTGCAAAAAAAGGGCGCGACCATTGCTGGTCGCGCCGCGAAGCATCAGGAACGTTCAGGTAACTTTAGGTAAATTAGTGACTTCCCAGCTCGCACCTTCCTTCTAAGCAGCGGGTGTGCCAAGGCGGCGATTTGTTCCGTCGGCGATGACGAGCACTTAGCGGGTCTCGACCAATGCGAGCATCGCGTTCTGCAGCCGCAGACGTTCACGCTCGAATTCCTCGTCGGTGTTCGTGGCAGCGACGCGATGGGGTAGCCCGAGGATAATTCGCACTTTCGAGAACGGCTTGGGTAGAATGAAGCGATCCCAGCTTTTCGCCCTCCAGCAGCTGGAAAACTCCAGATTGACAGGTACAACTTGGGCGCCGGATTGCTGGGCTAGATAGACAATACCCTGGCCCAACTCGTAGGCGGGACCGCGCGGGCCGTCGGGCGTAATCACTACGTCCTGGCCGCGCGCGATCACTTCCGCCAGCTGACGAATGGCGCTTGCACCTTTGCGAGAACTGGAACCGCGAACCACTTCGAAACCAAAGCGCTCGACTAGGTCGGCCAGGATCGCGCCGTCACGGCTGGTGCTAATGAGCGCCGCTCCGCGCCGTGCGGGGAGATAGCGTTTGAGCACAAAAGGAAAGAGGAGGAGGCGGTTGTGCCAAAGCGCTCCGATGTAGCGTTCGTTAGGCGGTTGTCCGATGAGGTGGGCTCGATCGTCGATCGTGAAATGCAGGGTGCGCGCCCAGAGCCGCAGCAACTGATAACCAAACTCAGTTAACCATCGCGCCCGCCGCGCTTCGAGTCTCAAGGCTTAGGATTTCGCGTGCTCTCGTCCTTCCAGCGAAAAGCGCGCGGATTCGGCAGGCCAATCTGGTCGAGAATACGCCAGACCACGGTATCGACGACCTCGGAGACCGATTGCGGCCGGCTGTAAAAGGAGGGGATCGCGGGCAGAACGATCGCGCCCGCCTCGAGCAGGGTCACCACATTGCGGGCATGGATCAAACTCCACGGCGTCTCGCGCGGGACGAGAATCAACTTGCGGCGTTCTTTCAGAAAAACATCGGCGGCTCGCAAGAGCCCGCTATCGCTCGAGCCAGAAGCGACTCTGCCTAACGTCGCCATGGAACAGGGGACGATGACCATCGCATCGAAGCGGGCTGAGCCGCTCACAAACGGCACGTTGAGATCGTTCTCGTCGTGCTGGGCTACTCTTTCAGGCACGGTCAGTTCTTCGATCTCCTGGGCGGCGACCTGTTTGGCGTGACGACTCATCACTAAGTGCACTTCATGACTCAGGGCATCGATTTGATCCAGCAGCCGCTGGAGGTAAATCGTGCCGCTGGCCCCGGTGGCCCCAATCACGAGCTTCATTTCGCGCTATAGAACCACAGGTCGCGCTTTGGCTCTAGTAGAACGGAGTGGGCGGAGTCCTACAGGTAACCCGCAGTGTGAAGCTTGCGCGTGAGATCGATCCGACGCAGAAGCTGCTCGCCGTAAAAATCGCGCGCTTCTTTTTGCGGCTCGATCCGGCTTTTCTTATCAAGCGCGACCGATTTCTCGACCAGCTTCTCGAGCGTGACGGGTTTTCCCTTCGTCTGCAGATAGGACCATCCGGCCTGGATTGCCGCCCCCAGCGCCGCGCCTTCGGTTACCCGCAGAGCGATAGTCGGGACGCCGAGCACGTCGGTCGCGATCTGACGCCAGATCGCGCTCTTGCTCCCGCCACCAGTGAGGCGAATTTCTTCGGGCACAATCCCAAGATCTCTGAACCGGCGCAGACCGTAAGCGAGGCCGAGGGTAACTCCTTCCACGACGGCCCGGGCCATGTAATCCGGCTTCATATTCTCGGTCGTTAGGCCGTGGAAGACGCCGGAGCCTCGCGGCAGATTGGGAGTTCGTTCACCCTGGAGATAGGGGAGAAAGGTAATGCCACCCGAGCCGATCGGGACAGCCGCGACCCGCTGTTCCATCAACGAAGTTTCCCAGGCAAAGAGCTCGCGCACCTGCTCGATGGCGGCGGCCGCGTTCATCGTGCAGGTGAGCGGGAGCCAGTGATCCGTCGCGTCGCAGAAGGCCGCCACTTCTCCCTTGGGATCGATCACCGGTTCATCGGCAAAGGCGCAGATCGTGCCCGAAGTGCCAAGACTAACCGTGACCACGCCGGGGCGAATATTCCCGGTGCCGATCGCGCTCATCATGTTGTCACCACTGCCCGCGCTCACCAGCGCGTCTTCGGCCATCCCCCATTTTTCGCGCAGCGCACTGCGCAACAAACCTGCCGGCCGCTTCGAAGACCGCAATGGAGGGAGGAGTGATTCCACTTTCGGATCGATGAACTTCAGGATCGGCTGGCTCCATTTCCTGGTCCGCACATCCATCAGCCCGGTGCCGGAAGCGTCGCCGTATTCCATCTGCCGCTCGCCGGTCAGCCAGAGATTCAGGAAATTGTGCGGGAGCAGAACATTCGTTAGGCGCCGAAAATTGGCTGGTTCATTTTGTTTCAACCAGAGCAGCTTCGGCGCGGTGTAACCGGGCAGGATTGGGTTGCCGAGGAGATCGATCAGACCTTCGGGGCCGCCGAATTCTTTGTTAAACTCCCCGCACTGGGCCTCGGTCGAGAGATCGCTCCAAAGTTTTGCCGGCCGCAGCGATTCGCCGGCTTCATCCAGCGCGACCAGGCCGTGTTGCTGCGCGCTCACGCCCAGCGCCCTCATTTCGCTCCGGCGGGCGCCAATCTTTTCGAGACATTCCGCGACCGTGCTTTCGGCGGCGTCGATCCAAATCTGCGGATCCTGTTCGACATGACCCGGAGGCAAGCCTTCGATTGTGCCATAGGTCTGCTGCGCAAACGCGAGCACTTCGCCCGAATCAAGATCGAGCACCAGGGTCTTGGTGCTTTTGGTGCCGCTATCGATTCCGAGACAAAGCATGAGTGAAGCTGTGGAGGCGCGCCGAATTTGAAATCAAGGCTCGTTGGGCGCAATAAGATAGCAATGATCAAGAGACTTCTGCACACCCGCTATCGCGTGAGCGATCTGGAAAAGACGGTTTCATTTTATCGCGATGTCCTCGGTCTGAAGGAAGTGCGTCGCCACACCTCCGGCCGCGGCTCGCAGCTCGTCTTTTTCAAGGCCCCGGGCAGCGAGGAAGAGATTGAGCTTTGCAAATTCGATGAGAGCGGTCCGGTCGTAGTCGGTCCCGATCTGACTCATCTCGCCTTCGAGGTGGACAACATCGAGGAGTTCGCGAAACAAACCGCCGCCAGGGGCTACCCGCTCTCCGATGGTCCTCATTCCACCGAAAGCGGCGGAGCGATCGCCTTCATCGACGCGCCCGAAGGGTATGAGATCGAGCTGATCCAACGCGGCAAAGGCAATCGTTAGGCTTGCACCGGCGCGTCTTTTGCTTCTAATATTGGGCCGATGATTCGCCGAGCTTTTGCGCCGATCGCTTATCCCCTAACGATCGGGCTCGCCCTCCTCTGCGTCGCCGCCTCCAAGCCGAACCATCATCAGGTTCGGCGCGCCACTCCGGTCGAAGAGGAGGATGCGAATCTCGCGGTCGCCTATCAGACGCGCGATTTCGATTCCAATCTCGTTCCCAAGACCCGGGCCGCCTCGGTCGTCGTGGAAGACGCACGGAGTGGAGAGGTGCTCTACGAAAAAAACGCCGACGCCGCCCGGGCGGCCGCCAGCACGCAAAAATTGCTCACCGCATTAATTGTCGCGGAGGCCGGGTTTCTCGATCGGCCGGTGACGGTGCAAGCGGTGGACACCTGGGCGGAGCCGGTGCGGTTGAACATCAAACCGGGCGACACTTATCAGCGGATCGATTTGTTGCGCGCGCTCCTGGTCAAAAGCCCTAACGACGTCGCGCGTTGTCTGGCCCGGGATAACGCCGGGAGCATCGAAGCGTTCGCCATCAAAATGAACAGCAAGGCACGGGCGCTCGGCGCAACCCATTCCAACTTTGTTAATCCCAACGGGCTCCCGATTCCCGATCAATACTCTACCGCACGCGACCTCGCGATCATTGCCCGGGCGGCTTATGCCAATCCCACGATTCGTTCCATTGTCTGCCTCCCGCAGCTTGTCTTTCGTTATGCCAACGGGCGGACGCGCCAGCTCGAAAATACGAACAAGGTCCTGAAACGGCTTCCCTATTGCAACGGAATGAAGACCGGATACACGGAGGCAGCCGGGCATTGCCTGATCGCGAGTGGAACAATCCCGGGACGCGATGTCATCGTGGTCGTGCTTGGCGACAGTAAGACGCGCGTCTGGGAGGACGCTTCGGCTTTGCTTTCCTGGGGCCTGAGAAGGATGTAGTTTCACGCCGCCACCGGCGGGTGAGATGAGCGATTCGTTTCAAGAGCAACTTCGGGCGCTGCGTGCCCGGTCCCTGCATCGCAAGCTGCGCGAGATCGGCAGCGCGCAGGGAGTGGAGGTGCAGATCGTCGGCCGCCAACTCGTCAATTTTTCCTCGGACGATTATCTTGGGCTGGCAGCCGATCCAATTCTGCGTCAGGCCGCGACGGCCGCGATTGAAGAATTCGGGGTGGGCGCGGGATCCTCCCGTTTGATCAGCGGAACGCAAACGCCGCACGCCGCCCTCGAGTCGGCGCTCGCCCGTTGGAAGCGTGTGCCGGCGGCGATTTCTTTTAGCAGCGGTTACGCGGCGGCAGTCGGCGCTCTGCCCGCGCTGGCTTCGAAAGAAGAAGTTGTGATTCTCGATAAGGCTTGCCACGCCGCCTTCATCGACGGAGCGCGCTTGAGTGGCGCAACTCTGCGGGTGTTTCCCCACAATCATCTTGGGAAACTGGAGAGCCATCTGGAATGGGCGCGCCGCGAGTATCCGGCGGGCCGGATCGTGGTCGTCACGGAAGCGATCTTTAGCAATGAGGGCGATCGCCCGCCGTTGCGCGAATTAGTGGAATTGAAGAAGCGTTTCGAAGCTTTCCTTCTCCTCGACGAAGCGCATTCCGTCGGGGTGATCGGACCGCACGGGCGCGGTCTGGCGGCTGAGCTTGGACTGGAGAACGAAGTCGACGCGACACTCGGCACGTTTGGCAAATCGTTAGGCGTGAGCGGCGGGTACATTTGCGGCTCCCGCGATTTGATCGATTGGCTGATCAATCGCGCCCGTTCATTCCTTTTCTCGACCGCCCCACCTCCGGCCCTCGCCGCCGCCGCGACCGCGGCGATTCGTTTCTTGCTTTCGGAAGAGGGCGAGACGCGGCGCAAGACGCTTTGGCGACGAATCGTGCAACTGCGCAAGCTGCTGCCCGAAAAGGAGCAGGAGTTTGGCCGGCCGGGAGGCGCGATCATTCCCTGGCTGGTGGGAGATGAACAACGCGCGCTCGATCTTGCGCGTGCCCTTCGCGCCGAAGGTTTCTTCGTGCCCGCGATCCGTTACCCGACCGTCCCAAAAGGCGCGGCGCGCTTGCGTATCACGATCAGCGCGGCACATTCCGCGCTCCAGATCGCATCGTTAGGCGAGGCGATTCGCCGGCTTCGCGGCCCCGACTGAAAGCACCGGGCTACGGACCAGACGCAGCCGAGCCGCGCAAAAGCGGAGTCGGCATGTAAGCCGGATTGGCGTTGACGTCTGCTGGCCCTTGGGCGGGGATATCCGCGCCGGGACCGGTGGCCGGCGGTGCCGGTTCACCGATGCTGTTATTTGCGTAGCGCGAGCTCTTGGCATTTTCGCGCCAGGCGGTATGTGTCGAGGTGCAGGCCGGCAACAGAGCGGCGACGAGCAGCGAACTGAGGGCGAGTTTCCTTTTCATTTTGAGCCTTTGTTTGGGGCGAAATCCCTGGCTTCGCCCGACCTGGCTATAATTACTATATTTCCAATTCCGAGGGCAAGTACTTGTTTGCGACTTGCCTGGCAATTTGGCGGTTACTCGAAGCGGCCCAGGATGGCACTCAGTTTTTCCCGGGTCGCCGTCGGCCACAGCGAGCGATCCGTCACCAGGGCCGAATCGAGCGCCCGGTGCTCGGGCCAATTTAGTTCCGTCGGGATGCGCGGGATAACCGCGGCGAGAACTCGCTTCGCGGTTTCGGCGTTGGCGAGAAGATGGCCGATGACCGTTTGGGCTGAGACCGGCTCTTCCTCCACCTTCCAGCAATCGTAATCGGTCACCATCGCCATGGTGGCCAGGGCGATCTCGGCTTCTCGGGCGAGCTTGGCTTCCGGCAGGTTTGTCATGCCGATGACGTCAAAGCCGTGACGCCGGTTCATGTCCGATTCTGCCCGGGTGGAAAAGGCCGGCCCATCCATGTTCACGTAAGTTCCGCCGTTATGCACTCGCACGCCTAACGAATCCGCGGCCTCGGCGATCAGATTGCGCAAAGGCGTACAGATCGGCTCGGCAAAGCTGATGTGGGCCGCGATTCCGCTTCCAAAAAAAGTGTGCTCGGCGCGCCGGCTCGTCCGATCATAAAACTGCGATGGAAGAAGGATATCGCGGGGCGCGTATTGCTCCTGGAGACTGCCGACCGCCGTCACGCAGATGATCCAGCGCGCGCCTAACAATCGCAGGGCGTAAATATTGGCCCGATGATTTAGCTCGTGCGGGAGGATCCGGTGCCCGCGCCCGTGCCGGGGAAGAAAATAAACCGGTCGTCCGGCAAATTCGCCGCCGACGATCAGATCGGAGGGCAGACCGAACGGGGTTTCGATATGGTGTTCTCGCGGATCGTGAAAGCCTTCCATGTGATATAGCCCGCTTCCCCCGATGATCCCAATCCCTGGTTCGTCCGTTTTCATTCGCGCGGCGATTATTCAGAAGGAGAAAAAGTTGGAAAGCCGATATTCGGCCAATCCATTCCCAAACCGTTACGCCATTCCTAACGAATAGCTGCTTCCGTGTTTTCGGGTGGCGCATCTGGCGAGGAGGCCGTGGCTGTGCAAAATTCAGCCCCGCTCATGCCGAAATTTTACATCAAGACCTACGGCTGCCAGATGAACGAGCGCGATTCGGAGCAGGTCGCACGTTCGCTGCTCGATCGCGGCTACGAGCTTGCGCCTAACGAAACCCAAGCGGATATCGTTTTGCTCAACACCTGCAGCGTGCGGGACATGGCGGAGCAGAAGGCACTCGGTAAAATGGGCATGCTCGCTCGGGAGGCGAACGAGCGGCCCGACAAAATCTTCGGATTCCTCGGCTGCATGGCGCAGGCGCGCGGGGAAGAGCTTTTCAAGTTGATCCCGCACCTCGACCTGGTCGTCGGGACGCAAAAATTTCACCGGGTGGCGGACTATGTGGATGAGCTGGTGGCGAAGAAGCCGAGCCACCGGATGGACGATCCGCGGTTCTCGATCGTCGATACCTCGGAGGAGGAAGGTTCCCAGGGAACGATCCGCGAACACGCTCTCCGGTCACGGCAGGCAACCGCCTTCGTTTCCATCATGCAGGGCTGCAACATGCATTGCACTTTCTGCATCGTCCCCCGCACTCGGGGCGCGGAGCGCAGCCGGACAATCCCCGAGATCGTGAAGGAGGTTCGCGAACTGGTCGAGCAGGGGGTGAAGGAAGTGACCCTCCTCGGCCAGATCGTGAACCTCTATGGACGGCACGAGTTTCCAAACGTAGCGGGCAAAGGGCCGTTCGTGCAGTTGCTTGAAGCCGTGCATGCGGTCGATGGACTCGAGCGGCTTCGTTTCACCTCGCCGCATCCGATTGGTTTTCGTTCCGATCTGATCGCAGCCCTGCGCGATCTGCCCAAACTCTGCGAGCACGTCCATCTGCCCCTGCAATCCGGCTCCGACCGCGTCCTCAAGGCGATGCACCGGACCTATACTGCGGAGAAATATTTGCGGTTAGTCGATCAGATCCGCGCCGCTCGCGAAGACATTGCCCTAACGACCGATGTGATCGTCGGCTTTCCGGGCGAAACGGATGACGACTACGAAAAGACGCGCGCTTTGGTCGAGCGAATTCAATTCGATAACGCTTTCGTTTTCCGCTATTCGCCCCGCCGCGAAACGCCGGCCGCGGAGATGGAGAGTCAGGTCGAAGAGCGGGTGAAGGAAGCCCGTAATCATGATCTGCTCAAAGTGGTCGATGCGGCGGCGCGAAATTCCGGCGCGCGATTGGTGGGCCGAACGATGCAGGTTCTTTGTGAGGGTCCGAGCAAGACCAACGCTGCCCGGCTCAGCGGCCGGACGCGGAGCAACAAGATCGCGGTTTTCGAAGGCGAAGCGGCGGATATCGGCGAGTTGATCGATCTGGAAATCACCCATTCGAACGGCTTCACCCTCTCGGGCAGAAAGAGGGGCGTGCCCGCCGCTGCTGGCGTTGCGCTGATGGGAGAGAATTCGCCGCGGCTCGAAACGGTTTTATGATTTATCACTTTTCGCTGCACACGATGGGACTGGTTGCCGGCGCGATCCTCCTTCTCCTGAGTTTGCTTGCGCTGTTTTTGCCGGCGGCGAATCTTCTGCCCCACTTTCCCCGCTCGCGCACGGCGGGCGCCGCGCTGCTCACAATCGATTTGGTTTGGAGTTTCTGGCTTCTCGCCACGATGGAGATGGGCGAGTTCTCAAACTTTCGCCGCCCGCTCCTCATCATCCTCCCAATTGGCTTCTTCCTCGTTTTGAAATTCGTCGATGAATTTCTCGCCGTGCGCGCCTTGGGCATCTTGTGTCTGCTCGCGGCGGAGCCACTGCTCGATGCCGCTTTTCTTCGTCCCGAAACCAGCCGGCTGTTCGTCACCGTCCTGGCTTACCTCATGATCGTGGCCGGATTATTCTGGGTCACCATGCCGTATCTGCTGCGGGACCAGATTTCCTGGGGCACTCGCAACCCGGGACGCTGGCGATTCATTTCCGGAATTGGATTCGTCTTCGGCCTGGCGATTCTGGTCTGCGCCTTCATCGCCTATTGAGCCGGATTCTCGTTATTCGCGGCGGTGCGCTAGGCGATTTCCTTCTCACCTTGCCCGCCATCAAGCTGCTACGGGAGGCATTTCCCGCCGCGCATCTCGAGATTTTAGGTTACCAGCATATCGTTAGGCTGGCGGAGCTGGGCGGGTATGCGAATGCCACCCGTTCGATTGAGTATGGCCCGCTGGCCAGCTTCTTCAGCCGCGACGGCGATCTCCCGCTCGAGTTGGTGGAGTATTTCGCCGGATTTCAGCAGGCCGTCAGTTATCTCTTCGATCCGGATGAGATCTTCGCCCGCAACCTGCGCCGGGCGGGGGTGAGGAATTTGATTACCGGCTCGCCGAAGATTGCGGAGCAGGAACACGCAGCGCGACAACTGGCCCGTCCGCTCGAGCGACTCGGCCTTTACCTGGAAAATCCGGCGGCGTGGATTTTGCCTAACGAACCGAGGAGCGTCGATCGACACCGGATCGCGATTCATCCGGGGAGCGGGAGCGAAACGAAGAATTGGCCGGTGCCGGCATTTGTCGAACTCGCGCGCTCACTCCTCGCCGAGGATCCGCGGCGCCGTTTGCTCCTCGTGGGCGGAGAAGCGGATGAGAGGCGGCTCGAAACCCTGAAAAGCGCTTTGCCTAACGATCGATTTGAACTGGCGATGAATCTGCCGCTCACCGCGCTGGCGATGGAATTGCGCAACTGCAGTCTCTTCATCGGTCACGACAGCGGCATCTCCCATCTCGCCGCGTCCCTGGGAGTGCGATCATTGCTCCTTTACGGACCGACCGATCCGGCGATCTGGGCGCCGTCAAATCCGCAGGTGCGCGTGATCCGCTCGCCCAACCTGGCAATGACCGGAATCCCCGTCGCGGAAGTGAAACACGCGGTGGACGGCGCGCTCGGGGAGGCGCGGGAGTGACAGCGCCTCAAGAGATTCCTTCGAGAAGCGCCGCCGTGCTCGCGCTTCGCAGAGCGAAGCGTCTACAACCGCGAGGGTGGGCTTAGGAGCTGACGCGCATCGGCATCAGGACGTAGAGGAAGGGGCTTTGGATCTTGATCACTCCGGGGCTCATTTCGTCGATCAAGTCGAGAAAGATTTCGTCCTCGCCCAGGTTGCGCAACGGCGCCATCAGAAACTCCGGATTAAAGGCGATGGAGAATTCCCGGCCCTTGTAGGCGACCGGCAGAGATTCCTTCGCTTCCCCGACCTCCGGCGTATTTGCGGTGATGTCGATGTTGTTCTTGGAAAAGTTGAGCTTGATTGAATTCGACTTGTCGCTCGCCAGAAGCGAGACGCGCCGGAGGGAATTGAGAAAGGTTTCGCGTTCGAGTGTCACTCGCTCCTTCATCTCCGCCGGAATGACCTGCTTGTAGTTTGGATAATTTCCTTCGATGAGCTTTGATACGAGCAGAGTGTTGTTGAGATCGAATGCGATCTGGCCGCTGCCGACGCTCACTCGCACCTCGCCTTCATCGGTCAGGAGCCGCTGCAACTCGGTCACCGCTTTGGTCGGAACGATGATATCCGCTTCATGGCTGCGCGGAAATTCGAGATCAATATCGAGCATCGCGAGCCGGCGCCCGTCGGTCGCGACCAGGGTGAGCTTGTTGTCTTTGAAGCTGAACAGAACACCATTCAGGACGTAGCGCGTCTCGTCGGTCGAGATCGCATAGGAAGTCTTGCGCAAGCCATCGCGGAGATCCTTCTGCCGAATGGTGACTACTTTCGAATCGTCGAATTTCGGGAGTGGTGGAAACTCTTCTTCGGGCAAACCGAGGATCTTGAAGAAGCTTTGCCCACTGCGAATCGACGCGGCGTTCTTGCCATCGACATCGAAGGAAATTTCACTCGAGGGCAGCTCGCGCACGATGTTGAAGAGGCGCCGCGCCGGGAGGGTTGTCGCGCCCTGTTTCTCTACTTCTGCCTCGAAGCTGCCGCGCACCCCAACGTCCAGATCGGTTGTCGTTAGGCGAACTTGATTCCCGTTCGTTTGCAGGAGGACGTTGGACAGGATCGGCAGGGTGGTGCGGGTGCTGACGACGTTTTGTACCTGTTGCAAACCTTCGAGCAGCTTCTCTTTCGTGACGCTGAATTTCATGAAGACGGGAATGAATCGCTACAGATGTAAGGCTTTCGATTTTATCCGGCAACCGCAATCTGCCGCAAAGCGGCCGCCATGAATTGAGAAGCGTAAATCGTGAATCGGTCGATTCCTTTCTTCTGCACAGAACTGCGACGCCCTCTCTCCGAACTACGATCCAACGATTCTCGATTCACCAGCCGCGGCCCGCGCGGCCTAACGTTGCAGCGCGCTGTCGATAAAGGAGATCGTCTGCCGGATCTTGTCCTGCTCTTTCATTCGCTTCTTCACGAGCTTGCACGCATGCAGGACGGTGCCGTGATCGCGTCCGCCGAACGCTTCCCCGATCTCGTTGAGCGACGCCTTCGTCAGCTCGCGCGAGAGATACATCGCGATCTGGCGCGGGAAAGCGATATTCGCCGGGCGACGTTTGCTTGTCATGTCGGCAAGACGCACATCGAAATGTTCCGCCACGCGACGCTGGATTTGATCGATCGTGACGGCGCGCCGCGCTTCTTCCTGCAGGATATCCTTCAGCAAGTGCTCGACGGTTTCGTGAGTCAGCTCCTTGCCGCTGAGTGACGCAAAGGAAGCCACCCGCATGAGCGCGCCTTCCAGCCGCCGCACGTTCGTCTTGATCCGTTCGGCGAGGAACTCAAAGATCTCGTCGCGCAACCTGATTTTCAGCGCGCGCGCTTTCTTGCGCAGAATCGCGAGCCGGGTCTCGACATCGGGCGGTTGCAGCTCCGCGGTGAGCCCCCATTCGAAACGCGAGACCAGCCGATGCTCGAGGTTGGCGATTTCGGAAGCCGGCCGGTCGCTCGAGAGGACGATCTGTTTATGTCCGTCGAAGAGGGTGTTGAAGGTGTGGAAAAATTCCTCCTGCGAACGCTCTTTGCCGCCGAGGAAATGGATGTCGTCGATCAAGAGCAGATCGGCCTGCCGATAGCGCTTGCGAAATTTGACCAGATTATTGTGCTGGATGGCGTCAATGAATTCATTGATGAACAGCTCGCTCGAGAGATACATCACTCGAGCCTGTTTGCCCCGCGCGGCGGTGTAATGCCCGATGGCCTGCATGAGATGCGTCTTGCCCAGCCCGACCCCGCCGTAGATGAAGAGCGGGTTGTAAGTCTTGGCCGGCGATTGCGCCACTGCCAGACTGGCGGCGTGCGCGATTTGATTGTTAGGCCCGACGACAAAGGATTCAAACGTGTTGCGCGGATTCAGTCCGGAGAGACTCGTCGCCCGATGTGCTGCGCTCTGCGCCTGGTGCGAATTGATCGGCGCCGGCTCGCTCGTGCCATCGCCGCTGGAGGTGTCGACCGCGCAGACAAACCTGACCGAACGCGGCCCGCCAAGAACGGTGGCGATCGCGCTCTGCAACGCGCCCATGTGATTACTCTCGATCCAGAACTGGTAGATGTTGTTTGGAACGAGCAGGGTGATCTCGTCGGGGGTCACGCCGGTCAGTTTTACGGCGGAAAACCAGCGCTTAAAAGTATCGGCACTAACCTGCGGTTTGAGAGCAGCGGAAAGCTTGGTCCACAACTGGGCGCACTTCTCGTCCATGGCAACTTGTTAACAGCGTTAGATAACGCTCGGAGCAGTCGCCGTTGAAGAGAATGCCAAGGCAAAATCGCCGGGCGGAAGCGGCTGCGACGCCGCGGTTTCCGTTTTCAATCGAGAAAGTAGCCGGTGTAAAAGCCCGTTACACGAGGGAAAAATGACCTTTAGGACAGTTGGAGAGAGCCAGGTCGCGGCGGGGGCAACCACCGGAGTGCTGACCCAGACTTGCTTCAGTTTGTTCCTCATATTTTCGACTCCGTTTTCAGGCATTCAGCTTGTTCACATCTTGTTCACACCCGGTCTCTCTCGCTCCCGGCCTGCGGCTTTGAGATTAGAAATCCGGTTGCGACCTCACAAGAAAAATTCGGAATTTTATTTTGTTTTTCCGCTCAAAAAACTCTTGACGAAAATTGATTTTGGGACGGTCCCAATTTTCCGAAGGAGAGCGATCGTTAGGATGTTTTGGACTCGTTAGGCGAAGGCGCCGCCGTCCGCGTGGCTCGCGATTTTGACCAGGAATTCCCGGCGCCGGAATCGATTCAAAAATGTTCGCCAAGCGATCGATTTGCCCGAAATTCCTACCTGACGTGGCGATGGCTTCCCTGAAAAAGGAGAGCCGCTCGGGTTTCGGACCGGCGGCGTTGCTCCTCATATTTCCCGGGCTGTGGCTGGCCGCCTGCGTCGCTCCGCCGCCGCCCGGACCGATGGTTACGCAGGTTGTCTTGCTGTGGCTCAAGCATCCGCATCGCGCCGCCGATCGGGCCGAACTGGTGCGGGCGGCCCATTCGCTGCGGATGATCCCTGGGGTGTTGCAGGTCGAAACTGGCCGCACCATTCCTCCGCTCGGTCCCGATGTTCCTCGTGACTTTAACCTCGCCGTGGTGATCACCTTCCGTGACCGCGCCGCCCTCCAGCGCTACCAGAGAGATCCCCGTCACCTCGACGCGATGCGGCGTTACCTTGCGCCGCTGGTACGGCATTACAAGGTTTACAACTCCAGCGATCGTTAGGCAGCAATGCGTCTTCTGGCGGCGGCTCTGGCCCTCCTTTCCCTTCCGGTAGGTTCCCTCCTCGGGGATGAGATTCCTCCTCCCTTCGGTTTTCGCTGGGACGATCCGGCCAGCCGGGTGGAGCGGGTCCTGAAAGGCGCCAAGGCGAAGATCGTCGAGCGGGAAAAGAACAGCCAGGGCGAGGACGTTTGGACAGTTGAAGGGCTGATTCATCCCGGATTGAAGCGCACGCTCTTTACCTTCAAGCTCGGGGCGCTCAGCGCCGTCGAATTGCAGTACGAATATCCGGGTTGGACCCTGGAACGCTACAACAGCCGCATGGGCGAAGTGCGCCGCTACTTCGACTCAAAGTACGGGACCGGCCGGCTCATCTCTCGCTCCCGCGACAATGACACCGATGTGATCCAGACGCTGGTCGGCTATCAGTGGGTGGTCGGGAAATCCGCGCTCGAGCTCTTCTATTTCTCGGCCCAAAAAGACTCCAACGTCTATCGCAACATCACCGTAACCTACAAAACGATCTGACGCGGGCGCCGAGCCTCAGCCGTTCAGAGCTTCAAGCTTTCAACCGTCTCTCGCTGCAACCGTTTGAGCCGGCTGCGCATTGCCACTTTCGTCGCGGCGCTCATCCGGTCAATAAACAAGACGCCATTGAGATGATCGACTTCATGCTGGATCGCGCGGGCGAGCAAACCGGTCGCTTCGATCTCGATCGGTTCGCCCTCCAGGGTGTCCGCGCGGAGCATGACCGCGACCGCGCGCTGGATGTCACCCGTGATCTCCGGGAAACTGAGACAGCCTTCCACTCCGAGAACGGTGTCTTTGCCTAACGACAACTCTGGATTGAGCAGGATGAGTGGCATCGATGCCTTGGGATCCACCTCGGCCGCGTTCAACCGCATCGTGCTCTGTTGGTCCTCGGCCGCGGAGACATCGATCACCGTGAGCTGGAGTGCCTCGCCCACCTGTTGGGCGGCGAGCCCCACGCCATGTGCTTCGTGCATCGTCTCGAGCATGTTCGCGGCCAGCTCGCGAATCCGATCGTCCAGTTTGGTGATCCGCTTGCCTTTGGTGCGCAACACGGGATGACCGTAGCGAACAATCGGTAACTTCATTTCGTCTGGGTCTGAGTGAAGGCCGGCAGGTTCTTCACCCCTGCGAGCTTCAACGCGTCCATCACTTTGACGATGATGCCGAAGGAGGCCTTCTCATCTGCCTGAAGGACGAGAGTGCTTTTGCGCTCGGACGGAAGGTTGGTGATCGCTTCCTGCAAATCCTCGACTGCGATTTGTTTGCCGTCGAGTTTTAGCTCATCACTCGCGTTTACGCTCACGATCGCGTGCTCAAGCTCGGCCGGCTTGGCGACCGAGGTTTTGGATTCTGGCAGCTTGATGTCGAGTTCCGGCTGATCCTTTTTGAAGGTGGTCGAGACGACAAAAAAGATGAGCAGAATGGTCAGGATATCGACCAGCGAAACGATGATGATCGTGGGCGCGCGACGTTTTCGGACAGCAAACTTCATGGACCGGAGCGAGCCGATTCAGATCGGAAG
>JADMIO012757544.1_pt1 | contig 16531 bp, 13 predicted proteins | sample 8958161 | NCBI WGS metagenome assembly JADMIO01 (sample SAMN16585339, study PRJNA669376) | soil metagenome | isolation source: Crop rotation soil | place: USA: Cullars Rotation, Alabama | collected 2011
CTTTCCCCGCGCGCGGCGTCGGAGCCGGTCCGGGTCGCGCGTCGGATTGCAGCACGATCCACGCGACGAACGTCGCAGCGACCACCAGCAGCATCACCGAGCCGGCCAGCCAGGCGACGAGCCGTGCGCCCGGCGTCGCGAAGACGCGCACGCCGTCGGCGTCCTCACGCGGCGCGCTCCGCCACTGGGTCGCCATCGTGGGCTCGCTATATACGAGAAGGCTCGCGGAAGCGGCAAGCCGCTCTGCGCCGGCCGTCGCACCCTCGCGCCGCGGCGAGGGTGCGACGAGCCGTGCAGATCACAGATGGCGCGTCAGGGCGTGGCCGGATTGTAGACCGAGAGCGCCCAGCCCATGCGCTCGTGACCGAACCGGTTCCACACCGGGTTCCGGCCGCCGACGATCTGGGCGTCGGTGTAGTCGGGCCCGCTGGTGCCGGAGCCGGTGCCGCCGAACAGACCCACCGAGACCGTCGAGCCGGTGTACGTCGGGTGCGTGTCGTCGGACTGGATGTAGTCGTAGCTCGTGCCGGCGGAGACGAAGTGCGTGTTGGCGTCGCGCAGCGTCGCCCGGTACGTGCTCACGATCTTGTTGACGTAGGCCGCTTCGGACTCGCCCTGCACGTAGCGGATGGCGTCCGAGTCGATCAGGCCGTCGCCGTTCGAGTCGTAGTCGGCGGCCATGTACTGCGCGAAGCTGTCGGCACATGCGAAGCCGTAGGTGTTCGCGAAGTTGCAGGCGCGCCAGTTCATGCGGGCGATGTACGGCAGGAACGTGCTCTGCCGGTTCGGCTTCTGTCCGGTCGTCGAGTCGGTGCAGCCGGCCAGCACGTTGTCGGCGTTGTACCCCGGATAGTAGAGATTCGACACGACCTTGAGCTTCGTGCCGGCGTTGGCATTGGCGTTGATGTACTGCATCGCCGCCTGGAGGTAGGTCGTGCAGTTGGTCTGCGCGGTGTTCAGCGGGGCATAGTTGCAGGTGCCGGTCTGACCACTGAAGGAGCTCCGCGCCTGCAGGCCGTCGTTGCCGCACATCTCGAAGGTGACGACGCGCGTGTTGGCCGACTGCATGTACGAGCGCTCGGCCACGATCTTGTTGTTGTAGATGTCCGACGCGACCGCGCCCGACTTCGTGCGGCGCATGATCTCGATGTCGGCGTTCCAGAGCTTCGAGAGGTACTCGCCATCGACCTGGGGCGCGGCGCGCTTGGCGACGCTGCTGAGCGAGCCGCGGTAGCCCGCATAGATCGAGTCACCGTACGCGGTGACGCGATACTTCGTCGTCGTCCCTGCCCGGTCGATCGTCCACGATACGTTCTGCGTGATCGTGTTGGCGGCCGCGACGGCGGGAACGACGAGCGTCGCCGCGAGACCGAGCATCGGAACCAGACGCGGATACAACCTCCACTGCATGCTGCCCTCCTTCTTACCGCCGCATCGGCGGTCCGTGGTTGCCGCCGGCTATCATGTTCGACCGGGGATCGGCTAGAGAAAACCACGTCCGGCGAGCCTTTTTTCCCGGGTTGACACCGTGCGTCGCGGCGCGGAGCCGCGGGATCGTCCCTATTTTCCTGCGGGGTCGTACCGAACTGCGCCGCGACGAATCGTGGTTGCCCTTCTCCCCGTCGCGGCCGGCGCCGGTCTATGAACGCGGCGACGCAATGCTCGCTCGCGGTACGATCGCCCTCCTGGCCGGGACTCTGGTTCTGGGAACGACCCTCCCGGTGTCCGCGCAGCTCGATACGGATCACAACCACCTGCAGTGCTTCGCGGCGAAACGACGATCGCAGGATCGGCCGGTGCCGCGGACCGTCGGGCTAGCGACCCCCATCGGGCCCGAGACCGTGACCGTGTCGAAACCGTCGTCCGTGTGTGTTCCCGCGCGTAAGACGGGGGGCTCGGGATCTGACCCTCTCCCGGTGATCCCGGTCCCCCCGTTCGCGTGCTACAAGACGCACGGCGGCTCGCAGCCGCACCAGACGATCGAGGTCCACGATCAGTTCGGCTCGCTCACGCTGACCGTCCTCTCGCTCAAGGTGCTGTGCGCACCGGCGCTCGAGGAGGGTGGGCCAACCACCACGTCGACGACCACCAGCTCGTCGTCGAGCACGGCGCCCAGTACCAGCAGCAGCACGACGTCGACGACGGTCGCTCCGAGCACGTCGACCAGCGCTCCGCCCACGTCCACGTCGAGCAGCACCTCGTCGACCACCACGAGCACGTCCAGCACCAGCACGGTGCCGACCAGCTCGTCCACGTCGTCGTCCACGACGTCCTCCAGCAGCTCGAGCACGTCGATCACCACCACCAGCTCGAGCTCGACGTTGCTGCCGACGATCACGCTCCCGATCACGCTGCCGACGTTGTTCCTGTCGGTGCCCACGACCACGCTGGCGGGAGTGCCGTGATGCGCGCGCTGTTGCCCATCGTCGCGCTGCTCGCGCTGGCATCCGTCGCCGGCGCGCAGGTCGACGCGGACCACAATCACCTCGCCTGCTATCGCGTCGCCATGCAGGGCCCGACGGCGCTGCGGCTGGTCGACGTCGAGACCGAGTTCGGAACGCGCCAGACTGTCGTCATGCGGCCCGTGTACCTGTGCATGCCGGCACAGAAGACCGGCGGCCCCGGGCCCGATCCGATCCCGCCGACGCCGGTGCCGTTCTTCACCTGCTACAAGATCAAGGCGCCGAAGCCCGTCGCCGTGCGCCAGCTCACCGATCAGTTCGGCACCGGCTCGTTCACGTTCGGTGCGGGCAAGCTGCTGTGCACGCCCACGGCGCTCGGCGCCACCACCACGACGCTCACGCCTGCGACCACCACCACGACCAGCACGGCGCCGTCGGTGACGACGACCTCGACGACCCTGCCGGGCAGCACCACCAGCACGATCGCCACGACCACCAGCACCATCGCCAGCACGACCAGCACCAGTAGCAGCACCACGACCAGCACGATGTCCGCCGCCTGCTGTGGCGCCGAGCGCATCATTCTGAACAGCAGCCCGGGCACGCTCAAGGTCGGCGGCTTCGCGCCGTTCCCCTTCCCCGCCGGCGTGCACACCGTGATCGACGCCGGCGTCGCCGACGCCACCTGCCGTCATCCGGTCACCATTCCCGCGGGCGGCTTCCAGGTGCCGGCATTCTGCATCCCGGCGCTGCAGTACACCTCCGAGCTGGTGGCGACCGGGTGCGAGAGCGGCACGGGGATCGGCGCCGGCCTCCTGTGGGACGGCAATGCGGCCGCGCACGGCGGCGTGCCGCTCACCAACATCACCAAGACCGCCGACTCCGCCGACGGCGTGTGCGACAACGTCGGCGGCCTGTGCGCCAACCGCGACAACAACCTGCTGGGCGACGTCGACAAGACCGCGGCGGTGGGTGGCGATGCCACGAAGATCGCGACGGCGCTCGACATCCCGGCGCACTCACGGACGTGGCAGGACGCGGCCGGCTGCCCGGGCAACGGCGTGTACAATGCCGCCGAGGGTGACACGCTCGTCACCGAGTTCGACTTCATCCTGAGCCCGACCACCGGCACCGCGACCGCCATGTTCGCGGACAAGAATGGCGACGGCTGCGATCTGCCGACCGGCTCGGCCGGATTCGGCGCCGCGTCGGCGCAGTGCGGCGCCGGCGCGAAGGGCCCGTGCTCCGCCGTCGGCCTGCAGGCCGCGGGCCCCTGCTGCACGCCCGGCCAGGCGACGACGGTGGTCACGGTCGGCGCCGCGTTCAGCAACAGCTTCCCGCTCTACGACCTGGGATTCATCAGCTCGATTCCGAGCACCGTGCAGTCCTGTGGCGCCGTCGGCAGCAACAGCTGCGTCGTGACCACCGACCCCTGCAAGCAGTAGCGCGCTACGGACGGACGATGGTCTCGGCCCTGGCCGTCTGCACGCGCGGCAGATGGCCGCGGCTGCCGCACAGCTCGACGCCCTCGACGACGCGCACGACCGCGAGGAAGCGCGGCACGTACTCCCGTGTCGTCGCCGGCAGCTGGCCCTTGTCGGCCAGGTCCCAGAACGTCGCGCCGGGACGGCGCGCGAGCGCGCGGTCGACCCGCCGCTGCCCGGCGTTGTAGGCCGCCAGCGCGAGCGGCCAGCTGCGGTAGTGCTTCTGGAGCTGGCGCAGATGGCGGACCGCGGCGCGCGTGGCCCGATAGGGATGGAGCCGTTCGTCGTGCCGCTCGTTGATGACGAGGCCCAGGTCGCGCGCCGTCGCATCGCGGAACTGCCACAGCCCGAGGTCGTCCTGGCTGCCGCGGGCCGTCCGGTGGAAGTCGCTCTCGATGACCGGCAGCAACGCCAGGCTCGGCGGCAGTCCGCCCTTCTCGAAGATGCGGCGCAGCCGCGGCAGATACACCTCCGCGCGGGTGAGCGTCTGCGCGGTGGCGTCCCGCATCTCGGGCCGCGTCCGCAGCTTCTTCTCCCACGCGTCGACGCGCGGATGCTGGCAGGCGGTGTAGCGCGGCGGCGCGGGCTTCGGTTTCAGCTGGACCGCCTGCGGCGGTGGGGGCGGAGCCGGCGGTGCCACCGACTGCTTTCCGAACGGCAGGCAGCCACTGAACCCCACCGCCAGCAGGACGATCGTGCGTCCCGTCGACATGGGAGGCGGAGAGAGCAAGCCGCCTGCCCGACCCGCTGCGCGAGCGCCGTGCGGCTGCGGAGATCGGCCGCCGGAGCCGCTCGGCGACTCGCTCTTCCGACGGCGCCGGTGCGGACGCCGCGGCGGCCGCTCGTCGCTCTCACACGGCGTGTGCCGCGCGCGTCGCCGGAACCGGGAAGCGGCGCGCCCAACTTTGGACGCCGCCGACGCGCGCTCACCAGCGGATCGGCATGGTGGCTGCGGTGGCCCATGCCACCCACAGCGCCTCGAAACAGGCGATCGCGACCACGTTCCGCGACCGCGCATAGATGGCGATCGCGACGATCTCGACCAGCACGAAGCCGACGGCGAACAACGGCAACAGGAGGATGACGACGTGCGGGAAGACGCCGACGCGAATCGCGAGCCAGGTCGCGCCGAGCAGCACGACGCGCCCGTCGAGGCCGAGGAGCGCCGCGGTGAACGTGCCGCCACGCCGCAGGCCGAGCTCGTATGCCAGGAAGAACGGCAGGATCGCGAGCGCCGCGGCGATCGTCACCATCAGCCGCTCGGGCGTGGGTATCAGACGGTGGAACACGACGCCGAGCGGCACCAGTAGCGCGTAGACGGCGACGAAGCCAGCCGCGCCCGCGAGCGCCGCCCGCGCGGCACCCGGCTGCCACGAGGCCCGATCGAGCCGACCGAGGAGCGCGAGCCCGCCGAGCCAGGTCACGCCGGCGAGGCTCATGTGCGCGAGGGTCAGCTCGCCCACTTCGATCCCGAGGAACGACAGCGGCGAGCCGAGCGCCAGGAGCGGCAACGTGGCCAGCAGAACCACGGCGAGCGACAGCAGCGCGCCGATCCCGCCCACGGCCGTCCGCCGTGCGCCCGGCGGGGCGAGCGTGCCGACCGCCGCCCCGACGCCGGCGAGCAGCACGAGCATGGCGAGGAATCCCACGCCGGCCACCGGCAGGCGCGCGTCGTGCGGCGACGGCGGCGCGGTGCGCTGACGGGCGTAGATGCCGTCGAGCCAGGCGACGATCTCGTGCGCGACGGCGGGCGACCGGATCATCGACACGTGGTCCTCGCCCGGCATCTCGATCGCGCGCACCGCACGGTGCGCCGCGAACTCGCCGTACGTCCGTCCCGGCTCGATGCGCCGCTCGCCCGCCAGACGCGTCGCCAGGCGCACCGCGGTGGCGCGCACGGTCGTCGAGTCCTTTTCCGCGAAGATGAACAGCGCATTCGGCGCCGGCTCGGGACCGAGGAGCTGCCAGCCGCCCGAGATCGCGACCAGGCCGTCCAGCTGCTGCTCGCGCGACGCGAAGTCGATGACGGCGCTGGCGCCCATCGAATGGCCCATCACCACGACGTGCGCGCCGTCGACGTACGGCGACTGGCGCACGAACGCAAGCACGTGGCTCAGGTCGTCGGCGAGGACGGCGGGACTCGAGAAGCCGGGAAACGGGTTCCGGTTCTCGCCGTGGCCGCGAAAATCGAGCGTGACGACGCCGTAGCCCGCATTCGCCAGGGCACGCGCCAGCGTGCCCATCATCAGGCGATCCGAGGTGTAGCCGTGCGCGAGCAGGACCACCGGCGGGCGGGCGGCCGGCGCGGGCGGGTCGGGAATGGGCCGTCCCGTCGGCACCGGCACGCCGGGCGGCAGATAGAGCGTGATCGGTAGGCCGCCGGGCAGCATCGCGTCGAAGTGCGGCGGATCGCCGGCGTCGCGCCGCCCCAGCTCCAGCATCGCCGCAAGAAAGACGATGCCTGCGATCGCGACGAGCGCCAGCGCGGTCCAGCCCAGCAGCGCGGCCCGGCGACGCTCCATCGCCAATCCTCTACGGGAAGGCCGTCGCGCGAGGCAAGCTGCGCCTGGCACGGCTGCCACACGCGTGCGAGAGTCGCCGGCCATGTGGAGCCACATGTTTCACCTGGGACTGCCGGTCGCGGAGAAGATGATGCGGCCCGTGCTGGTCTACGTCTTTCTCGTCGTGAGCCTCCGGCTGGCCGGCAAGCGAGAGCTGGCGCAGCTCAACCCGTTCGACCTGGTCGTGCTGCTCACGCTGTCGAATACGGTGCAGAACGCGATCATCGGCGACGACAACAGCGTCAGCGGCGGCGTGCTGGGCGCGTCGACGCTGCTGTTGGTCAACTATCTGGTGGTGCGCTACCTCTATCGCCACGAGACGCTGGACCGGCTGGTCGAAGGCGACGCCACCATCCTGATCGAGCATGGCACGGTGCTGGCGGCCAACTGCCGCAACGAGCTGATCACGCTGACGGAGCTGGAGGCCGCCGCCCACAAGCAGGGCTTCGCCACCCTCGACGAGGTGGATCGCGCCGTGCTCGAGCCCGGCGGCAGCATCTCGTTCCTCGCGAAGATGCCGACGCCCGAGGTCCAGCGCCATCAGGAGGTGATGGCGCGTCTCGACGATCTTGCGCGCGAGCTCGCCGCCGTGCGCGGCGCGACCGCGTAGGGCTTGTCAACCCGCAGGCGATCAGGCAGGCAGAGCCATGACCTGTCGCGCATGTGACGGTTCGGTGGCCGAGCGGGTCGTCCGGCTGCGCCGCGACCTGGTCGTCGCGCTCTTCGCGATCGGGCTCGCGCTCGCGTACTGGCTGACCGGCGATCTCCTGCACTACCTGCTCGAGGGCAGCGATCGCTCGCATCTGGCGCTGTGGAAGCTGGGCCTGCCCGCGTGCGTGCTGGTGGCCGCGGGCGTCGCGTTCGCGTTGCGTCTGCGACGTCCGATCTGCGACGCCTGCGGTGCCGGCGCATCGAGCCTCCTGGTGCCGCTGCCGCGCGAACGCTCGGAGCACATCCTGGCGCTCGGCCGCACGCGGCGCATGTTCCTCCGCACGCTCGGCACCGGCGGCGCTGCCGCCGCCGCGACGGTGGCCGGCGGGGTCGCGGTCGTCGCGCACAACCGCGGCTGGATCGCCGTCGGGCGCGACATCTTCTCGGCGACGGTCGAGAACACCGCGCCGCACCCCCGCCCGGAGTGGGCGGACGCGCGCATCCGCAGCTATCGCCGGCTGGGCCGCACCGAGGCCATGGTCTCGGACATCTCGCTCGGATCCGGCCGCATCACCGACGCCGACATCGCGCGCCGCGCGCTCGATCGCGGTCTCAACTATTTCGACACGGCGCCGGACTACTCCGACTATCGCTCCGAGCATCTGCTCGGCGAAGCGATGAAGGGCATCCGCGACAAGGTCTTCGTGGCCACGAAGTTCTGCCGCGCCGAGGGCCACCTGCCGAACGACACGCCGGTGTCCGAGATCATGGCCACGGTCGAGGGCAGCCTGAAGCGACTCCAGACCGACCACGTCGACCTGATCCACATCCATTCGTGCGATCGCGTCGATCGGCTGATGGCGCCGAACATCCACGAGGCGTTCGACCGCCTGAAGCAGCAGGGCAAGGTCCGCTTCCTGGGTGTCAGCACGCACACGCCGAACCTGGAAGAGGTCGCCAACGCCGCGATCGACTCCGGCCGCTTCGACGTCATGATGCTCGCCTACCATTTCCGCATGTGGCCCAACTTCGACCACATTCTGGCGAAGGCGAAAGCGCACGACGTCGGCATCGTCGCCATGAAGACGTTGAAGGGTGCCAAGCAGGCGAACCTGGCGCCGTTCCAGCAGGAGGCCGGCGCCTACTCGCAGGCCGCCTTCCGCTGGGTGCTGTCGAACCCGAACGTGTCGTGCCTGGTGGTCTCGTTCTACGAGCCGCAGCACGTCGACGAGTATCTCGCCGCGTCGGGGACCGCGCTCACCTCGAACGACGTCGCCATGCTGCGGCGCTACGACCAGCTCATCGCCGGCGACTACTGCCAGCCCCACTGCGGCATCTGTCTCGACTCGTGCGCCTACGACCTGCCGATCAACGACGTGCTGCGCTACCGCATGTATGCCAGGGACTACGGCTGGCCGGAGGAAGGCCGACGGCGCTACGCGTCGCTGTCGCCCGACGCGTCCATCTGCGCCGGCTGCCCGGCGCCGTGCGCCGGCGCCTGTCCGATCGGCGTGCCGATCCGCGAGAAGATGCTCGACGCGCACCGCCTGCTGCACGTCTGATCGTCGACCGCGACGCAGCACGCTGACGCATGGGGGCTTGCGGAGCGTCCGCGTTTTGATTTAACGGACGCTCAAACAACGGAGGGCCTTGCCATGCGGTACGTCGGTCTCGGTGCGGCGCTGTGCGGTGCGATCCTGCGCGTGACGAGCGCATGGGCGGCACCCGGGGACCTCGACGCCGGCTTCGGCGACCACGGGACGGCGCACGCGCCGTTCGAGAGCCAGGCCCTCGGCCACGCGCTCACCCTCGAGCCCGACGGAAAGGTGCTGGCGGCGGGCGTCGTGTTCCCGGCCGACCGGCGGACGAGCCTCGCGCTCGTCCGCTTCCACGCCGACGGCACCGTCGACTCGAGCTTCGGCAGCGGCGGCGTCGCCACCATCCCGGCGATCGCGCCCTATGCGCGCGCCGTCCTCGTCCAGAGCGACGGCAAGATCGTCGTGGTCGCGTCCCTGGTGCCGCCGGGCCTGCCGAAGATCCTGCTCGCCCGCTACGACACGCACGGCGTGCTCGATCCGACCTTCGGCAGCGGCGGCGTCACGTCGATCGAGCTGCCGGGCGCCCAGGCGGCCGCGACCAATGCCGTGCTCCAGAACGACCGGGTCGTGGTGGCGACCTCGCTGAACGGCGACGTCCTGGTCCTGCGCTGGGGAATCGACGGCACGCTCGACCCGGGATTCGGCGCGGGCGGCATCGCCACCGTCGATTTCGCGGCGTCGGCCGACCTGGCAACCGCGATCGCGCTCGACCCGACCGGCATCGTCGTCCTCGGCAGCGCCGCCACCGGGACGAGCACGTATACGGGACTCGCCCGTCTCGACGGCGCCGGCGCGCTCGATCCGACGTTCGGCAACGGCGGGACGATCCTGCACGACATCGGCGGCGGCGCCCCGCCACAGACGATGCTGCGGCTGGCCGACGGGAAGCTGCTGCTCTCGGTCGGCGGCTACGTCGGCGCGCCCGCACACTTCTCGGGCGCCTTCTTCGCGCGGCTGAACGCCGACGGAACGCTCGACCCGACGTTCGGCGCGGGCGGCGTGCTCGCCGACGTCTCGGAGTACGTGGTCGATCGGCTCGGCCGCACGCCCGACGGCAGGATCGTGGCCGCGGGCTCGACTGGTTACGCGCTGGTCGTCGAACGCTACCTCGCCGACGGCTCGCACGATGCGTCGTTCGGCCAGGACGGCGAGGTCGAGACCACGCTCGGCGGCGGCATCCAGTACCCGGAGGACATGGTCATCGGACCGGACGGGTCGATCGTACTGACCGGCCAGGACTACGGCGCGTGCCAGCCGATGAACTGCGACGACTTCTACCACATCTCGTACGAATTCTACGTCGCGCGCTTCGTCGGCGGGACGGCGCCGTGCGGGTCCGACGCCGACTGCGGCGCCTGCGAGTCGTGCGGCCCGACCGGCGCCTGCGCATTCGGCCCGCGCACCGCCTGCGTCTCCGCGCAGCCGCGCGGGGCGACGTTCCAGCTGAGCACCGACCCCGTCGGCACCAACGCCGATCGCTATCGCATCCGGTTCGCGTGGCGTGGGGCGACGCCGCTCGGCTTCGACCCGGTCACGACCGACGACGTCGGCCTGTGCGTCTACTTCGGCGACGAGCGTGTGGTGCGCAGCGTCGCGCCGGCGGGCGGCACGTGCGGCGCGGCGCCGTGCTGGAAGGGCCACGGGACGTCGTTCAGCTATCGCGACGCGGCGCGTTCGCCCGACGGCATCGCGCAGCTGCGGCTCAGCGGCGGCAAAACGACGGTCGACGCCAGCGGCGCCAACCTCGAGAAGGTCGAGCACGGGCCGCTCAACCCGGGCAGCGCGCCCTTCCTCGCGCAATCGGACATCCTGGTGCAGGTCCACGGCGGCAACGGCCAGTGCCTGCAGGCGACCGTCTCGGATCTGAAGCGGAAAATGCGGTCGGTCGACGGCACGCTCCACGTCGCGGCCGTGCGTGGCGTCGGACAGTGATCAGGCGCTAGCGGTCGAGCAGGTCGAGCTTCTCCGCCGCCGCGAAGGTGCGGCGAATGCCGGCGTAGTCCTCGGCGGTGAGCGGCCGGAAGGCCGCGTCGCCGCGCCTGCGCCAGTAGAGCGGCTCCTCCGGCAGTCGATTCCGGTCGAAGTGCACCTTCTTGAGATTCCGGACGAGGATCTTCTCCGTCTGGGTGTACTCGAACTCGTCGACCACCCGCACGAAGTCGGGGAACCACTTGCGATCCATTCCGCCCTTCGTGACCAGCTCCTCGCAGAAATCGAAGAAGGCCTTCGCATCGAAGCGCGCGCCGCGCCGCAGCTTCAGCGCCGCCATCACCAGCTCGTCGGAGACGGCGCACGGCACGCCGTACGCGGCGGCCAGCACGATGTCGGGATGCTCCTGGAGGAGCCGCGCCACCTGGAGCGCGGAGAAGTTCTCGCCGTCCTTTCGGATCCAGTCGTCGGTGCGGCCGTCGAAGTAGAGATACCGGACGCCGTTGCGCTCGAGCACGTGCCCGAGATCGCCGGAGTGATAGACGCCGTCGCGATACTTGTCGTTGTTGGCCTTCGGGTTGTCGAAGTAACCCTGGAACAGGCTCGTGTCCGGGGCGACCCGACAGATCTCGCCGACGGCCTCGGCATAGTTCGTGATCTTGCCGTCGGCGTCGAGCGTCGCGGGCGGGCATTCCTCGCCACGCTCGTTCAGGATCTTCACCGCCGGATCGGTGATCTCGCCGACGCTCCCACGCGGGTCGCCCTTCTTGCGGAACGTCGAGATCGCGGCCTCCGTCGAGCCGTACAGCTCGAACATGTCCTCGAGCCCGAGCCAGTCGGTGAAGCGCTCGATGTCGGGCGCGGCCGCGCCGTTGCCGAGCGCCCAGCGCAGCTTGTTGCGCGGATGGTTCGTCACCTCCGCGTGGATGCGATCGACGTCGCCGCCGTATTCCTTGTCGATCGCGCCGAGGACGTAGTGGACGGGCTCGCCGACGTAGTTCCAGTACGTCACGCCGTAGCGGAGGACGTCGGGCACGAAGGCCGAGGCGCTGAAGCGCTCGCGCATCGACAGGCATCCGCTCACGTGAAACGCCGGCTGGAAGCCGAGGAACATCGCGTTCGAGTGGAACAGCGGCATGCACGCGTAGCCGACGTCGTCGGGCGTGAGCCCCAGGTTCGAGGAGATCACCATGCCGATGCCGAGCAGCTTGAAGTGGTTGTTGTTGATGCCTTTGGGCAGGCCGGTCGTGCCGGACGTGTAGATGACCATGACCGGCTTCTGCGGGTTCACGTCGACCGACGGCGCATCGAGCGACTGCTGGCCGACCTCCTGCGCCACCGACGCGACCAGATCGCCGCCGATGAGCTCGCCGGCGCCCTGCGTCCGCAGGACGACGATGTTCTCCGGGGCGACGTGCTCGAGCTGCGCCCGCACCCGCTCGACCTCGCCCTGCAGCCGTTGATCGACGACCAGGACGCGGGCGCGCGACTGATTCAGCACACCGGCGAGCGTGTCGCCGCGGAGCCCCGTGTTGACGCCGAAGAGCGTGAGCCCCGCGTAGCCGCAGGCGCCGTAGAGCGAGAGCAGCTCGAGATGATTCTCGAGCAGCATCGCCACGTGCCCGGGCCGCGCGTCGTCGATGCGGCCCAGTCGGCGGAGCAGGAAATGCGCCGTGCGCACCGACTCGTCGCGGAACTGCCGGTAGGTCCAGGCGCGATCGCCGTGGCGCAGGAGCACGCGCCCGGCGACCTCGGGATGGTGCGCGCGGGCCTCGATCTGCGGGCCGAGGGCGAGCGGTGCATCGAACGTCGGTACGGGAGTGGACATGCCGCGCTCTTAACCCACGCTGCCGGAGTTTGGGAAGACGCTGCGCGCCCGTCCTTTCTTGACGCGACTCGTCGATCGGCGTTAGCTCCCCCGCCATGATCGAGTGGAGCGAGCAGCACCTGATGATCCGCGACGCCATGCGCCGGTTCATCGACGCGGAGATCAAGCCGAACCTGGAGGAGCTCGAGCACGGCGACACGCCGCCCTACGACGTCCTGCGGAAGCTGAACGCCACCTTCGGCCTGGGCGAGATGGCGCGCATGCGCTTCGAGAAGCAGATCGCGCGCGACAAGGCCGAGGCCGAGGCGAAGACGCGCGGCGAGACGATCCACCGCAAGCCGAGGAAGACCGACGGCGACGGCGGCAGCGACGCCGGCCTCCAGTTCATCCCGATCATCGAGCTGTGCCGGTGGTGCCCGGGCATGGTGACGGCGATGGGCGTGAGCGTCGGCCTCACCGCGCAGGCGATCCTCTCGAAGGGCACGATCCCGCAGAAAGAGCGTTGGGCGCTGCCGTTGCTCACGCTCGACACGATCGGCGCCTGGGCCATCACCGAGCCGGGCTCCGGCTCCGACGCGTTCGGCGGCATGAAGTCGACCGCGCGGCGGGACGGCGACGGCTACGTGCTCAACGGCAGCAAGACCTTCATCACCAACGGCCCGTACGCCGACACGATCGTCTTCATCTGCAAGCTCGACGAGGGCAATCCTCCCAAGGAGCGCAAGGTCCTGAGCTTCATCCTCGACCGCGGCATGCCGGGCCTGACGCAGTCGAAACCGATGCGAAAGATGGGGCTGCACTCCTCGCCGACCGGCGAGCTGTTCCTGGAGGACGTGCGCGTCGAGAAGGGTCGCCTCATCGGCGAGACCGAGGATGCACCGGCGCGCTCCGGCGCGAAGGCGACCTTCTCGATGGAGCGCACCGGTGTCGCCGCAATGGCGCTCGGCATCGTCGGCCAGTGTCTGGAGGTCTCGATCGACTACGCCCGCACCCGCGTGCAGTTCGGCCGGCCGATCGGCGAGTTCCAGCTGATCCAGCTGAAGCTCGCCCGGATGGAGGTCGCCCGCATGAACCTCCAGAACATCATCTTCCGTCAGATCGAGATGGCGGGCGCCGGCAAGCAGATGAGCCTCGCGGAGGCGTCGGCGTGCAAGCTCTACGCGGCGCAGGCCGCCATGGAGGTGGCGCTCGAGGCGGTGCAGCTCTTCGGCGGCAACGGCTACATGGCGGAGTTCCAGGTCGAGCAGCTCTGCCGCGACGCCAAGGTGCTCCAGATCTACGCCGGGACGGACGAGATCCAGATCTCGCAGATCGCGCGCAGTCTGCTGGCGCACTGACGGTGCCTTCCGGCAGGTGATCCTTGCCGATCGAGCCAGCGCCGAGTCGCTATGTCATGCCGGATCCGCGGCAGGCGCCGGATCACGGCCTGCTCGCCGGCGGTGGCGACCTGGAGCCCGGCACCGTGCTGGCGGCGTATCGGCAGGGCATCTTCCCGTGGCCGGATCCGGAGGGACGCCTCCTGTGGTGGTCGCCCGATCCGCGCGCCGTCCTGCCGCTGCACGGCTTCCACGAATCGCGGAGCCTGCGGCGGCTGCGACGGCAGGGCCGGTTCCGCGTCACGCGGAACGCCGCGTTCGGCGCCGTCATCCGTGCGTGCGCCATCGGCCGTGGCGAGACGTGGATCACGCCGGAGATCGTCGCCGCCTACGAGCGGTTGCACGCCATGGGCTGGGTGCACAGCGTCGAGGCGTGGGCGGGCGACGTCCTGGCCGGCGGCGTGTACGGCGTCGCGGTCGGCGGCCTGTTCGCGGCGGAGTCGATGTTCCATCACCGGCGCGACGCCTCGAAGGTGGCGCTCGCGGCGCTGGTCGAGCAGCTGTCGGCGGCCGGCTTCGATCTGCTCGACGTACAGCTCCGCACCGATCATCTGGCCTCGCTCGGGGTGGTCGAGATCGCGCGCGACGTCTACCTGGATCGCGTCGCCGCGGCGGTCGCGCGCCGGACGGCGTGGAGCTGATCGCCCGCATGAATTGTCGCGCCCTGTCTTGATCGGCTGCGTCGCCGGTGATGTAGATGGCGCCGCCGCGGTGCGCCCGCACCGCGCGAGCACAGGAGGTATGTCGTGGCGAAGACGGGATCGTTCCTGACCGACGTGAAGAAGCTGCGCGAGCGCGCCCGCAAGCACATCGAGCAGGGCGCGGTGACGGCGGGCTACAAGGCGAATCGCGCCAAGATGATCGCGGTGCTGAACGAGGCGCTCGCCACCGAGATCGTGTGCGTGCTGCGCTACAAGCGGCACTACTACATGGCGTCGGGGATCAACGCGCAGAGCGTGGCGCAGGAGTTTCTGACCCACGCCAACGAGGAGCAGACCCACGCCGACCAGCTCGCGCAGCGCATCGTCCAGCTCGGCGGCGCGCCCGACCTGTCGCCGGAGGGAATGCTCGAGCGCTCGCATTCCGAATACGTCGAGGGCACGACGCTGGTCGACATGATCCGGGAGGATCTGGTCGCCGAGCGGGTCGCCATCGACAGCTATCGCGACATGATCACGTTCGCCGGCACCAACGACCCGACGACGCGCCGCCTGCTCGAGAGCATCCTCGCGCTCGAGGAGGAGCACGCCGACGATCTGGTGAGCCTGCTGGCGGAGCTCGGCGAGCGGACCTGAGGCTCACCGGCCGAGCACGCGCTCGGCGACGAACGGTCTGATGGCCGCGGCCACCACCGCGTGCCCGTCGGGACTCCAGTGCGAATCGCCGGCGATGTAGCTCTGCGCGACGCCGGCGGCGTGCAGCACGTCGGTCAGGTCGAGGAACGGCGTGCCGGTGCGCGCCGCGTACGCCGCGAGCCAGGCACGCCGTCGCGCGTCGTCCCAGCCGTCGTTCGGCGCGGGCAGGAAGAGCAGCGCCGGCGCGAAGTGCCGCTCGCGCGCGTCCTCGAGAAAGCGGTCGAGGATGGCGCCATTCAGCGGGAACGTCGCCGGCGTGTAGCGCCAATAGAGGTAGAGGAGGCCCTGCACCAGTCGCAGCCGCTCCCATGGTGGCAGCACGGGGTACGGCACGCTCACCAGCCGGCCGGCGCGCAGCTCGTAGCGCGGGATGCGGAATCCGGCCCCCGAGTAGGGCGGCACGACGCGCCGGAAGTCGTCGGTGAACACGGCGAAGAGGACGGCGCGTGGCGGCGGATCGAGCCCGACGCTCTCGAGCGCGCGCAGCATGAGGTCCGGCCCGAAGCCGACCATGCCGAGGTTGTCGACGCGCCATCCCGGCTCCAGGGCTTCGAGCCGCTCGGTGAACCGCTCCGGCTCCTCGACCCCTTCGCCGTACACCATCGAATCGCCGACCACGACGATGCGCGCGCGCTCGTCGGCGGTGTGGAACTCGCGGCGCGAGCGAAAGCCGTCGGCGTTGGAGGTGAGCGTGAGCGTCCGCCCGCGCTCGATCGGGTATCGGTGCGGCACGCTGCGCGACGGAAACAGGCGGTACCCGTACGTCTCGATGGGTTGGTACAGGTCGGGGCGAAAGCAGATCGGCGGATAGAAGATCGCCCACCCCGGCCGCGCATAGTGCAGCGCGATCTCGCTCGCGCCGAGCGCCACCACCAGGCTCACCACGAGCAGCAGGAGCTTCCCCTTCACGCCGAAAAACACTAGGAGCGCGCCGCCGCTCCGGTCAAATCGACGCGATTGCGAGCCCCGACGACGCTGCGGTACGACGCGACATGGCCGCGACCGACGCCATGCCCGCGGGCTTCGTCGACGGCGTGCGGCACTTCAACCGGGGCGACTTCTTCGAGGCGCACGAGGCCTTCGAGGACCTGCTCGACGCGGTCGACGGCGATGGCGACGCGCGCTGGGATCTCCTGGTCGCGCTGGTCCAGGTGTCCGTCGGCTACCACAAGAGCGCCTCCGGGCACGTCGGCGCGGTCCGCATGCTGTCGCTCGGGCTCGAGAAGCTGTCGGCGTTCCCGGACGTCGCCGCCGGGGTCGCGGTCGAGGCGTTACGGGCGCGCATTCGCGACGACCTGGCGGCGTTCGCGGCCGGTGCCGACCCGGCCGCGCGGATCGCGGGGAAAG
>JADMIO011070355.1_pt1 | contig 16530 bp, 14 predicted proteins | sample 8958161 | NCBI WGS metagenome assembly JADMIO01 (sample SAMN16585339, study PRJNA669376) | soil metagenome | isolation source: Crop rotation soil | place: USA: Cullars Rotation, Alabama | collected 2011
GACAACTTGTCCACGTGGAATTCTAAGCTTAGGATCCCAATGTGCTGGAAAGCGGACTTGTTCGTCCAACGCATAAAGCATTTGCTGGCCGGTCGTCGCGCCGGCAAAAGCGGTCCGATGAAAACGAGTTCCTCCAAAACGGCGGAAATCAATCAAGCCTTCTGCGGTACGATTAAAGGCCACTCCCATTCGGTCCAGCATATAAACAAAATTGGGAGCATTCTTGCACATCTCAAGAACCATAGGTTGATTGGCAAGGAAATCTCCGCCAAGAATTGTTTCTTCAAAATGAATCTGCGGAGAATCACCTTCACCTTTGGTGTTTACAGAAGCGTTGATTCCTCCTTGAGCACAAACTGAGTGCGAGCGTTTGCAAGCAACAATAGAAAGAAGATCGATTGTGTATCCAGCCTCAGCAAGTTTAATCGTCGCCATGAGACCGGCGAGTCCGCCGCCAATCACAACCATTTTAGGTTTCGCGTCTGCCATATAATTCCTTATGTTAAATGAGATGGATAAGTGCGTTTACGCCCACGGCAAAAAGAATAAATCCAACAATGGCACAAATAGCTCCTGAAACGGCTTGGGCTTTTTTTCCTACCGTCACTCCCCAACTAATGAGAAATCCCCAAAGTCCGTTAGCAAAGTGAAACATAACGGCGGCGAGTCCCACCAAATAAAAACAAAAAATCTTGGGATCTTTCATTAAAGAAGCCATGCGCTCGTAGCTCACTTCAGTTCCATAGAGAAGATTCACAATGCGTGTGTGATAAACATGGAAACCGATATAGATGAAAGCGATCATTCCGGTGTAGCGCTGCAAAGTGTAAAGAATATTGGCGCGATAAGGATACCAGGCGAGATTATTTTTTCCGCTAAACATGACATAGAAACCATAGAAAGCGTGATAAAGGATTGGGAGATAAATAACAAGGACTTCCAGCCAGAGTACATAAGGAAGGCTGCTCAAAAAATGGATTTGGTTATTGTAGGCAAGCGGCCCGAGAATAATAAAAGAATTGGAAAACATATGCTCGAGAAGAAAAGCTCCGAGCGGAAAAACACCGGTTAATGAATGAAGTCGTCGAAGCCAAAAATGGGGAGAAGGCTGCATCTGATTCGAAGCTGAGAGTGACATTTTTTATCCCGCGAGTTGTCTTAAAACAAATTGGAGAATACCACCATGCTGATAATAGGCAAGTTCGACCGGCGTGTCAATGCGGCAGCGAACAGAAAACGTTTTTTCTCTGTCTCTGTTTTGCGCACTCACGCTGAGAATTTTGCCGGCTTTCAATCCTTCCGCAATTCCCTTGATCGTAAAATTTTCTTCTCCGCTTAATCCTAAATTCTCCCGGTTTTGTCCTTCTTCGAACTCGAGAGGAAGAATTCCCATTCCAATTAAATTACTTCGATGGATACGCTCGTAACTTTCCGCGATGACGGCTTTAATTCCAAGAAGCGCCGGACCTTTCGCTGCCCAATCGCGCGAAGAACCCGAGCCATATTCTTTTCCAGCCAAAACAAGAAGAGGAATTTTTTTCTCAGCATAAATGATTGCGGCATCATAAATAGTCATTTGTTCTCCATCCAGGAGATAACGGGTAATACCGCCCTCAGTTCCGGGTGCTAAAAGATTTTTAAGTCGGATATTTGCAAATGTGCCGCGCACCATGACTTCATGATTTCCCCGCCGGGCTCCATAAGAATTAAAATCTTTGATCTGAACTCCATGAGAGATTAAATATTTCGCAGCCGGACTATCTTTCGCAATCGAACCTGCCGGAGAAATATGATCCGTTGTAACTGAATCTCCCACCATCACCAGAACTCGCGCGCCATGAATATCACGAAGAACTCCCGGCTTTGCAGGCATTCCATCAAAAAAAGTTGGTTTCTTAACGTAGGTGGATTTTGGATCCCACTCAAAAGTTTTGCCTTTAGGAGTTTGCAGCGTCTTCCAATTTTGATCTCCCTCAAAAACATTCGCGTATTGTTTACGAAACATCTCCGCATCTACTTTTTTCATGGCATCGCGAATTTCCAATTGAGAGGGCCAAATATCTTTTAAGTAAACCGGCTTTCCCTGTTTGTCTTCAGCCAGCGGATCTTCATAAGGATTCATATCAATGGTACCCGCGAGAGAATAAGCAACCACAAGCGGAGGCGAGGCTAGATAATTTGCGCGAACCGAAGGATTAATGCGGCCTTCAAAATTTCGATTACCCGAAAGAACCGCGGCGGCCACGAGATCTTCTTTTTTAATTGCGGCTTGAATTTCTTCGAGAAGTGGACCGGAGTTACCGATGCAAGTCGTGCATCCAAATCCAACCAAATTAAATTTGAGTTTTTCCAGATAAGGTAAAAGTCCTGTGGCTTTCAAATAATCGATCACAACTTTGGAGCCGGGAGCAAGACTAGTCTTCACCCACGGTTTTACTTCGAGTCCTTTTTCCACCGCCTTTTTTGCAAGCAGTCCGGCGGCAATCATGACTGCAGGATTCGAAGTATTCGTACAACTTGTAATGGATGCGATCACAACCGATCCGTGAGTCAGCTCATATTCCGCAATCGCGGTCTGGACATTTGCCGACTTGATTAAACTTTCCGGAACATCCGAATTTTTTGCAATCCTTCCTTGCTGAATCCAATCTTTCAAACGTTCGGGATCAAGTTTTCCCGTTGGATCCTTCACCATATCAATCAAAGATTTTCTAAAAGAAATTTTTGCATCCCGCAAAGACACTCGATCCTGCGGACGCTTCGGTCCCGCAAGACTGGGTTCAACGGATGCAAGATCCAGTTCCAGATAATCACTGTAAACAGGATCCTCAGAACCAGAGATTCGAAAAAGTCCCTGTTCCTTTAAATAAATTTCTGTAAGTTCAATTTGTTCTTGAGGACGTCCTGACAAACGTAAATATTGAATTGTTTCATGATCCGCAGGAAAAAATCCCATCGTCGCGCCATATTCAGGAGCCATATTGGCGATCGTCGCTCGATCGGCCAAAGGAAGTTGATCAAGTCCGGCGCCGTAAAACTCAACGAACTTTCCAACCACTCCTTTTTTGCGGAGCATTTGAGTTACCATTAATACAAGGTCAGTGGCTGTAGCGCCTTCGGGAAGTTTGCCGGTAAGTTTGAATCCGACAACTTGCGGAATTAACATTGAAATCGGTTGACCGAGCATCGCAGCTTCTGCTTCAATGCCGCCAACCCCCCAGCCCAGCACGCTTAAACCATTAATCATCGTGGTGTGAGAATCAGTACCAACAAGAGTGTCGGGATAAGCAAAAGTTTCGCCTTCGATTGTTTTTGAAAAGACAACCGCTGCGAGATATTCCAGATTTACCTGATGGACAATTCCAGTTCCCGGTGGAACTACACGAAAATTATGAAAAGCTTGTTGTCCCCATCTTAAAAATTTGTATCGCTCGCCGTTGCGTTCAAATTCGATCGCCGTATTTTTTTGGAAAGCATCCGAGGTTCCAAAATAATCAACTTGGACTGAGTGATCAATGACAAGGTCCACAGGTTCCAAGGGATTAATTTTATCGGGATTACCTCCCATAATTTTAATTTGATCCCGCATGGCAGCGAGATCAACGATTGCAGGAACTCCGGTAAAATCCTGAAGCAGGACGCGGGCAGGAGTAAACGCGATTTCATTTTCAGATCTTTTCGAGGCATCCCATTTGGCGAGCGCTTCGATATCTTCTTTGCGAACACTTTTTCCATCTTCTTTTCTGAGAAGATTTTCAAGAAGGATTCGTATCGAGAACGGAAGCTTTGAGATTGCGTGTCCAGATTTGTTTAATTCTTGTATCCGGAAAATCGTATAGGTTTTGGAACCTACTTTAAGAGAACCTTTAGTATTAAAGCTATTTGGCATATCCCATCACTTGTTAAGATCAGGATTATCTAATCGATCAGAGTTTTAGTTTTGCGCAATTTTCCCGCACATGATCTGCGGAAACTTGGAGTGCCTTTTTTTCTTCCGGCGTCAAAGAAATTTCAACGACTTCCTTGACACCTTTACGGCTAAGACGAACCGGAACTCCGCAATAAACATCTTTAATTCCATATTCGCCTTTTAAATAAACGCAGGAGGGAATCAACTCGCCGCTCTCTTCAAAAATAGCTTTCACCATTCGAACGACAGATGAGGAAGGTGCATAAAAAGCACTTCCTGTTTTAAGATACTTCACAATTTCAGCGCCGCCATCGCGGGTTCTTTGATTGATCGCTTCAATCGTCGCAGGATCAAGCAGCTGACTAATGGGTTTTCCTTTTGCTTTCGTATGTTCTGCAACGGGAACCATTTCATCACCATGTCCTCCGAGCACCATCGCATCAACCTCATGAGGAAAACATCCAACAGCTTCTGAAATAAAATAGGCATACCGCGCCGAGTCAAGCGTCCCTGCCATTCCAAAAACTTTGTTTACATCAAATCCGGATTTTTTCCAAGCCAAGTAGGTCATAACATCTAAAGGATTAGTAACGATAATAATAATCGCATCAGGAGAAACCTTCGCGCATTCCGTCACAACGCCGCCAATAATTTCGGCATTTTTAAATAGAAGATCATCACGACTCATCCCGGGCTTGCGCGCGAGTCCAGCAGTAATAACGATCACATCGGAATTGGCCGTATCCTTATAATCGTTAGTCCCGATGATTTTCGTTTTGAATTTTTCAACTGGAGCGGACTCCATCATGTCCAGGGCCTTTCCTTGCGGAAGACCGTCCACGATATCGATCAATACCACATCAGAAATTTCTTTTTCAACAAGTCTTTGAGCTGTAGTAGCTCCAACAAATCCAGCTCCAACAACAGTTACTTTAGGTTTTTTCATCACTTTTCCTCGAACGAATTAGTTATGTTTGAATAATATTATATTAACGCTTAGCAACTGAAGGATGCTGGGACATTTTTTTGATGATCGCATCCCCCATCTCGCGCGTTCCAACCGATGTTGTATCGTTTTTGTTTTCTTTCATATCATAGGTGACATCTTTTCCTTCTCGGATCACTTCAGCTACGGCCCATTCAAGACGATCCGCCGCTTCTTTTTCTCCAATGTGACGCAACATCAGTACGCCGGAAAGAATTAATGCCGTGGGATTTACTTTGTTCAATCCCTTATATTTCGGAGCTGATCCATGAGTAGGTTCGAACAAGGAACAATTAATTCCTATATTAGCACCGGGCGCGACACCAAGTCCGCCGATCAAGCCTGCGCAAAGATCCGAAATAATATCTCCATATAAATTGGGAAGGACAAGCACATCATATTGCTCAGGAAATTGGACGAGCTGCATGCACATGTTATCTACAATGCGGTCTTCAAACTCGATATCGGAATATTGCTTGGCAACATTTCTCGCGACCTCAAGAAAAAGTCCGTCAGAAAATTTCATGATGTTTGCTTTATGAACTGCCGTGACTTTTTTTCTATTGTTCTGGCGGGCATAATCAAAAGCAAATTTTACGATACGTTCAGTTCCCGTCACTGAGATCGGTTTGATACTAACGCCGGAGTCGGGCCGGATTTTCATCTTCGAAAGTTTTTCAATCACTTGAATTACTTCAGCAACTTCCGGAGTTCCCTTTTGAAATTCGATTCCGGCATAAAGATCTTCTGTATTTTCGCGCACAATGACGAGATCAATATTTTGATAGCGGGAACGAACACCCGGATAAGATTTACAAGGACGCAGGCAGGCATATAAATCGAGTTCTTTTCTTAGCGCAACATTTACCGAACGAAAACCCGTGCCTACGGGAGTTGTAATCGGAGATTTAATGGCAATTTTATTTTTGCGGATAGATTCCAAAACACTTGGCGGAAGCGGTGTGCCAGCTTTTTCCATCACATCGATGCCGGCATGTTGAATGTCCCAATTAATTGAAACTCCGGTTGCCTCGATACATTTTTTTGCAACTGCCGCTAGTTCCGGCCCAACGCCATCACCGGGAATCAAGGTAATATTATATGATTTCATAAATCTCCTTCACGCCTCTCGCAAGCAAAAATTTCTTTTTGGTTTGAAATCTATTCTATTTGTGATAGATAGTTGCGTATTCTATATGAATCGAAACAAAATTAAAAGCGTCCTCTTAAAAGCAGCCGATGATGCGGGGAAAATTTTACGCTCGTCTCTTTCAACTCGGCCTGCCTATGAAAGAAAATCGGAATTGAGCATTGTCACCGAAACTGACAAGGCCGCCGAAAAATGTATTGTTGATTTAATCCTCAAAGAATTTCCGGATCACGCACTTCTCACGGAAGAATCTCCTCCCATGGGAAAATCTTCTCATCGATGGATCATTGATCCTTTGGATGGAACTACTAATTTCGCTCATACTTTTCCGATTGCCTGTACTTCGATTGCTTACGAAGAAGCCGGTGAGCTCGTGATGGGCGCAGTCTATGATCCTTTCCGCGATGAATTATTTTTTGCGGAAAAAGGAAAAGGCGCGACAGTAAATGGAAAGCCAATTCATGTTTCGCAAACTCCCGAGTTGAGAGATTCGCTTCTCTGTACCGGTTTTCCTTATGATCGACGCGAACGCCCCGATGATTATCTCGCGCTATTCAAGGCTTTCATGATGAAGGTGCAAGGCATTCGCCGCACCGGAGCCGCAGCATTGGATCTTTGTTACGTCGCTTGCGGACGCTTCGATGGTTTCTGGGAAGTAAAGCTTCAGCCTTGGGATAAAGCGGCAGCAATGATTATTATTGAGGAAGCCGGAGGCAAGATCTCCAATTTTCAGGGAATGCCTTTAACGCTTTCGGATGTTCAAAATGTTGCCAGCAATGGAAAAATCCACGACGAAATGCTTCAAACCACAAAACAATTTCTTTTTGTAGGAGTTTAAATCATGAAAGAGAAAAAGAAAAAAGGCGGTCGCAAAGAAATCCATTCCGAATCGAATCTTAAATCCTCTTCAGCAAATGGAAAGCCTCAGGAAGAAAAGAAAAAAGAAAAACCCGCAAAAAAACCCATCAATTGGTTCGGTGAGTAATAAACGAAATCTTGTAGTGACAAACTTTAAGGCTTGAGTACTTTAGAGAGGAATTCAAAAGGCTTTTCGTAGTGGTCGTTTCCCGCCGTGACTGGTAAATCATTATGCATTCCATTTGGAACAGATAAAAAACCCTTGGGTTCCGGCGCCTTCTCGAATAATTCACCCGACATGGTATAAGGACAGATCTCATCACGCATTCCGTGAAGAAAAAAAACCGGACATTTTAATTCTGAAATGTAAGAAATATTTTCAAACTCAAAACCTTTGAGAAGCATTTTCGGAATCATCGGATAATGAACATTCGCAAGTTCACTAAAGGAAGTAAAAGGCGCTTCCAGAATAACTGCGCCGGCTTTGTTTTCGGCTCCCAGTCTAATGGCGGGGTAAGAGCCGAGCGATTCTCCATAAAATATAATTTCCTGCAAAGGAACTTTCCTATTGGAAGATAACCAATTCAATCCGGCGCGAGCATCCGTTAAAACATTTTCAGATGATTCAATTTTTCCCGCGCTCTTTCCATATCCCCGGTAATCGATCATAAAAACTGAAAATCCTTTTTCGAGCCAGCCTTTGACTTTATAAAGGCGGTGCGAAATATTTCCGGCATTTCCATGAAAAAATAAAATAACGGCCTTTTCATTTTGCGCTTTTAGAAACCAACCGAAAAGAGAGATGCCGTCAGAAGTTTTGAAATGTACTTCTTCAAAATCGTAGCCATAATCCGAAGGCTTTTCATAAAAAACGGCTTCGGGGAAAAAAATCATCGAAGTAATCATAGCGTTCCTATTATTCTTCTCGAAGAAAACCTTCTATAGCTTTGGAGTAAATAAAACGGGCTTCTGCGAAAAGTCCCTTTTCTTCTTTTTTCATATGCTCTCTTAAATCAGCTTCGAGTATTTGAAGTTTAGAAAAAAGCACCGTGTTTTCGGGCGTTTTTTCTATATTTTTCATGCAGTTCAAAAGCTGAGACAAATATTCATCGGTCGCCGAATGCTCATACTCCGCTTGCTCAAGTGAAGACCGAAGATCATGCCGGCTTAAATTAAGCGGCGCTCCAGATAGAACAGCATTCTCAATATGAACCATTGAAGGAAAAAGCATGACCTCTTCTTTCATTAAGTGGAGATCGAGTTCGTGTCTCAAGTCTTTAAAGATCCGCTCCAACTCTGCCCATGCGGGATTTTTATCCCTTTGAGACAATTCTATAATGGCTTGGGACAAGATGGGCAATTCTTTTTTTAAATACTTGTGATGGGTTTCAACAATGAGATCGATCCACTCCTGAATTTTCATTCAGGATGATTTTACTACTTCTTCCGGCTCTCGAGGTTTTTCATTTTTAAAACGGAAAAGATCATGAAAGAGGGCTTCTGTGATTGCAAAAGGCACTGCGGAATTTTTCTTGGCTGAATATTCGTGTTTATTTCCATCAAGCATATCTCCAAATTCAACTGAAATAGTCTCGCCGTTTTCTGTTTCTAGATGAATCCAGGCTTGAGAAAGAGATTGCAGCTTTTGCAGCGATTGCTCATCAAAAAGCAAATGTGTAACTTTAAACTCTTTCAAGGAGTCGACGAAGGCTTTCATCTCCGGCTCATCAGCCTTGGAATAAGTATGATTTTTTTTATCGTAATGGACGGTAACTTGTTTCAAGGTTTTGATATCGATATCGAGCGGATTATTTTTGAAAAAGTGGCTGTCATCGATTTGAATTAAATCCATTTGATCCTTTGAGATTTCATAGACAGCGTCCATTCTCGAAATCTTTAAAAAATAATTTTTACTTTCTGGATCAAGTTTTCCAACGGTAAAAATCTTTTCCCCTTCTCCCCATTTAATTCGCAATTCCAGCGAAGGATTGGAAAATCCATAATCTTTATTTTTTTCGAAATGCGAAACTGAGGAAGGCGCGATTTTTCTCATAGACGCCACAAACCGATAAACCTCATCATTTGAAATTTCAAACGGAAGATTCGCCCTTGAAAATCGCCATTTTTCCATTCCTTCATTTTTTTGAAGCTTTACCGCAGGAATGATTTGATTTCCGTTCTTAGAATCAATTTCAATTTCTGTTAATTTTGCAACCTCTGGAAATTCGAAAACTCTAAGATCAGTCCAGTCAGTATCTTTAGGTATATCTGTTTCCGGAATTCCTTGTATTCCCATGGGTAATATTAAATCATGATCTGTTATATAAACTTCTGCGGTGCCCTTGTGTCTTAAAAAATTTTTCCCCTGCGCAGTTTGAGTTCCAACCAGAAAATCTTGAAGCTGCCGGCCGGAATTATCTTTTAAGATAATCTCAAATGCTTGTTCATCTTCAATTCCGAAATCTTTAAAAAGACTTTTTTCTTTGGATCTTAACTCGCCTTTGGTTTTTGAGATTGCCTTAAGAAGCGCCGTTACTTTTTCTTGATCCGCTTTAGCATATGAGATTTGAGGAAGCGCCCAGATTCCATTTTGATTCTGAATCTCAACCTTATTCGCTTCTTTGTTTCCTTTCGAAATTTCAATAAATCCTATTTGAGAGGGATCAAAGGCAAATCCAAGTGTTTGATACTCCACGTCTTCTCTTTGCAAAGATTGATGATTCTTCCGAAGAAAGATTGCTATGATAAAAAAAAGAAAAAAAACCGCGAGAATAATCAAATGTTTAGTTTTCATGATAAACCTTCTCGAGATTTCTCAAATAATCTTGTTTTCCTTTCTGGCGGAAAATAAAACGCACGATTCCTAATAATGCAATCACAAGCGGTACCAATAATGTGACAAAGAATCGCCAACCCACTTTAGCAGTGGGCGATACATAACTAATCGTACGGCCCATCGGCTTCTTGGAACGAATGGTTACAAGATCTTCTCCCAAAGTCAGGGCATCTAAAGAATTTAATAGAAAGTTTAAATGTCCGCCGGATTGAAGAAGTTGCTTTTGAAAAGATGTCGCGACCCCGATTAAAATTAACTTCCCGGGCGCCGGATGGATTGGTTCATTTATTTCAGCTTTTGGGTTAATCTCAGTTTTGAATTTTGAATCTTCCGGCGATTCGGATTCATCCTCATCTTTTTTGGGCCAGGCCGGAATAGGTTTCCCTTCAAAAGCATCCGGGAATTGCCCCTTAACCAAAACAGCCAAGGGAAAAGAACCTTTTTTAATAGCAAAATTTTCTGTTAAATGTTCAGGGATTAATCTCGGACTATCCCCAGGTAATGTCCACGAATGATTGGAGGAATGGAGAAGAATTTTAAGATCCAATTTTAAATCACGGATTTTATTCTGATCGATTTCTAATGCGTTTCCCCACAAATAAAAGAAAGGAGAAAGTTGAGAAGTGATCGAAATATCGGGATTCATGCCGCTCGCAGTAATAACAATATGGACCGGAAGCTTAACGGGAACACCCATTTGAAAAGGAGTTCGGTCCATTTGAGTGCTTACGTTCAAAATTTCATTTTGTTCATCGGCCAAAACATTTTGATCAACTTGCAATCCCCAATGAGAAAGAAGAGAATTAATTTGTGGTTCCGCATTTTCCTTCGCAATCGAAAGATCTTGGCCGTCAATTCGATAATCGAGCATATATTGTTGAACCGCCAGAAAAACAGAACCACCCTGAACAAGAAAACGATTGATCTCATAAAGTTGGCGGTCGTTTAGTTTGCGCGGCTCGAGAATCATCAGGGTTTTAGTTTGAGGCGGGATCGCTTCTTTTTCCGTAAGATTAACTCGCAAGATTTCATAACCTTCATAATTTAGACCGGGAGCAATAACGTCATAAGCATCTTCTCGATAAGACTCCGGAATCTTTTTTCCCAGTTGTTCGAGAGCTGCTTCCGTTTCGGGATCGATTTTCTTTTCTTCTGAAGGCGCAATTAAAATAATAAGCGGCTTTTGATCCATCGCAAGCCGAAAAATTTTTGAAGTTAATGTATATTCGAGATTGTCCAACACGGAAGGAACAATCCGCGGAATTACTTCTTCCGGTTTTTCTTTGTAGGAAAGACTTAAAGTGGAATAAATAAGCCGCACTGCGAGTTCATCTGACTCCACAGCCTGAACTTGAAAAGGTTGAACTCCTTTATCAGCTAGTAAAATTTCATCCGGTTTTTTTTCAGTCCGCGCCGCAACATTTGCCGCATCCAGATGAAGAATTTTATAATTAAATTTTCCCTCGGAAGCAATTCTATATTCATCTAGTTTGGCGACAACCTCCTGCTCAATAGTTTTCATGGCAGTGGGCATCTTGTCTTGAGAAGAAACATAAAATTTGGCAGTAACCGGAGTTTTTAGATTTTTCAGAATCTTTTGCGTGGCCGGAGAAAGCGTATAAATTTTACCTTGTGTAAGATCAAAACGTCCCCGATGGATTTCTGCAAAAAACCAATTGCCCGAAATAAAAATCCCCAGACAAAGCAGCGCGGCGAGAAAAAAAGTTTTACGGAAACCTCTTTTCATTCGTCCATCCAGCCAAAAAATATTCAGCAGGAGAAAAAGAACAGATCCCATCGTAAAGAAAAGCACATCGCGGATATCTATGATTCCTCTTGTAAAAGCTTCGTAGTGCATCGCAGCTCCAAGAAATCTTCGCAAGAAGCTTCCCAACCCCGGAAACCAACCATCCAGAGTTGCAGCAACAAGATCGGTTCCGGTAAGATAAATTCCGAAACATGCAATCATGGTTAGGATGAAAGCCACGATCTGGTCTCGGGAAAAACCAGAAATGAAAATTCCAAGCGAGAGAAAAAAAGCTCCGATGAAAAAAGCGCCGATATAACCACCCGCAATCATTCCAAAATCGGGCTTGCCAAGAAAACTGAGCATGATTGGAATCGTCATCGTTGCCAATAGAGCAATCATATAGAAAAAAATTCCGGCCAAAAATTTTCCCGCGACAAGGGCTGGTGTTTTCATCGGAAAGGTGAGCAAGAGTTCGAGCGTATTCCCTTTTCTTTCTTCCGCCCACAGTCGCATCGATATTGCCGGTAAAAAAATACAAAGAATAAAGGGAAGCGTGCCAAAAAAACCTCTCATATCTGCCGCAAAGATAAGAAAGAACTGCATCATGTAAAGACCGCAACCCAAAAAAACAAAAACGATAATAAAAATATAGGCGATGGCAGAATTAAAATAAGCTGATAATTCGCGTTTAAAAATTGTCGCGATCGACTGGATCATCGAGCTTCTCTCGCCGAAGTAGAAGATAAGAGGGAAATAAAAACATCTTCCAAAGAAGGATGCTGCTGAGTGAGACCTTGATTGCGGGCGCGAGAAATAAGTTCTGCGAGTGTTCCTTGAGAAATAATTTTACCTTCATTGATGATCACAATGCGATTGGCAATTGCTTCAACTTCGGAAAGAATATGGGTAGAAAAGAGAACCGTTTTTTTTATCGCAAGGGTTTTGATTAAATCCCGTATTCCTATGATTTGTAAAGGATCCAAGCCGGAAGTGGGTTCATCCAAAATTAATACTTCGGGATCATGAATTAAAGCCTGGGCAAGACCTACTCTTTGACGATATCCTTTGGAAATTTCAGCTATCAAATGTTTCCAAACAAACTGGAGTGAACAGGCCGCCTTAACCCATTCGAGTCGTTCTTTCAATTTTGCTTTGGAAAGACCGCGCGCCTCTCCTACAAATCGAAGATATTCCTCAACATTCATATCAAGATAAAGCGGCGCGGTTTCCGGCAAATAACCTAAATGTTTTCTCGCCTCAACCGAATTCTCAAGCGCATTCACTCCACAAATTTCAACACGACCTTCGGAAGGATAAAGATAAGTGGTCAAGATTCGCATGGCAGTGGTTTTGCCCGCGCCATTCGGTCCCAAAAGACCGACGATCTCGCCTTGAGTTGCAGAAAACGAAATTTGTTTCAGGGCCTGAAACGACCCATAGTTCATTGAAAGCTTATCAATCTGAATCATGGAAGTAACAATTTACCCGATGATTATTGATGCAGCCCTGCTTTAATTATTTAATTACGTCTTCTTCCGAAAAGCCGCAGGAGAAGAAGAAACATATTAATGAAATCGAGATAAAGCTGCAAAGCTCCGATTACCGCCAATTGATTCGGAACACCTTCTGCGTTTTGGTGAATCTGTTTTAGCTTCTGCGTGTCATAAGCAGTTAATCCAATAAAAATAGCGAGTCCTACATAAGTTAGAATCCAATAAAAGGCTGGAGACTTGAGGAATATATTTACAAGACTTGCGATCAGAAATCCAATTAACGCCATCATCAGATAACCTCTTATTGAGGTAAGATCTGTTTTGGTCATCCAGCCAAATAAACTCACGCCGACAAAAGTTCCAGCCGCGATAAAAAAGGTGCTCGCGATTGAAGCTCCCGTGTAAGCAAGAAAAATATAGGAAAGTGTCAAACCATTCAGCGCTGAATAAATGAGAAATCCGATTAAGGCCGTCTGAAAAGAAATTTTCATGATGGAGGCGGAGAGCCAAAAAACAATTCCTAATTCCGCGAGCATGAGTATAAAAAAAGCGCCGCCCGAAAGAGTTTGCATGAGACTGAGATTTCCCGATGCCCAATAAGCAATAAATCCAGTCAAAGCAAGACCAGCACCCATCCATTGATAAACTTGTTGCATAAAACCTTGGCTGACCGCACCAGGGTTAGAAGAAAAATTATAATCCGTTTTCATTTCAAGCCTCCGTGTAGATTTCTATTCTACCTTTAAAAGCTGGTTGATCAAACTTTCTTTTTGCCTCTCGACTCTTGGAGCAGCCGGACTATCCGAATGGCAAAAAATGCAGGAAATATTTTAGAAGCCAACGCCAGAATTTTATTAAGCGTACCCGGAATAATCATTTCTTTATTTCTCATCAGCCCACGATAGCCCGCTTTTGCGACATCAATAGAAGACATTGTGGTTCGAATCAAAAATATGCCATGATTCATTCCTGCTCGCTGCCAAAAATCAGATTCCGTTGGTCCGGGACATAAGACACTTACATTAATTCCGGTTTTTCTTAATTCATTGCGCAATGCACGGGAAAACGAAATAACATAAGCCTTGGTCCCATAATAAACTGCCATAAGCGGACCCGGCTGAAAACCCGCGGTAGAGGCTACATTTAAAATGCTTCCTTTTTTCTTTTCGAGAAAACGCGGCAGAAAAAGTTTCGTGAGCTCGGTCAGTGAGATCATATTAAGACGCATCATTTCTAGCTCTTGTTCAGGATTCGTATTTTTGAAATATCCATAAGTGCCAATTCCAGCATTATTGATTAGAATATCGACGTTGATCTCCTGATTTTTAATTTGCTCATAAAGAATTTTTGCGGAATCTGGAAGTGAAAGATCAAGCGGAAATATCCAAACCTTGACCTCACTTTCTTTTTCAATACTTGCGGCGGCATCCGAAAGACGTTTCGCCTTTCGCGCATTCAAAATAAGGTCATATCCTTCGCGCGCAAAAATTCTCGCGAGTTCGTATCCAATCCCCGCGGAAGCCCCCGTGATTAAGACCGTTCCTTTTTTATCCATCAGATCATTCTCATTTTTTGACGGGAAGAGCCGCTTCTATTTTCTGGCCTATTTCGTCAGATAAAGGTTCCACCTTCGTACCAAATCGAGCAATTACTTTTCCTTCAGGAGAAATCAGAAATTTATTAAAGTTCCATGTGATCGGGCCGGAAAATCCTGGTTGAGTCGTCAGATATTGATAAAGAGGATGGATTTGTTTTCCCTTCACATCAATTTTGGAAAATAGCGGGAAGTGAATATGAAATCGCAGATTACAAAATTTTTCAATCTCTTCATCGTTTCCCGGCTCTTGATGCATAAAATTATTGGCGGGAAACGCAAGCACCTCAAATCCCTTATCGCGATATTTTTCGTACAACTTTTCCAATGAATCGTATTGAGGAGTAAATCCGCATTTGGAAGCCGTATTCACAATCAAAAGAACTTTCCCTTTATACTCGGATAAGTTTTTTTCCTGTCCCTGAATCGTCTTGACCTTGAATTGATAAATATCTTCTTCAGCATGAATCGCTGGAGAAAATAAAATCATAATCACGAGAATCGTCAAAATAGATAATGGTTTTTTCATATCATCCTTTAAATAAAAATTATGCTTCACCGTTACGAGAATTGTTATATGGTACCGTGGTTAGAATCAATTGTGAAGCAATGTCCTGTCTTTTTCGATTACTTCTTTTAAAAGTTCCGCCAGATGAAGCGATCGGCATCCTGAAAATTGAAGGACTTGTTCCCTGCAACTAAAACCATCGGTAATAATCGTTGTATCCGAAGAAGCATTTTTAATCGCTGGGATAAGCCGCCGATCTGCCAAGCTTTTAGAGATTTCAAAATGATCTTTCTCGAATCCAAAAGCTCCGGCCATTCCGCAACATCCAGAGTCTAGAACTTCATATTCAAAACCGATCTTCTGCAAAATTTTTTCCACAGGCTGCATTCCGAGAATGGCCTTCTGATGACAATGTCCATGTACGAGCGCTTTTCCTTGAGAAGCCGGTAATTTTTCTAGATTCGATTCTTGAGCCAGCCATTCACTTAAGAGAAAGGTATGATCCGCAATCGCTTTTGCGGCAGGATCATGAGGAAAAAATTGGAGCATCTCATCCCGGAAAACAGACACGCAACTGGGTTCAAGTCCAATGATCGGAATTTTTTCTTTCATGAAAGGTGCAAGCGCAATCATGATTTCTTGTAACCGTTGTTTTGCTTGATCCAGCATTCCAAAATCATAATAAGGGCGGCCGCAGCATTGATCCTTGGGAAGAAGTAAAATTTTATATCCCAATGATTCGAGGACATACACGGCAGCTTGGGCGATCTCCGGATAAAAATAATTATTAAATGTATCGGTCCATAAAAGAATCGGTTGTCCGTGAGGATTCGATGAACCCGCAAAAAGTTTTCGGAACGGTGTTTTTGAAAAAACGGGCAAGTTGCGTTCGGGAGCGATTGAAAAGAATTTCTTCATGAAGAATTGAAGTAAAGGAATTTTCATTAACGCGGAAGATCCGGGAATAAAAGAAGCGAACTTTGCAATTTCCGATATTCGCGAGAAAAAGAAAGCGGAAACAGGCCGCGATTTATTTTCATAATAATGCGCGAGGAATTCTGCCTTATACGAAGCCATATCCACACTCACCGGACATTCGCTCTTGCATGCTTTACAAGCGAGACAAAGATCCAACGCCTCTTTCACGGATTCTTCTTTCCAACCGCCAGGCAAAATTTCTCCCCGCATCATTTCATGCAGCAGATGCGCGCGGCCTCTTGTGGAATGTTTCTCTTCGCCTGTCACCATATAACTCGGGCACATCGTACCTTCATCTTTTTTAAGACATTTTCCAATTCCAATACAGCGCTCAGTGGTTCTCGCAAAATTTCCGCCATCTTCTTCATATGCAAAATGAAGTTTGGATTGAGGAATCACGAAATAATTTTTTAATTTGAGATTTTCATCGGAACGATACGCATTCACGACTTTTCTGGGATTCATTTT
>JADMIO010945831.1_pt1 | contig 16528 bp, 13 predicted proteins | sample 8958161 | NCBI WGS metagenome assembly JADMIO01 (sample SAMN16585339, study PRJNA669376) | soil metagenome | isolation source: Crop rotation soil | place: USA: Cullars Rotation, Alabama | collected 2011
CGCGACAACTTGTCCACGTGGAATTCTAAGCTTAGGATCCCAATGTGCTGGAAAGGGATCCTCGCCCTCATCCGTTACGAGTGCTTCGGGTTGAGGCCGCCGTGCGTGTCCGTGTAGCCGCTGAACGGAGCAGCGACGTACGGGAACACGTTGAGGTTCTTGACGTCGTTTCCGTCGACACCGTCGCCGAGCGGCAGCTTGTGGCCGACCAGCTCACCGGCAACGACGCGTTCGGAGATGTCGATGACGTCGTCGTTCAGGCGCCGGCCGTTCGGATAGCCGGCGAGGTCGCCGCCGATCACGCCGAAGTTCGACACCTTATTGGCGGGCGTCGGCGGGATCGACAGGTTGAGCCGAAGCTCGTCGGCGAATGTCGCGCCGGTGTAGTTCAGCTTCGGGCTCGCGAGACCGGTTCCGAGAACGGAGACCAGGTCGGTGCGGCCGCTCTGCTTGAACGGGCCGAACTGCGGATACAGCTTCTGGAGGACCGCCGCGAGGATCGGGCTCGAGTAGTACTTCTCGAACTGCTTGTCCTGTGCCGGCGACGTGGCGTTCCAGTGGTCCTTCAGGTTCGTCGGGATGACGACTTCGTTGATCAGCGGGTTGCCGATCCGCGAGACCTGCACCCAACCGCCGTGCGCCTTGCCGTTTCGCACCGACACCTGCTGGCGGTCGGTCGCGGACCAGATGCCGACGACGTGGTTCGAGCCGTTGTCGAGCTGCGACTTCGGGAGCTGCAGCGCGATCGAGTGGACCGCGTACCCAGCGAGGAAGTCCTTACCGCCGCCGGTGGCACCGGTGCCCTCGCGAATCGCGACCAGGTCGAAGATGGCGCCGACGTCGGCGAAGAACGGATCGTCACGCTGGCCGGCGAAGACGGTCGAGCCGTCGGCGAGCGTGTGGATCCCCTTGGCCGCGAGGGCGTCGTAGTTCGGAGTCGAGCGAGGCCCGATGTTGTCGGGCGGCGTCAGCAGTCCGTGCCCGACGACGCTCGACTTGCCGTTCTCGACTTTGGTGACGGTGTACGACTGCTGCGTGTTGCCGAGGAAGAACTGGCTCGGCAGATTCTTGAACCGGAAGTACCACGCAATGTCCGGCCTGCCGTCGCCGTTCTTGTCGGCGTAGATGTCGTACCGCGCGGTCTGGCTGAACGTGTAGTAGTTCGGCCCGGCCGCGGGGTCCTCACCCGGGATCCAGTTCGAGACGATCGTCGCCGTCGACGGCTTGTCGGGCGACACGAACGCGTACAGGTCGGTGTTGTCCGCGGTCGGGTCCTGCGAGATGAGCGGCGCCTCGCGGTGACTCGATGCGGTTGCTGCTTGTGGGCCACCGCCGCGCACGGCGACGGCGACCGTTGCGGCCAAAGCGGCCGCTGTCAACACGGCCGCGGCAGCGGTCGTCCTGACCCGAGGTCTTCCCATGTGATGTCTCCCTTCGGGTGCGACGGGCGGGGATGGAAGTGCCGTCGCGTTGGTTACGCCGCGCATTCGCGGCGGTGCCCGAAGCGGTTTGGTCTAGCGGAAGGAACGAGACGAGGTGCGCGCCTTGCCGCGACGCTTCTCGTCGTACATGCGAAGGTCGGCGCGCGACATCAAGTCGTCGGCGTCCTCGCGAAGATCCCACTCCGCAACGCCGAACGCGACCGACGTTCCGTCGGGCAACGAGCGGATCAGGCGCTCGACGACGTCGTGCGCACCTGCCTCGTCCGCGCCGGGAAGCATGATCGCGAACTCGTCGCCTCCGATCCGCGCGATGAAGTCGGCCGCACGCGCATCGGCGCGCCACCGCGCGGCGAGCCCGCGCAGCAACTCATCACCAGCGGCATGGCCGCTACGGTCGTTGATCTCCTTCAGGCCGTTGACGTCGCAGACCGCGACGCTCAACGTCTCATGCGTGCGCTCCGCGTGCGCAATCGCGCGTGCGAGTTGCTCGTCCCAGCTGCGCCGGTTCGCGAGCCCGGTGAGCGCATCGGTGACCGCGTGCTCGGTCATCGTCGTGAGGAGCTCGGCGCGCGCGAGCCCTGTTCCGATGACGTTGCCGAGCAGTCCGAGCACGCGTGCTTCGTTCTCGCCGACTGCGCCAGCCCCTGCTGCGTATACCTTCAGCACACCTGCGGGACGGCCCGCATGGATCAGCGGAGCGATCACCATGGAACCTGCGCCGACCTCGCGACACGCGTCGCGGTTCACCCGATCGTCCGTCTCCGTGTCAAGGACGACGAGCGGCTCGGCCGTCGCCAGGCAGTACCCCGACGCGGACCCGTCCTGCGGGAGCCGAAGACCGAAGTACGGCTCTGCGCTTCCGGCAACCGCGCGGTAGACCATGTCCTCGCCCTCAGGGAGCTCGACAACAGCCGCGTCGGCGCCGGTCAAGGCGAGCGCCTCTTCGACGACCGTGCGGAGCATCTCGTCGAGACCGAGCTCGCTCATCGCGATCGCGCTCTGCGTCTGCACGAGACGGTCGAGCATGCGTGCGCGGTGCGTCTCGGTGTCCGCGTGCGCGCGCGTCGTGCGCACGCCGTGCTCGACGACGAGCCCGACGATGGCGGTCACGAGGGTCAGCAGCAGCGCACCACGCCAGCCGGTGCTCGGATACGAAGGAGCGCCGACGGCGATGATCGGAATCGCCAACGTCGCAGCCAGCGCGGCGACGACGAGGAGGACGCTCCTGCGGCTGCCGACGAACGCGACCCAGACGACAGGCAAGACGAGCAGCGCTGCATATCCGGACTGAGCGCCGCCCTGCGCCTCGCGCAGCAGCGCGATCAGGGTGTCGCACAGGAGCGGCAGGATGAACAGCGCATTCGTGGGCAGCCGCTTCGGCAACGCGAACGCCGCCACGACGAGCGCGACGGCCGTGAACACCGCCAGCCCCAGGAACAGCCAATGGGTGTGCGTGGAGCGAAGGACAGTCGTCGCGAGCGCGACGCAGGCGAAGCCAAGCGCGGCCCGGCCGGGGGACACGACCGTGGGGTACGGGACTTCCCGCTGCACGGCCCTCATATCGGCGCAGAAGCCACGAACCATGAGGCCAGGTAGCGTCCGGCCGTGCGCCTTCTGCTGCTGGCACGCCACGGTCAGTCCGTCTTCAACGTCTCCGGCGTGGTGAACGGCGATCCCGCTCTGGATCAAGGATTGTCGGATGCCGGACGGGCCGCGGCAGCCGCGCTCGGAGTGGAGCTCGCAGCCGTCCCGATCGATCTCTGCGTCACCTCGCAGTTCCCGCGTGCCCAGGAGACGGCACGGCTTGCACTCGGGCCACGTGCCGCCGACGTGCCACACGAGATCGATCCCGATCTCGACGACATCCGGATCGGCGAGCTCGAAGGCAGGACGCTCGCGGACTACCGCGTCTGGAAGCACGCCCACACACGTGCGGATCGCTTTCCCGGGGGCGAGAGCCTCGACGAGGCGGCCAGACGCTACGCCGCGGCGTTCGCCCGGCTCGCTGCGCGACCGGAGGACACCATCTTCTGCGTCTGCCACGAGATCCCGGTGCGCTACGCGATCAACGCTGCGGGCGGATCGCCCGACCCGGACCACCCGTTCCACGACGTCCCGAACGCAACACCGTTCTTGTTCGACACCGCGTCCCTCCGGCGCGCCGCCGAGAACCTGGCATGAGACTGCGGGCCCTGACCTTCGCCACAGGCGCCTTGCTGCTCGCGAGCATGGGCGCAACCGTGTCGCGAGACGCAGGAGGCGCGGTCCGTTGCACGCCGGGCTCGTCGCTGGCGTACGCGCGCGGAGTCGGTGCCGCGACGCGCAGCCGGCGAGACGCGTGGGGAGAGAAGCTGCTCGCCGCTCGCGGTGGCCCAACCTATGACGCGGCGACGAAGCTCATTGCGCCACTCGTGTACGCGACGCAGCGCGGCCGCCGGCCGCTTACCCGCAGCCACGTCTACTACCTGGCGCTCGCCTATCCGACCGATGTCTATGCGCCCGCGACGTTCGCGCTCCATGTGGCCGACGGGAGCCAGATCATCACGCGACGGGCCGACGGCCCAAGCGTGACGATCTTCGTCGGCCGGGCCGGCCGCGAGCGCTACGGATCGTGTCTCGCGCGCACGACGCTCGCAACGCTTGCGGACGGCTACCTGCCGATCCTCGAGACCGCCTACACGGACGCGAACGGTGTCGAGTACACGCAGGAGTCCTTCGCGGGCCGCGTGCCCGGCGCCCGGTCGATCGTGAGCTTTGTCCACCTGACAGTGGACGCGACTGCCGCGAAGTCGGGAGCGGTCGTGCGCTTCGCGGCGTCCGACCCGAAGCGCCTGCTGGCCGACAGCCGCGCACCGGTTCACGTCGCACGTGGTGAGACAGCCGACGTCTACGCGGGCTGGCTCCATCAGCTTCCGCTCCTTCAGCCGGTGCACGTGAACGATCGCACGTACGACACCGCCCGCGCGGGCGTCGTCACCTACTGGAATCGCCGCCTCGCGGAAGGCGCCCAGATCGTCGTCCCGGAGAGCCGCGTGATGAACGCGGAGCGCGCGATCCTCATGCAGCAGCTCGTGCAGAGCTGGCGGTACAGCGTCGGCAACCCGTACGAGGAACTGTCGTTCGCCGAGGCGCTCGACACGGCGCAGGTGATGGCGGAGTACGGCTACCCGACGACCGCGGACGGGATCGTGCGCTTCGCGATGGCCAGGCTGCCGCAGCGGTTCTCGAGCTGGCGCGCCGGCGAGCTGCTCCTCGCGGCTGCAGTGAACTACGACCTCTACCGCGACCGGAAGGCGCTGACGCGCGAGACACCCGACCTCGCGACGACGGTCGAGACGCTCGCGTCTCGCCAGTTGACGAGCGGGGCGACCGCGGGCCGGCTCCAGCCTGAGCCGCTTTCGTCGGATGTCTTCGGTGCGGTCGACGGCGTGCCGGCCCAGGTCGTCGCCTGGCAGGGCCTGGCTGCGATCAGCCGTGTCTGGTCGGTGACAGGGCACGCAGAGCTCGCGGCGCGCGCGGGCGCGATCGCGCTTCGACTGGAGCACGCGCTCCGTCCCGCGGTGCGAAAGGTCGAGGTGCGCATGGGCGACCGCTCGCTGTTCCTGCCGGCGACGCTCACCGATCCGTCACGCCCCTATCCGCGGATCACGGCGACGCGTGACGGGTCGTACTGGAACCTCGTGATGCCGTACGCGTTCGCTTCCGGCTTCTTCACCCCGGGCGGCGGCCAAGCGAAGGGGATCCTCAGGTACCTCTCGCGACACGGCTCACGTCTTGCCGGAGTGACGCGCGCGGACGCGCACATCGCGTACGGCCGCAACATCGTCGGCGAGGGGCTCGGCGAGGTGTACGTGCTGAACCAGTCGCGCTTCCTCGCCGACAACGATCAGCCCGACCAGCTCAGCCTGACGCTCTACGGGATGCTCGCCGCTGGGATGACGCGGGACACGTTCGTCTCCGGCGAAGCCGTGTCGCTGCTCCCGGTCGGGACCGCGTACTACCGCACGATGTACATGCCGCCGAACCTCGGCGCCAACAGCAGCTTCCTCGAGACACTGAAGCTGTTGCTCGTGCACGAGCGGCGTGGGCCGCGCGGTGCGCCGCGCGGGCTCGACCTCGCGTTCTCCACACCGCGCGCGTGGCTCGCCGACGGCGCGACGATCGCTGTGAAGCGCTTGCGCACGAGCTTCGGGCCGCTGTCGTTCTCGCTCGAGCGAACCGGCAGGGCGATTCGCATCGACATCGCAAGCCCGAAGGCTCCCGAGGCGGCGCGCCTCCGGCTGCGGCTGCCGTCGGGGCGGCGAGTGCTGAGCGTCCGGCTCGGAACGAGGCGGCTCCACGTCGACCGGCGCACATCGACCGTGACGCTCCCCGCGCACGCCGGCCGCCTGCACCTGGTCGCGACGCTCAGATGACGTTCTGCTCGCGCCGGACTGCACCGGTCGCGAAACGCTCGACCGCGAACTGCGAGAGGTCGAACGTGGGCTCGACGCCGAGGGCGAGTTGCGCGAGATGCTCGCCGACCACGGGGCCTTGTTGGAAGCCGTGCCCCGAGAATCCCGTCGCGTAGAAGAGCCCTTCGGGCTCGTGTGCGGCTCCGATCAGCGCGTTGTGGTCGGGGCTCATCTCGTAGTACCCCCACCACGTCGACCGAATGCCGAGGTCCTCGAGGGACGGCAGCCGGCGCGCGGCGATCGGCGCCAAGTCCTCGAGCGTCTGCTGGCGCCCCCCGAGGGCGAGCGCCGCGCCTTCGCGGTGGAAGTAGAAGCCGGTCGCAAAGTCGATCGTCAGCGGCAGCTCGGCCGGGAACGACGGTGCGTCCTCGGTGAAGAACATGTGCCGCCGCTCGCGCTCGAGCGGAAGGTCGAAGAGGTCGTTCGACCATGCCCCGGCGGAGAGGATCACGCGCTCGGTCGCGATCGTCCCGCGCGCCGTCTCGACTCCGGTCACGCGGCCTCCGCCGGCGATCACGCGCGCTGCGGCGCATGACTGCTCGATATGCGCGCCGCGCTCCGCGGCATAACGCGCGTAGCCCTGCACCACGAGATCGGGCGTGACGTACCCCGCCCGCGCGTCGAACGCCGCGGCAGCGAGGCCGTCGACGTCGAGCTGCGGGACGATCTCCCGCGCGCCCTCGGGCGTGAGCATGCGCGCGCCGTCCGCGGCGAAGCGCGCCGCGTCCTCCTCGGTCTCGAGCAGGAAGAGGTAGCCCCAGAGCCGCAGATCGAGCTCTTGGCCGACCTCGTCCTCGAAGCGCTCGAAGCGGCGGATCGACTCGTCGCAGATGCGGCGGTTGAGGTCGTCCGAGAAGAGCGTCCGCACACCGCCGGCGCAGCGCCCGGTCGAGCCGGAGGCGAGCGTGTCGCGCTCGACGAGGACCGGTCGCTCGCAGCCGAGCTCGACGAGGTAGTGGAGCGCCGCCGCGCCCATGACCCCGCCTCCGATCACCACAACCTCGCTCCGCTCCGGCAGCGTCACGGTATTCATTCTCGTTCATGAGCACTGCGCAACGTGGCCGCCTGTTCGTCGCCCTCGCCGCCGTGGCGTGGTCGTCGGCCGGGCTGTTCCAGCGGGAGCTGTCGGTCTCGACGGCGACGCAGGTCGCGGGGCGGGCGGTCTTCGCCGCCGTCGGGCTCTTCGCGTACGTCGCGCTGAGCGAGCGCGGCAGCGTGGCGGCGGCGTTCCGCGCGATCGGCCGTGGAGGTATCGCGATCGTGATCCTGCTCGCGCTCTCGTCGGGCTCGTTCCTCGTCGCGCTGAACCACGCTTCGGTCGCGAACGTCCTGTTCTTTCAGGCGCTGGCGCCGATCCTGGCCGCGGCGCTGGGGTCGTTCCTCGGCGACCCGGTGAGCCGGCGAACGTGGCTGGCGATGGTGATCGCCGTGGCGGGCGTCGCCGTCATGGTCGGCGGCCCGGGCCGCCCCAGCCTCCTCGGCCAGGGTCTGTCTCTCGTCGTGTCGGTGTCGTTCGCGGCCACGCTCGTCATCACCCGCCACCGCCGCGACGTGTCGATGGCGCCCGCGACGTGCCTATCGCAGCTGCTCGTGCTCGCGGTCGCCGCGCCCTTCATCGCGCCGAGCGCGGCCGGCGCGCTCGACGTGACGCTGCTCGCGGCGCTCGGGATCACGCAGATCGGCCTCGGCTTCGTGTTCCTGACGATCGGCGGCCGGCTCATCCCGGCAGGCGAAGTGGCGTTGATCACGCTGCTCGAGATCGTGCTCGGGCCGCTCTGGGTATGGGTGTTCCTCGGGGAGCGACCGTCGACTGCGACGCTGGTCGGCGGCGCGATCGTGCTCGGCGCCGTGCTCCTCGAGGCGCGAACGCAACCGGCGTCGGCGCAGCCGGCGGCCTGACCTGGGAGGGAATCGATGAGCAAGCTGAAGCTGAACATCACGATGTCGATCGACGGCTATGTCGCCGGTCCGGATCAATCTCCGGAGCAACCGCTCGGCGTCGGTGGCGAGGAGCTCCACGGCTGGCTCGTGTCGCTGAAGGCGTTCCGCGAGCTCCACGGCGGGGAAGGCGGGGAGGTCAACGAGAGCACGCCGTTCGCGGAGGAGATCCTCGGTGGCGCAGGCGCGACGATCATGGGCCGCAACATGTTCGGCGGCGGCCCGGGGCCGTGGGACGAGTCGTGGCGCGGCTGGTGGGGAGACGACCCGCCCTACCACCACCCCACCTTCGTCCTCACGCACCATCCGCGCGAGCCGCTGGAGATGGAGGGCGGCACGACCTTCACGTTCGTCACGGACGGGATCGAGTCGGCGCTCGAACAGGCGCGCGCAGCGGCCGGAGGCAAAGAGGTGTCGCTCGGCGGCGGCGCGAGCGTCGCGCAGCAGTACCTCGCCGCAGGGCTGCTCGACGAGCTCGTCGTCTCGATTGTTCCGGTCTTGCTCGGAGGCGGCGCGAAGCTGTTCGACAACGTCGGCGACGCGAAGCTCGAGCAGGTCGAGGCGGTCGCGGCGCCCGGCGTGACGCACATCCGCTACGTGCGTCGCTAGCCCGAAAGACGATCAGGCTATTTGCGAAGCGGCACTTCGGCCTTCCACCGATGCGGCGGACGATGCTCCGTGGTCTCCTAGCCCGGCAAGGGGAAAGGGGGAACCATGGGCACTAGGGCGTTGTGGCTTGCGCTTGCCCTGGCCGTGATCACCGCTATTGCAGCTGCCGCCGCAGGCGGCAGTAGCAGCGCGAAGATCAGCGGCAAGGACATCGCATTTCACACCATCAACTCACAGCACCTGGTGAACCACACGATCCAGGCGCACGACCTGTCGACGACACTCGTGCAGTCGCTTCGCGGCCAGCAGGGTGCAACCGGGGCACAAGGTGCCGCCGGGCCGCAGGGGCAGAAGGGGGACACCGGCGCGACCGGCGCGACCGGCGCACGCGGCGCGACCGGCGCAACCGGGCTCACGGGCGCAACGGGGGAGACCGGGGCACAGGGGCCCAAGGGCGATAAGGGAGACAGGGGAGAGCACGGTGCACCCGGGCTCGCGAATGTCTCGACCGACGGACCGTATCCCGGAGTACTCGAACTGCAGAAGGTCGTCGACGACGGCCGCATGAACTCGACGGCGCTGTGGTCGGGTGACAGCGGTGCGACGCTCCAGCAGTCCTGGGTGCGGTGTGCCGACAAGAAGGTCGCGATCGGTGGCGGGTTCAACACCGACGGCGCAAGCGTCACGGCTCTGCACGGGCTCCAGATCGTGAGCTCCATTCCGGCTCAGATCACTGCCGACGGCCAGGTCGTCTCGCAGACCGGCGGTTCGGGCTTCACGCCGATCGCCGGTGACGCAGCCGGCTCGTTCGCACCGAACGGATGGCTCGTGGAGGGGTTCAACACCAACACGACCGGCACATTCGTCGTCCGGCCGTGGGTTGTCTGCGCAACGGTTGGCAGGTAGCACGGAAGCGGTGGCACGGCGGCAACATACGCCCTCGTGCCACCGCCCTCTCGCTATGAGCTGAGCTGCGCGAGCGTCGCGCCGTCCTCGGCATCCGGTTCGGTGCGCTCGACGAGCGGATGCCGTGCGAGCTCGTCGCGCACCGCCTTGCGGAGCACGCCCGTGCCTCGTCCGTGCACGACCCGCACCTCGCGGAGGCCCGCAAGCGCAGCTTCGTCCACGAGCTTGCGTGCTTCGAGCCGTGCCTCGTGCGCGGGACGCCCGCGAACGTCGACCTGGTCCGGCACGTCACTTCGCGCGGCGGCACGGACCTGCACGACCGGCGTGCGCTCCTCCGGCGCTCGTTCGCGCGACGGCCGCAGCCGCGCGAGCGGGATGCGGACGCGCTGACCTGCAGCGCCCACGACCTCGGCATCGTCGCCGCGGATCGCGGCGATCGTCCCGCGGACGCCGACGTCGGGCGCCTCGACCGGATCTCCTTCGGCCAGCGGCGCCGTCGTCGCCAACGGCTCGACTTTGTGTTGACTCAACACCCGCTCGGCTTTCGTGGCCCGATCGGTCGCGGCTCCGAGGGCCCTGTCCTGGTCGGCGTCGCGCCGCGCGCGCCGCGCCCTTCGCACGTCAGCGCGGAGTGCCGCCATCTCCGTGCGCGCGTCTGCGAGCTCTCGCTCCACCTCCGCCACGGCCTCCTTGCGCGCCTGCTCCGCAGACGCACGCACACGTTCCAGTTCGCGCTCGAGCTCCGCCTCGCGTGCGCTGACGCGCCGCGCCGCCTCCTCCACCTCAGCGCGACGCTCCTGCGCCGCACGTTCGGCCGCCTCGGCCTCCGCGACGAGCTCCGCCGCGCGCAGGCGTTCGGGCGCGACGCGCGAGCGTGCGTCACCGACGACCTCTGGATCGAGGCCGAGCCGCTCCGAGATGCGAAGCGCATGCGACGTGCCGGGACGTCCGAGCGCAAGCCGGTACAGCGGCGTGTCCGCCTCGACATCGAACCCGGTCGCAGCGTTCGCGACACCGTCGCGCGCACTCGCCCACTCCTTGAGCTCGGCGTAGTGCGTCGTCACGACGGTCAGCCGCGCCTGCCCGGCGAGCCGCTCGAGCAGCGCCTGCGCAAGCGCCGAGCCTTCTTCCGGATCCGTGCCGGCGGCGACTTCGTCGAGCAGTACGAGCGACCGCTCGGTCGCCGACGCGAGGATGGCGACGAGTGTGCGCACGTGGCCGGAGAACGTCGAGAGGCTCATCTCGATCGACTGCCGGTCGCCGATGTCGGCGAGCACCTCGTCGAACACGGGCAGCGTCGCCTCCGCCGCAGGCGGCCGCAGGCCGCACTGATGGAGCAGCGCAGCGAGACCGAGCGTCTTCAGCGCCACCGTCTTCCCACCTGTATTCGGGCCGCTGATCACGAGCGCGCGCAGATCGCCCAGGTCGAGATCGATCGGGACGGCCGTCGTGCGGTCGAGCAGCGGATGACGCGCAGCGACAAGGCGCACCTCGCCGGAGACGATGACCTCCGCCCCATGCCACCCGCGGGACAACGATCCGCACGCGACCGCGAGGTCGAGCTCGCCCACCGCGACGACCAGCGCGCGCAGCGCGTCGCTCCGCGCGGCCACATCCGCAGACAGCTCCCGCAGGATCCGCTCCGCCTCCTCGCGCGCCTCCGCGGCCGCCTCGGCGAGCTTGTTCCCGAGCTCCACCACCGCGAGCGGCTCGATGAACACCGTCTGCCCCGATCCCGACGCGTCGTGGACGATCCCCGGCACCTGGTCGCGCGACGAGGCGCGCACCGCGAGGACGGGGCGTCCTGCCCGCTCGGCGAGGAACGACTCCTGCAGCGCGTCGCGCACGCCGGCCGTCCGCGCGATCCGCGCGAGCTCGTCGCGCAGGCGCGCATCGCCGTTCCGAAGCTCGCGACGGAGCTTGCGCAGCTTCGGCGACGCGTCGTCGCGCAGGTCGGAGCCGTCATCCTCGATACAGCGATCGATCGCGTCCGCGAGCTGGGCGACGGACGGCTCGATGCGCTCCGCGATCGCGGCGAGCAGCGGCACCGCTTCACGGCGGGCGCGCACGACGCGGCGTGCATCGACGGCGACGCGCGCGGAGACCGACACGGCGCGGAGGTCGGACGGCCCCAGGACGCCGTCGCGCTCCGCCCGTTCGACGAACGATGCGATGTCGGTGACACCGGCGAGCGGCGGATCGTCGGCGCCGTCGAGCAGCACCACCGCCTCTGCGGTCAGCGCCTGCCGCGCGCCGACCTCGTCAGCGTCGGCCGACGGCTCGAGCGCGCGCGCCAGCCCCGCACCGAGATCGGTGGCGGCGGCGGCCGCGAGTCGCTCGAGGATCGCGGGCAGCTCCAGCGCGTCGAGCGCCTCGCCGTCCACCTGAGGGTCTCCTACTCGGGGCGCTCGTCGCCCGGCCGGAGCCGGTAGACGATGCGGCCGCGGTCGAGGTCGTATGCCGACAGCTCGATCCGGACCCTGTCGCCCGGGTTCATGCGAATCCGAAACCGCCGCATCTTGCCGGCGGTGTAGCCGAGGGTCTCGTGACCGTTGTCGAGCTTGATCCGGAACATGCCGTTCCGGAGCGCCTCGACGATCTCGCCGGTCATCTCGACCTTGTCTTCCTTCTGAGGTATTTCGGCCTCCTGAGAGAGGCATCCCCCGGGGCGCGCGAGGCACCCCGGGAAACGCTAGATCACGGTCACGTTCGCGGCCTGAGGGCCCTTCTCACCCTGCTGGGCCTCGTACTCCACCTTTGCGCCTTCGTCGAGCGAGCGGTAGCCCGCGCCCTGGATCGCGCTGAAGTGGACGAACAGGTCCTTACCGCCCTCGTCGGGGGTGATGAACCCGTAGCCCTTGTCCGCGTTGAACCACTTGACAGTTCCGGTTGCCATTTCTGTCTTTCACCTCCTTGCCAACTTCACTGAACGGGCAAGAAAGGTGCAAAACCGGCACCATCCAACTCGCTCAAATTGCAGGCCGCAGTGTAGCCGCGGCTGACGAACTAGTCACGCGTCGCGCGCTTCAGGACCTCGAGCGCACCTGCCGTGTCCCCGTTTGCCTCCAGCAGATCCGCCAGCTTTCGAGCCGCCTCGAGGGCCCGCGGAGGCCGGTGGGTCAGCAGAAGATCGAGTGCTTCTTCGAAGAGATGCCGCGCGCGATCGCCATCCCCGGCGGCGGCGAAAACCTCCGCGAGCATGACGAACGTCAGCCCTCGGTCTCCCGGCCCGAGCGCCTCGAGTGACCCGAGCACGCGGGCCGCGGCGCGTGCTCCGTCCGCCGGACGGCCGGCGAGCATGAGCGCCCGCGCCTCGAGCGCGCCGAAGCGCGCCTCGTCGACGGCGCCGAGCTCACCGCCGCGAACCTCGCGGCCGTACTCGAGCAGGCGCAGCGCCTCGCCGCCGTTCCCCGCCTCGACCTCCGTCGTGGCCAGCAGGTGATACGCGAGGGACACAAACGTCTCGTTCTCGGTGCGCTCGAGAATCTCGAGCGCGCGCCGCGCGTACCGTCCGGCGAGACGCGGCTCGTCACGCCGCGAATGCAAACGGGACTGCGACCAGTAGAGCCGCGCAAGCGCGATCGGGTCACCGCTCTCGTCGGTGATGCGAATCACGCGTGCGAGCACCGCCTCCGCGCGCGAGAAGTCGCCGCGGTCGATCAGCACGTTCGCGAGCACGACCGAGAAGCGAAGCTCTTCGAGAACGGCCTCCGCCTCGACGGCCTCGACGACCGCGCGCTCGTAGAGCTCGACCGTGGGCGTCAAGTCACCGACCTGCATGTACGCGCGGCCGAGCGTTTCGACCGCACCCGGGTCGACGAGCGCACGCCCGTTGCGCAGGCTGAGCGCCTGCTCGAGCAACTCGACGGCTTCGTCGGCGCGCCCGCGCGCGAACGACACTTGGCCGAGCCCGGCAAGCGCAGTCGCGCGAACGGGGTCGCCCGCATCGGTGTGCGCGCGATAGAGCGACTCGGCGGTGTCGAGCTCGCCGAGCCGCAGTGCGACCTCAGCCTCGACCAGATCGGCCGGCTCGACGGCGACCGCATCGACGCCCGTCGCGAGCCAGGGGCCGGTGACGTCGAGCCGGGCGGCGAGCTGGTTGACCATCTGCAGCGACGGAATGCGCGCCCCGGCCTCGAGCCGCGAGATGTAGGCGGCGGTGCAGCCCGGGAATGCGAGCTGGCGCTGCGACAACCCCGCCTTGGTGCGCGCGTCCCTCAGGCGCCGGCCGACGTCCTTCGCCGAGTCGATATGCGTCGTCAGGCTACGCGGCATCGGCCTATCGTACGCCGCTCCGAAACGGGTTCAAGGCCGAGCCGATGCCGCCGATAGGGAGAGAGTGCTGCGCCGCGTCGTGATCCTGGCCGTTCTCGGCTGCGCGTTCGCGTGCGCGGCCGCTGCGGCGCCTGCCAACTGGGCCGCGTCTCAGATCGCGGCCGTCACCCAGGTCGGGATTCTCGGAACCTCGACGGTCTCCTTCAAGCCGCAGTCCCCGCTCACTCAGGCGCAGCTCGCCGACGCGGTCGCGAAGGCGGACGCCGTTCAGCACCCGGTCGTCACGCCTCCTCCTCCCTCGGTTGCGCTTGCGACCAACGTCGGGCCGGAGGCCGTGGTCGGCGGCTTCGTCTCGGTCCAGGTCGACGTGACCGGCCCGGAGGTCGACCACGTTGCATTCGCGGTCGACGGCACGGGCGTCGTCTCGACGAATCAGGCGCCCTACTCACTGGAGCTGGACACCACCACCCTCGCCGACGGTGCCCACGCGCTCGCGGTGAACGTCGTCTTCACGAACGGCGGGTACGCGATCGCCACCTGGCAGGTCACGGTCGCGAACGCGCCCGGCTCGATCCTCACCCCGACCGACGTACCGGTACCGCTGACGATCGTCAAGTCGAAGCTCCCTGCCGACCCGGCGACGCCGTCCCCGACGAGGACGCTCTATCGCGCGCTCTCTCCGAACGCAACCGTGAGCGTCAAGAAGCTCGACGCCGTGCTGGTCGGCTACCTCGGCATGGGAGGCGCCGCGCGCGAGATCCAGAAGACGTTGACCGACGCAGGGCTGAACCCGCCGGCCAACACCGGCACCGAGGCAGTCGCCCGGATGCTCGGCCTGCGCCTCAATCACCCGGCGGCGCAGGACAGTCTCGAGCTGCGCCCGCTGCAGGCGGTCACGCGCGCGGAGGCGGCGTACTCCTTCGCGCAGCTCCTGACGTTGGACGAATCGGCACTCGAGTCGGTGCAGGCGGCCGCCGACGCGTTCACGCTGCCCGCATTCACGCCGTGGCAGCAGCGCGTCCTGACGACGGCGATCCGCTACGTCGGCTACCCGTACGTCTGGGGCGGTACGAGCCCCGGCCCCGAGACGTTGTTCGGCGTCAGCTCCGGCGGGGGGTTCGACTGCTCGGGCTTCGTCTGGCGCGTCTACAAACTCACGCCGTACACCGACGAGGGCACGCTCGCGAGCGTGCTCCGCGGCCGGACGACCTACCAGATGAGCGGCGAGGTACCCAGGTCGGAGCGCATCACGGCGGCGAAGCTTCAACCCGGCGACGTGATGTTCTTCGGCGCGAACGGCCCGCGGTCGAAGCCGAACGTCGTCGACCACACCGCGCTCTATCTCGGCAACGGCTGGTTCGTGCAGTCGAGCAGAGAAGGGGTCACGCTCCTGCCGTTCGACGGCTGGTACGCGCGCACGTTTGCTTGGGCGCGTCGGCCTCTGCGCGAAGCAGGGCTCAGCGGCTGAGCGCTTCGAGCAGCTCGCCGATCCGACGGTCCGCCACAGACGGGTGCCGCATCGGCCGTCCACGGTCGACGCTGTAGTGGTTTCGCCTGCCGACGCGCTCGCGACGGAGATAGCCGCCCTCGACGAGGTCTGCCAGTACGCGATGCGCCTGCCGCTCCGTCAACCCGGCGCGCTCGGCGATTTCCCGCACGGTCGCGTCGGATTCACGTGAAACTTCCAGCAGCACCGACGCATGTGACGTGAGGAATGTCCACGTCGGCCGTTGAGCCATGGCTCGAGATTACTGATGTGTCGTCTTGACCGGCGGCCAGTGCGGTGAGATCCCCGGATCGCCGAGGTCGCCGTACGGCACGCAGGTTCCGGCCAGCGCAGTGCGATCGGCGATCACGAGCTCGTCGACGCGGCGGTTCAACGGCACTGCCTCCTTCCATGCGAGACGCAGCCGGACGCCTTCACGGACGAGGGCGCGCGGAGCGAGCGGCGTTCGGGACCGCACCGCGAAGTAATGGCCGTCGATGGGTTGCGCCCGGAGCGACCGTTGTGCGGCTGCCGTCTCGTCCGGTGAGGCGGCGTAGAACAGCCACAGCCCGTATCTCGGCTCGCTACCGCGCAGGAAGGGCTCGAGGTTCGCACACGCTTCGTCATCGACACGACCGAGTGACGGCACGCGCAACGCGACGAGATGGTCGAGGAGGTTCGCGGGGTGCCCGTAGTCGAACGCGGAGAAGTTGGCACCGCTCGTTCCCGTCGAGCCGAAGAGCACGGTGCCCGCAGGCTCGTGCCGCACCGCCGCGACGACGGAATCGACGCCGATCCGGTGGGTCGCGCGGCGGTGGACGAGATCGAAGCGAACCTCGATCGCCGCGAGGCCGGCGACGAGGGCGATCGCGACGAGCACGCGCCATGTGCCCGCCCAGGACGCGATCGTGAAGACGCCGACGCACACGAGCACCAGGAACGCCGGCGTGACCGGGATCATGTACCGGTCGAAGAAGAGCGCCGAGTCGCCGCTCGTCGGGACGAAGGAGAAGAACACAACCGGCGCGGCGACGGTCGCGACGCAGAACGCGACCTGACGGTACGACCTCCGCACGAGCAAGACGACGACCCCGAGAGCAGCGAGGACGCTGAAGTAGTTGATGTCGTGCCGGCCCGGCGCGACGAAGTGCAGGGCGTCCTCCCACACCGGGTTGCCCGAGAACGTCCGCCCGGACTGGCCGCTGCCACCGACGCCGTAGCGGTCGCTCAGCACGTGCAATGTCTTGACGTAGTAGGGCACGAACGCCACGAGCAGCGCCACCGCACCCGGCCACGCGGCCCGCACCTTCTCGCGGAGCCGCCCGGGCGCGTAGAGCCACGCCGCGCCGAATGCCGTCAGCGCGTAGAGCGGTGCCGTCGGATGCACGAAGACGGTGAGCCCGAGCAGCGCACCCGCC
>JADMIO010634617.1_pt1 | contig 16527 bp, 16 predicted proteins | sample 8958161 | NCBI WGS metagenome assembly JADMIO01 (sample SAMN16585339, study PRJNA669376) | soil metagenome | isolation source: Crop rotation soil | place: USA: Cullars Rotation, Alabama | collected 2011
CCATAAGTTCCTGCGGCAGAGATAATATTAGTAGTAGTGGTATTACCACCACCCCAATCGTAAGTAGCTCCCGGAGTGGTAGATGAGGCAGTAAGAGTAACACTGTTTATCAAACAGGTTAATGATGCAGGCGGAGCAATACTTACATTAGGAAGTGCTCCGCTTTGGTTTACTGTAACAGATGCAATAGCCGTACAACCGTTTGCAGGGTCGGTAACGGTAACAGTATAAACGCCAGAAGAAGAAACGGAACTTGAAGAGGCAGTACTTCCGTTGCTCCAATTATAAACAACCCCTGCCGGAGAAGTAGTAGTCGAAAGTGTTACATTGGTAACCACACATGTAAGAGTTGCAGGAGGATTGATACTTACCGTAGGTAAAGTAATATTCTGTGCAACTGTTATAGAAGCAGCAGCGCTACAGCCGTTTACGGGATCAGTTACAGTGACTGAATAACTTCCCGGAGAAGTAACAGATTTAGTTGACGCAGTTTCGCCACCGCTCCAACTATAAGTTACACCTGCAGGAATAGCATTAGCCGTAAGTGTTACACTGGTAGTAGTACAAGTAAGTGATGGGGGAGGAGAAATATTCACAGTTGGTAAAGCAATATTCTGAACAACTGTTATAGAGGTAGAAGCAGTGCAATTTGTAGACGGGTCAGTAACAGTAACGGAATAATTTCCGGGAGATGAGATGGACTTGGTTGCTGTTGTTCCACCACCACTCCAGCTATAGGTTACACCCGCAGGTGAAGCTGTAGTTGAAAGAGTTATAGTTGTAAGTGCACACGTAAGAGTTGGAGGAGGAGAAATACTAACAGTGGGTGAAGAAACATTTTGCGAAATAGATACAGAAGCAGAAGTTGTACAGCCATTAGCAGCATCAGTAACAGTAACGGAATAATTTCCGGGAGCAGAAACAGATTTAGTTGAAGCCGTTCCACCGCCACTCCAATTATATGTTACACCTGCAGGAGTAGCATTAGCAGTAAGTATTATATTGGTAACAGTACAGGTAAGAGTGGCAGGTGGTGAAATATTTATAGTAGGCTTTTGGTTTACTGCAACCGTTCGTGATGCAGTAGCCGTACAGCCGGTCGCACTGGTTACAGTCACTGTATAGGATGTAGTAGAAGTGGGACTTACATTAATAGTAGCAGTAGTTGCTCCTGTATTCCACAGATAAGTTCCACCACCACTTGCGGTAAGATTTGTATTATCTCCATTGCAAATTGAAATAGTTGCAGGTGAAATAGATGCTGTAAGTAGTGGGGGATTAGCTAACACAACTGTATCGTACCGGGTACAATTAGTAGCATCCGTTACAGAGAAAATATAAGTTCCCGCAGGAATATTGGTAAGAGAGGTTTGATTGGCTCCGCCTGGTGACCAACCGTAAGATAATACAGCAGAGCCAGTACTGCTATATGAAGCATACACGGCTCCATTACTTTCACCATTGCAACGCACATTATGCACTGAATCTATCTGAATGGATATTCCCGAGATTCCCACAAATACATTGTCATTTACAACTACTGTTGAAGCATCACAATTTGTATAAGTAGCTTGAGCTGTATAACTTCTGGAACTTGGAGGACAAACTGAAACACTGTTTCCTATTCCAATTTGATTAGCCCCGTCAAACCATTTAATGGTGTAGTTCGAAGCACCTGAAGGTGTAAAGCGCCAGGCATCATTTTGTGCAGTCCATTGTGTTGCATTTCTGCCTGGCACAGTATAAGCAAGCGTTCCTGCGGCATTTTGAATTCCTTCTATTGCCAAACCATTATTCCAACCGGCACAAAGATCTTTATTCTGAATATATACTTCAATAGCATTTGTGGTTTCGTAAATAACAGTTTGATAAGTTGCGTATCGCGCACCGCAAAGCGCAGGGTTGATATCCGTATACACACTATTCGGATCACCATAATAAGAAACTCCTTCCCACGAAACTTCGAACATACGACAAGGATAGGCACCGCTTATTTGATAACGGATATCTCCTACATAGGTAGGATCTATATCTTCCCACGGTCCCATAATACAATTGGTAAGATCGGCAGGAGTTGCTGTTGGAACCGAGCCTGAAATAGTCCATGTATTGAAGAAACCTGAATTTCCTGTATTAAAAGAAATTACTCCGTTTGACCCTACAACAATCTGGTTATATACATTTCCGAAAAAACAAAAATTGAAAGGAAGATTAATAACCGGTCCCCATGTATCATCAATGGCTACTAATATAGAAGTACCTGCAGTATAGCTAAAAGGAGGGTTATAAGCAATTTGATTTACAGTATAAGCAGTTGTTTGAGCGGCAGCAAAAGCAGTTGCATTTAATGTGGTGCAGGTTTGTCCACAAGGCAAAATTACATCAGGTCCTGCATTTACTGCGGGGCAGCCTGGCTGAGCTTGAATTAAATCAAGTAGTAATAAACCTATTATTACACCCGATACTTTTTTCATGTAAAGATTTAATCTATAAATATTCTTTTTCGTGAGCCGGGTTTTCAAAACCAAAATCCTAACTAAATTTAATTATTAATTTCTTTTAAGACTGATTGTTGTGATTAGCAGTTGTTTTTAATTATGAACATAGTATGAATGCTATTTCATATGCTATAAATTTTTGAATGATTCGCTTCAACGTATTCCGGGTTTCAGTTCGCAGAATTTTACTTCTTCTCTCTACAATTGTTTTTTTTGCTTTTGCTATTTGGTATATTAACCAAGTGCTGCCTTATAAAGATGTGTGGAAAAGTTTTGATAGTGAGAGTGACATCTCTGTGTTTTTCTGTGAGCGAACTGATATGACAAAAACTATCCGTCAGCCAATCAATACATTTAGCAATTTTATTTATTGGATTGTGGCTGTTGTTTTTATTCGAAGAGGATGGAAAGATCAGAGCAAACGAAATCGCTATAACATCATTTCAGCCAACCCATTTTATAGCATTGTGTTAGGTGGTATTATGTTTTATATTTTTTGTGCCAGTACATTTTTCCATTCATCTTTAATCTCGTTTGCAAGTCATCTTGATTTTTCTGCGGTATATTCCCTTTCACTTTTCCCTTTGATGTATTTTACTCATCGCGTTTGGCTATTGAGTATTGGTGTACCATCCAATGTAAAACATACTAAAAGTACAACCATTTTAATTGCAGTGTTTTCTGTTGCCTATCTGCTGCTCACTTTCTGTCTTCCTAAGGGCACTGAGAATTATGTGGTACTTAGTATCATCTTAATCATCATTACTTTCGGAATTATTGTGGAGAAAAGAGACTCGGGGAAAACAAATCACTATTACCTCATTGCTTGTATTGTTTTTATTCTGATTGCTGTAATGTGGTTCGCGTTTGATATATATAAAGTGTTCTGTGATCACGACAGTTATATACAGCCGCATTCACTGTGGCATTTGTTTTCAGCCATATCCACGTTTTATTTTTACATGTATATCCGCAGCGAGAAAAATAAGATATAAGAATTTAAAAGCGAAGATGTTTTACAGTAAGTCCTTCATTGATTAGCTGCTTCAGCGAGTCAATGCCTATTTTCAGATGTTGTGTTACATATTCTTTAGTCACTTTATCGTCACTCGCTTCGGTTTTTACTCCCTGTGGGACCATTGGCTGATCGGAAACGAGGAGTAATGCCCCTGCCGGAATTTCATTTTTGAATGCCGTAATAAAAATCGTAGCTGTTTCCATATCAATTGCCATCGCACGTATCTCTCTTAAATATTCTTTAAACTTATCATCCCATTCCCAAACTCTGCGATTGGTTGTATAAACAGTACCCGTCCAATAGTCTTGTTGATAATCGCGGATAGTGGTGGAAATTGCTTTTTGTAATGCAAATGCTGGAAGAGCAGGAACTTCAGGAGGAAAATAATCATCAGATGTTCCCTCTCCACGTATTGCTGCAATGGGAAGAATAAAATCTCCGATCTCACTTTTCTTTTTTAAACCGCCACATTTACCAAGAAACAGAGTTGCTTTTGGTTGAATGGCAGAAAGTAAATCCATCATAGTCGCAGCATTCGGGCTTCCCATTCCGAAACTGATAATCGTAATCCCGTCTGCAGTAGCATTTATCATGGGTCGGTCTGTTCCTACTATTGCTACATTATGCCAGTCTGCGAATAGCTGAACATAATTATCGAAGTTAGTAAGCAGAATATACTGACCGAAGTTTTTTAGTTCTTGCCCTGTATATCTCGGTAGCCAATTATTTACAATTTCTTCTTTCGTCTTCATTGTATAAATTGCTTTCAACAAAAATAAGAAAGTGACCGAAGTAAAGTTTGGCGATTATCATTTCAGAATAGAGGAGCGGGAAGGAAAGAAATTCATCTTTGATGAAGGGCGTAAAAAATTTGTTCTGCTTACTTCCGAAGAGTGGGTAAGACAAAATGTGGTCCACTATCTGATTTATGATAAGAATTATTCCCGAAGCCTAATTGCGGTAGAGAGGGGAATTGAACTAAACGAATTACAAAAAAGATTTGATGCCGTTGTTTTCAGTAATGATGGTAAACCCAAAATGATTATTGAATGTAAAGGATCCGAAGAAAAGCTAGATGAAAAAGTCTTTGAACAAATTGCCCGCTATAACCTTTCGTTGAAGGTGGACTACTTATGGGTAACAAACGGAAAGTTTAATTTCTGTTGTAAACTAAAAAACGGAATTGAACTGGTGAATGCTATCCCTTCAATAGACGAGATTAACGGTGTGAATGACTAATTATATCTGAATTCTCCGTACGGGCTTTTAATTACCACTTCATTTTTTTCACTACCCTCAACATATCCGATTACCTGTGCGGCAATACCGAACGATTTTGCGACATCAATAATTAGAGAAGAATATTTCTCGTCACCATAAACTTCTAACCGGGTTCCGCAGTTCAAGACTTTAAACATTTCCTTCCAATTCGTGTTTGATTCTTGTTGAATTAAATTGAAAAGCGGTGAAACAGGAAGTAAATTATCTTTCACAATACGAAGGTTTTCAATATAATGAAGCACTTTAGTATGTGCGCCTCCTGTGCAATTAATAATGCCATTCACTTTCCCGGGAATTTCTTCTATGATCTTTTTCATTATTGGAGTATAAGTCCGGGTAGGAGAGAGAAGCGCTTTTCCAATGTTTAGCGGAGTATCTTCTAATTTATCAGTAAGTAGTTTTGTTCCAGAATAAACTAATGATTTATCAATAGTGTCATCAAATGATTCGGGATATTTCCCGGCATAATTTTTTGAAAGTAAATCATGTCTTGCCGAGGTTAATCCATTGCTGCTGATACCGCTGTTGTATTCATCTTCGTAAGTAGCTTTGCCGTATGAAGCAAGCCCGATAATTACATTTCCGGGCTTAATGTTTTGCGTAAGGATGAGATTCTCTTTCTTCATTCTTACCGACATGGTTGCATCCACAGTAGTAGTGCGCACACAATCACCAAGGTCGGCAGTTTCTCCACCCATTGAATGAATGTTGATGCCGAAATTTCTTAATCGCTCAATAAATTCTTTTCCCCCTTTTATGATTTCGGCAATCACTTCACCGGGGATGAGATTTTTATTTCGGTTGATGATACTCGTGTAAAGAAAATTATCAACCGCTCCTATGCAAAGCAAATCATCAAGATTCATTACAATGGCATCCTGAGCAATACCCCGCCAAACTGAAATGTCGCCTGTTTCTTTCCAGTATAAATAAGCGAGGATAGATTTTGTGCCGCTTCCATCGCTGCTCATTACATTACAGAACGAATTCTCGGCACCAAGGTAATCGGGGTAAATTTTACAGAACGCCTTTGGGTAAAGACCGTGATACAGATCTTTCACAGCCGCATGAACTTCCTCTTTTCCTGCGGAAACACCCCGCTGTTCGTATTTATCCATTCGGGCGAAAAATAGAGAATATATAGCAGATGTTAGGTCTGTAATTTCAGAAGTGGGTATTCCCTTTCAGTTTTTAATCTATTTAATTTACAACAACTATGCTTCTTGATAAACCAACTTATAATTTGTTCAGGTTGCTCTTGTTTATCCTGTTCTCCTTTGTAATTATTACAACCATAAGCAACGGCTGGCATTATGATTACCGGCTGTATAACGATGACACCCAAAGCGTTACACTATTCAAAAATTTAGGCATTATAGAAGGAACAGTCTATCTGTATAATCATGATAACGGAAGATTGGTTAGCCACTTCTTATCTATGTTGTTTAGTCCAATGCTGATATATATTACTCCTGCAGTGATAATTATTTACCTTCTTAATATCGCGTTATTCATATCGTCCCTCGCCTTTTTTCTGAAAAAAGTGTTTGAATTTCGTTATCATTTATCTCTTTCAGGCGAAAACAGTTTTATGTTATCATGCCTCATCTATTCCTGTTTTTTTCTATTCTCTTTTGACAAAAGATTTGAGTTTTGGTACTGGCTGTCTTCTTCTTATGTCTATCAGTACTCTATTATTTTGATGCTAGTATTAAATGGTATTCTCTTGCAAAGAGATTACACCCATCAACAACTTTTATTTATTGCGGTGATATCATTTTGTCTCGGGTTCATGTCCGAAATTCAGGCAACGGCCCAGATGTTCCTTTTTATAATCTTATTATTTAACCGCGATGTTGGAATAAATAAAAGCTTTGGAAAAGACGCAGCGATTAAAATATGGGGATTGCTGATTATTATGATCTGTGTCGGGACAAATTATTTGTCACAAGGAAATATGCACAAGCTGCTTATTTCGAAAACAAATATTTTCGATGTTTCCAATCTCGAAAAGGCTGTTGATGTTTTCATCAATGACTTAGTTTTCAAATCTAATTACCTTATTGTCAGATACCCTGTATATTTTGAAATCAACTCCTCGGTTATTCAGATTTTCAGTTTGCTGCTATTGACATTCTTCCTGTATGCGTTTTTTAAATCTTCGTTCTATTCAAGACGTGAGCAGGCGTTTGTTTTAGTAAAAAGGAACAACGGCTGGCAATTTCTGATTGTTTCTGTTCTGATTTTTATTTTCTGTTGCTTTATTACAACGTTTATGTATGCTCGCTTGGTAGAGTCTATCGCGGACAGATATAAAATGGTTGGTTATTTCTTGATGTTCATGTCTGCATCAGACATTATAATTACATCTGTATTGTCTCGTAAAAATCCTCTCGCTTAAAGGGGCTTATACGAGTTTCATACCAACTGCTTCAGTAACAGTTTTAAGGGTCGCATACAATTTTCTAAACTCATCAAAATTTAATTGCTGGTCTGCATCGCTCTTTGCTGCTTTAGGATTCGGGTGCGATTCAATTAATAAACCATCTATTCCCATAGCAACACAGGCGCGAGATAAATCAGCAACCCCGTAAGCGTAGCCAATGGCATGGCTCGGATCAAGAACAACAGGAAGATTAGTGTATTCTTTCAACCAAGCAACTCCGCATAAATCAAGAGTAAATCTCGTTTTAGTTTCAAAAGTCCTTATACCTCTTTCACAAAGCATCACATTAGGGTTACCTCCGCTTAAAATAAACTCTGCACTTTGAACAAATTCCTGCAAGGTAGTTCCGAAACCGCGTTTCAGTAAAATCGGTTTTCTTGATTTGCCGCACTTCCGAAGAATACCATGGTCATACATACTTTTGGCACCAATCTGCACAATATCTGCATACTCAATTACTTCATCTGCATGAGTACTATCGCGCACTTCTGTAATAATTTTCAAGCCGTATTTGCTGCGCATCTTATCCAGTAGCTTCAACCCTTCTAAGCCTAAACCCTGAAACGAATAAGGAGAAGTGCGCGGCTTATAAGCTCCCGCACGAAGAATTTTTACCCCCAGTTCTACACAAAGTTGTGCAGCGCTTTCAATTTGTTCTTCACTTTCAACTGAACAAGGACCTGTAATTACAACAGTATTCTTGGTATTTCCTCCAATTGAAAATTCCCCAATACCTATTTCCCTTTTAGTAGCTATGTAATTTTTACTTGCTAGCTGAATATCTGTATCGGCAACAAAAATTTCATCCGATACTTTTTTCAATTCCTCATCTGCAGTTTTCAGTTTAGAAGGAGTAACCAACACCAGTTTGCCATTCTCAAACAGAATGCTCTGGTACTTTTCGGCAAGTTGCTGCGCCTGCTCTTTCGAAATGTTTTTATTTAGATGAACTATCATTTATACACGGGTTAAATTATTCAGTAACACACAGCCTTTCAAACTATTATTAGCATCTGTTACAGGCAAAAATAGAACAATAAAGTTTAGCTCATTTACTAAGCGGATTATATCTGAAACCGTTAGGTTATCCGCTATGCTGATTGGTTTTTTATTGATAATGGTTTCTGCTTTAGTTGAGTTTAAGTCATGTAAGTTTTTAAGCAGCCCTCTTCGCACATCAGCATTGCTTACCACCCCCGTAAGTATGCCTTTGTCATCGGTAATTAAAACAAAACCCAACGTAAACTTTTCAATAGTTTGCAGAACTGTTTTGAAATCAAGTTCCGATTGTTTAAGCACTGGAAGAAACTTTACAGGTGTGGCAAACTCGGCTGCCTGAAAGTTTCTATGGTCACTGGGAGTTTTATGAAAACTCAGCATGCCCGCACTAAGCGATTCGTGATTCATCAGATAGCTTCCCGAAACAATCACATTCACACCAAGTAGACGAAGTATATAGGCAATTTCATCATTTATACCGCCATCTACATGTATGCGTGTTTTCGCGAAGCGGTTTTTGAATTCGATGATCTTCTGAAAACTTTCACGATTAAATTCTCCCCCGCTTTGGCCCGGCACAGTACTCATCATCATCACAAAGTCGAAACTGTCTTTTACTTTATCAAAAACATTAATAGAAGTGGAAGAAATAATGGATAGTCCGAATCTGGTGGAAGAGTTTTTGGGAAGAACAGGGAGCTGTTTCAGATTTTCATACTGAAAACTTACAAACTCAATTTTCAATTCCTCAATTCGCTTGAAATATTTCTCGGGTTCCGAAGAGATAATGTGCAAATCAATAGGAGTGGAGGAGATTTTACGAATGCGCGCTATGTCATCAAATACTTTCTCATCATCTACACAATCCACATGCAGCATATCTATTGCGTGCGTATCTAACTCGCGCACTAGTTGCTCGGGAGATTTGCCTTTGCCGGAATAAATAGAGGCGGAAATTTTCATCTACTCTAAATCGTATTGCAGTTTAAGCAAATTAGAATAAAGCCCTTCACTTAAGTTGCTCAAATCGCTGTGCGTCCCCTGCTCCACAATCTTTCCTTTATTGATAACCAGAATTACATCTGCTTCGCGAATGGTAGATAAACGGTGCGCAATAATAAATGTTGTACGGTTTTTCATTAGCTCGTTCAGTGCTTCTTTCACCAGCTTCTCACTTTCAGAATCAAGGGCGGAAGTTGCTTCATCTAAAATTAAAATCTTAGGGTCGCGCAGAATGGCGCGGGCAATAGCAATTCGTTGCTTCTGTCCTCCTGATATTTTTACTCCACGCTCCCCCACAATCGTATCCAGTTTTTCAGGAAATGATTCAATAAAGTTTAGCGCATTTGCTTTTCGCGCAGCGTTTATGATTTCTTCTTCTGTAGCATTTGTTTTACCGTAAGCAATATTCTCGCGGATGGTACCTCCAAACAGAATTGTATCCTGTGGCACAGTGCCAAAGTTCTTTCTGAGCGCAGTGATGTTATAATTGCGAATGCTTTTGCCGTCAATCAATATATCGCCTTCACTGAAAGGATAAAGTCCGCTGAGCAGTTTAATGATGGTTGATTTGCCGGAGCCACTTGGGCCAACCAGCGCAATCTTCTGTCCTGCATTCACTTTAAAACTGAGGTCGTTGAATAACAGCGTGTCTTTACGCGAAGGATAAGCAAAGTGAACGTTTTTAAATTCTACTTCACCGCGCACCGGTGAAGAAAGATTCTCATCAGCAATTTTTGTTTCGCCCGCTTCGCCAAGTATTTCGTTAATACGTTCCGAAGCGCCAACTGTTTTTTGCAACACGGTATAACTCTCGCTCAACCCCGCTAACGAACTTCCTATAAAAATGGTGAGCAGGAAAAACTGGATCAAATCACCCATGGATATTTTGCCCTGTGCCACTTCATTCAGGCCTGCATACACAATAAACACAATGGCGCCAAACATGGCAAAGATGATAAACGAAACAAAGCCAGCACGGTACTTGGCGGCATACATTCCTATGGCGGCAACGCTTTGGCTTATCTTCGAGTAACGTCTTGTTTCATAGGATTCGTTGGTAAATGCTTTTACCACATCAATAGCGGTAAAAGTTTCTTCTACAATCGTATTGCTTTCGGCTAATTCATCCTGTGCCTTGCGCGAAATCTTGCGGATGAACCTTCCGAAAATTACGGCTGCAATAACCAGCACAGGCAGCAGCGCAAGAATTATCATCGTCAGCTTTACCGACACAGCAAGAATAAACGGAATGCAAACTATCGGCAGCACCAATTGCCTTACAAAAAATGCTAATTGGTTGGTGAGCGCATCCTGCAATTGAGAAACATCGCTCGATATTCTTGAAGTAAGATTTCCTACACGGGTTTCTTCAAAAAACTGAATCGGCAACGTTATTATCTTCTCGTACAGAGCCCTGCGGATGGCGCTCATCGCGTTCTGGCTTACATACTCAAACAGGTAAATGCGGAAGAACGAAAGCACCGCCTGAATCAGCAGCACAATGCCAAGTATCAATCCAATCTCTTTTAGTTTCTCGGGCGAAATTTCGGAAGTATAGTTGCCCACCAGTGCGGTTATCTGCGCTACCTTTTCTTCTGCGGGCGCAGTTGATTTTACGGCTGTGGTTATTTTGCCGATAACTTCTTTTGCAGGTGATGCTGCGTCAATCAGTTTGCCAAAGCCACCGGGTATAAAACTCACCACACCCGTTGATACTACTAGGCAAATCATCCCTATAATAAACTGCCACTTGTAAGGCAGAATAAAGCGGTAGATTCTCAGTGCCTCAACAATCTCTTTTCGGCTTATGAGTTTTTTCTTTACGGGTTCTGCGGAAGAATCAGCCATTGCGGGCGCTAAAATAGAATTGTAAGCAACAAGTTATCAGTAAGTCGAAGAGGAGTAACAAATATTTTGAGCGTGGGGGATTGCTTCGGTCGCAAAGCCGACCTCGCAATGACATCGCTCTACGAACTGCCTAAAAAAACAAAGTGGTCGCCCTTGCGAACGACCAACTTTGAACCTATGAAAACACTAAAAGTTGGAATCTATTTTACTTTGGCAACAACCGCTTTAAAAGCTTCGGGGTTGTTAAGGGCTAAGTCGGCAAGAACTTTACGGTTCAAATCAATCTTAGCATCAGCTAATTTAGAAATGAATCTCGAATAAGTTAAACCTTCATTGCGAACGGCTGCGTTGATACGCGTAATCCATATACCTCTGTAATCTCTCTTCTTCAGTTTACGGCCTACGTATGAGTAAACGCCTGCTTTTTCTACCGCGTTTTTAGCTACGGTATACACTTTACTGCGGCTTAAGAAATAACCTTTAGCTTTCTTAAGTATTCTCTTTCTTCTTGCTCTCGAGGCTACTGCGTTGGATGAACGTGGCATTATCTTCTTATTTTACTGTTTACTAATTTGCGGTATTGACTAAGCCAATCCGAGCATCAACTTTACGCGGTGCTCATCGCTCTTGTGAACTACGGTTGATTTGGCGAGTTCTTCCTTTCTTTTCTTGCTCTTGCGGCCCAATAAGTGACGCTTAAAAGCCTTTCCGCGCTTTATTTTACCCGATCCGGTTACTTTGAATCGCTTCTTAGCTCCGGAATTTGTTTTCATTTTAGGCATAACTCTTTTTTAAAATTTTCGGACGGCAAATATAGAGATACTTTCTACAAAACCAAATCGTAAATTGCTTATTGCTGATTGATTATTTCCTAATCAGTTAAGGAAATCGGGCTGTATTTTACTGTCTGGCTATGCCTACTACTGCTGCTACTGCTAACTATTTCTTATCCGCCTTCTTCTTTGTCTTTGGCGAAAGTGTCATAAACATTTTCTTGCCTTCAAGCGCAGGTAGCTGTTCTACTACTGCCACATCCTTTAGGCGATCGGCAAACTGCAGTAACAAAAGCTCGCCTCTTTCTTTGAACACAATGGCGCGCCCGCGGAACATTACAAAGGTGCGCACCTTATTGCCTTCTTTCAAAAAGTTTTCGGCATGTTTTGCTTTAAACTCTACATCATGCTCATCGGTGTTGGGGGTAAAGCGTATTTCCTTTATCTCCACCTTCTTGGCATGTGCTTTTATTTCTTTTTCCTTTCTCTTCTTTTCGTAAAGGAATTTATTGTAGTCTACAATGCGGCAAACGGGCGGGGTGGCAGTGCCGGATATTTCTACCAGGTCGAGGCCTTTTTCTATGGCCATTTCTATGGCTTTGGTAGTGGGGTAAACTCCGGGGGTTACATTTTCACCTACAATGCGCACTTCGGTGGCGCGTATTTTTTCGTTGATTTTGTGCTCGGGTTCTTTTTTAAAAGGGGTGCGGTTGAAACGGGGAACGAAGGGGCGTTGAACTGTTGCCAAATGATTTGTTTTAGTTATTAATGTGTCATGCAAAAATAAGAAAAACTATTCTACCAAAGATAAAAGAGTGCAGATTTTAGATTTTAGATTTTAGATTGAAATACAAATGCAAAAAATCCAGAGATGCCGAAACATCCCGAAATAAATTCTTGACAGGCATTTTCACCTTGTTATTGTTTTAGCATCGGCTTTGCGATGCGTCACCAACAAGTAAATCCGTGTTCCTCAAATTCTTAATTCTTAAATTCTAAATCCTTAATCTCTCTTCTTCGTATTTATAGTTACCATGAAAAACATAAACGGGCTATATACACGGCTCAGCCCCGAACAGTTAAAGGCAATGGAGAGTGTTTTGGAGCAGCGGGAGCTAATCCTCGAAAGCTTTAAGCTTATGCGCAAACATTATTCGCGTATAAAAAGCAGGGTAAAAGCGATTGAAAAAAAACTGCGCATGGTAATGGAACAGGCAGAAGGAGATGATTTTGTGTTCCATCACATAGGAAGACAGGTAGAAAGTATAGAAAATAAATACAAAGACATTGAGTTTGCTATTAAGCACTACAACATGTCTATGAACTCGTTTCATCATAGGATTAACTCGCCCGACTTTACCCAATTTGACCCGCAGCAACCGGTTTACGGTTACGGCTACAATCCCCTTAGAGACCTTAAAAATTATTTATCGCTCGCAAACGGACGAATTGATAATGCTATGGATGCCATGCGCATAACCGAGCGCTATTTTAAAAATGTTACTTCTGCCTTTAAGGGTTATGCACAGCTTATGGTTGCCAAAAAGCAGGCCCGCGAAAGAGTAAAGGCTAATGAAATGAAATTATTGAAAGAATCGGGGCAGGATGATATTTAATCTTTGCATCTCTGCGCCTTTGCGTGAACCTATTCCGTTTTATTTCGGTGAGTGAGGTTTTACATAAGTAGAAAAATCGCGGTGTTTCAGTTTTCTCAACTCATGGAAAATAAAAATACCGATAATCAGAGCCAGTATAATACCCATAACTACTGTCATTATATATAATACAGGCGTGCTCATCCCTTTATCCTCTATCATAAAAACTACCAGCATTACTTCTACAAAAAACAGAAACACAGGTATATATTTAGGCACCTTCCGTTCTATTTTCGGAGCTTCATTTTCCGGTAAATCGGTTGAGTGTTTTGCCGCCACTTGCTTTATCTGTTAACTTCAAATGTAATAAAAGTCAACAAAGTGCAACTTTCTTTATCCTTCTGCAAAAACCTACCTCATCCTGCATCCCAATACTCACTACCCAACACCCACTACCTCCTTATACCATCCATCACCCACTCGGCCAGTGGCAGGCGGTTCATAAAATTTTCAAACACAGCGCTTTCAAAATGATAGTTGGCGGTACTCAACTTATTGTAAGTGGCTTTAAAGTGGTTTAAGTACACCACAAACGTTTTTGTTTCCGTATCATGTACCAGTGTTACCTTCAGCTTGTTTTTGCGGTCTCTGAACTTGCGCAGTTCTTTTTCCTTTTCCATCAGTCGCTGTATATATATTGCGTTTTATAAATATCATACTTTTCCTTTGCCATCGGGTAATCTGAAAAACTCTCCGAAGAATAAGTTTGGTTTTCCACTTCCATAAATTCATTCTCTCCGGTGGGTTCGCAAATTCCGCGGCTGCATCCGCTCATCAGTTTAATGGTCATACCTGCCACTATTACATTATAAGTTCGGTTGCCGTCACTTTCCAGGCGTATCTCAAGTGCCTTACTCTTGTTTTGGTCTTGCAGTATTAGCTTTCTCATCTTGTTTAAAATTTAGAACGCTAAACTAATTAGTATTTATTTTAGTAAATAGTATTTCTGCAAATAAATTTCACGTTTTTCACAAACTGCTCGTTTTCATATTATAAACTCGGAAAGAAGATAAAACCACACGGACGGAAGGTTTTATCACATGGAGCGAGGCTTTTATCGCACAGACGGAAGGTTTATTTAGATAGATGGAAAGTTTATTCGCGCGGCCGGAAAGTATTACCACAAGGGTGGAAGGTATAATCATGTGGAAGAAAGGTATAATCACACAGACGGAAGCAAAAATCACATAGGCGGAAGGTTTTATCACACGGAAAGAAGATAATATCCCTCGGTGAGTAAGCAACACTCCGTGGCAGAACAGAAATATCACACGGCTTGAAAATTTTACAAAACCATGACAATTCTTTTTTGCAAAAGCAACCAACGGAACTTAACTTTAATCATTCAATTATTACTCATCCTAAAAACCGCCACACTATGAAAAAGCTGTTCTTTCTCTTCGCTCTTCAGCTTGCTGTGTTTACTACCTATGCAGGCTCACTCGACAACACAAAAATTAAAGTGGATAATGCCAATGCCGACAACCTCATTATCCCTATGCCCGACAATGGTTATTTTATTATGTCGCGTTCTCTCATGCAGCCCACTCTCACACGCATGAATGCGCAAAAGCAAGTGCTTTGGTCAAAAACTTTTGATTATCCCTATATGATGTTTGGGGTTCCCAACAACTTATTCGATGCGGGGGTAATGCCCGATTCAGGTATCTATCTTATTTACGGGCTTTACGACACCGATTCTGTATCAAGCTATGTATTCAGTTATCTCACCATTAAGCTCAATACGCAGGGCATCGTTGAATGGTCTACAAGGCTTACATTTCCGAATGATGCTATGTATATGCCGGGTGGCATAGCCAAGCCTCAGCCCGATGGAAGCCTGTTTTTTGTGCCTAGTTTAACGGGCGAAATGGCGGCTGTAAAACTTGAATCTGATGGTTCGGTGGGCTTGTCGTATATCATTACGGCCGATAGTAATTTCTACGGTAAAAATCCCGCAACCGGCCTGGAGCCTACCGGTAACGGGGGCATGATAGTAATAGGCAAAGATGAAAACGATCCGGTGGTAGTGTGTGTTAACTCTAACGGCACTCCTGCATGGACACTTCATTTCAGTTGTGGTTATTATAACCGTGCGTATTCAGTTATAAAAACCAACGATGGCAATTACCTCATCAGCGGTTATTATATAGAATCCAACATGATGGATGAGGGCTCGTGGCTGATGAAAATAAATCCCTCGGGTACTATTCTTTGGGCAAAGCGGTATGCGGCAACCTTTGACTATTCCTATTACTACAGCAGCCATCTGTCGGGCTTTTTCCAGATGGTAGAAAACCCTGATGGCTCTTTAACCGCCTTTGCGCACGACCAGAACGGAAACACCTATTACAGGGGAGTGATAATGAACCTTGATGCTTCGGGGCAGCAGCAATGGGCGTATACATATCCTGTGTATAACAGTAATGCTAATGGTGGCTCGCGTATATACAGAGCCTCTGATGGAGCATTGCGGTTAAGCACCAGCGAGGGCGATTCGCTGGTTCCTTCGGTAAGCAGCACTCTTATTGACCTTGCTTCTATTTCAGATTACTGTCTTGCTCAGCCATTTACTGCTACTGTTACTCAAATGCCTGCCGTGGTTGACCTTTCGGGTAGTGTGGCATTTATAAACAAAACGCTGACTCCCGCTACTCATCCGGTTATTGTTACGCGCGATACTATTGTTGCCATTAATGATAAGGCGCTTTGTGCCGGTGTTGCTACCGGCATACGCGAAATAACTGCTGCTGATATTTCTCTTGTTCCTAATCCTGCTTCTGCATCCGAAACTGTTACCGTTAAATGGGGGGGAAATGATTTGTCTGTAAGCAGAATTATGCTACGCGATGTAAGTGGAAGATTGGTGCGTGAGGTTGCTGTTTCCTTAGGTAATGAAGTTTCTTTCAGCATCAACGGCTTATTACCGGGCTTGTATTTTGCCGAAGTGCTCTTTCCAGCTTTCCAGCACAGTGGGATCCGAAGCTTGGAATTCACGTGACTTGAA